>Ga0209979_1001676_pt1 | contig 23437 bp, 15 predicted proteins | sample AnhtaG_FD_183114 | JGI IMG/M metagenome (GOLD analysis project Ga0209979, IMG submission 183114) | Deep subsurface microbial communities from Anholt, Denmark to uncover new lineages of life (NeLLi) - Anholt_01485 metaG (SPAdes) (version 2) | ecosystem: Environmental > Aquatic > Marine > Oceanic...
CGTATGGGTTTGGTTTTGGTGGAGAAGCCAGACCTTTGGGATTTGTGGTTATCAGCAAGGCTGGCGTCAAGTTCATCCCTGTGGGAAAAGTTCCCCGCAAGTGAGGAGGTAGCCATGAAGATGAAACACATTTTTATCGCTCTGCTTGTGGTTTTGTTGATGTCCTCAGGTCAAATTCAGGCCCAGACAAAGTCTTCTGCAGATGAGGCTTTCATGAATTTTGATAAGATGACATCGGTCATAAAAGTCGATTCTCTGATAGGTGAACCCATCCGCGTTCAAGACGTCATCATCGTCCCATTTTCGAAAATTTCATACGGATTGGGAGCCGGTGGGGCCATGATGGGATTTGGCGGTGGTATGGGAGGCAAGACCATACCTTTGGGAGTTTTGATCATCGAGAGGGGAGATGTGCGTGTTGAGCTTTTTCCCCTAGAGGAGAAAAAGCCCTCGTTTTTGCAAGAAATGCTTCCTGTTCTGCTCCAGATGCTCCCCCAATTCATGGAAAAAAAATCCTCGCCAAAAGCACCTTCTCCTGGAGGCTCTTCGGGAATGGCAACAGTTTCTTCCGATGTGTCGTTGGAGCAGGTCGAAAAGCTGTATAACGAAAAAAAATACCAGGAAGCGATTGTAGCTATCGATTCTCTGATTGCGTCGCAGCCGGAGAATGCGGAGTTGCATGCTTGGAAGGGAAGCATATTGGGCACTCTCGCCGAATCAGACAATCCGGCAGACATGATCAAGTACGGGATGGGAGCCATGAAGGCGTTCGAAACAGCCTTGAATTTGGATCCCAACAATGTGCGGGCTCGTTTTGGTAGAGGTGTCGGTCGGCTGATGGCCCCTGAAGGATTCGGTGGCGATGTGGATGGTGCCATCGAGGATCTAAAGCTTGCGAGTAAAAAAGGCTCTTTTCCAGAGGCCTATTTCTTTTTGGGAGAAGCCCATAAAAAGAAAGGGCAGACGGACCTGGCCAAACAAGCTTATCAAGAAGCCCTTGTTCTAAAGCCTGATTACAAAGAAGCGAAAAAAGCTCTGGAGGGACTCAAATAAAGCTTACCCTTAAAACTTAATCCTCACGACATCCCGGGTGATTTTGCCGGGTTGATTTTTTCGCCAATTTTTTGATATTTTTGTATCAGTCTTTTATTGCAAACTTCTTGATTTATAAGAATATTCTAATATAATATAAATGTAATATTATTTCTTCCGTTTTTTCCTGTTTTATTGATGTTGACTGGAATTTTGAACAAAGAAGGAGAGGGAAAATGGCACGATTGCACAAAAAGGATAAAAATTGGCTCGTAGAAAAATTCGGGGCCAACGCCAATTTCAATCCCACCGAAAGAATGTTGTACAGTCATGATATCGCGGCGATTCCGGGTTTATTTAAGCCTTTGATCGGAAAAACCACTCCCGATGCTGTCGTTCAACCGGAAAACGAAGAGGAATTGGTGGAGTTGGTGCGCTGGGCGGCCCAGAATAAAATCCCGCTCGTTCCTCGGGGAAAGGGATCGTCTGGGTATGGAGGAATCATCCCGACGCGCAAGGGCATAGTCGTGGATTTTTACAAGATGAAGGATGTTCTTTCCATAGATGCCGAGAAAGAAACGGTCACAGTTCAGCCCGGGATCACATGGGAGCAACTGGACAAAAAGTTGGCGCCTGCAGGGCTTGTCATCCGCATGTACCCCACGAGTTATCCTTCCTCTTCAGCCGGAGGCTGGCTTGCCCAAGGCGGGGCCGGGATCGGATCCTATGAGTACGGCTGGTTTTCTGAAAATGTAGAAAGTGCCCGGATCATTCTTCCCAGCGGGGAAGTCAAAGAAATATCTGGAAAAGAATTGGAGATGGTGGCCGATGCAGAGGGAACGACGGGCATTATCAGCCAGATGATCATAAGGGTTCAGAAACTGACCGATCTTGGGGTTGCCGCCATTGCCTGTCCGGATGCTAATAAACTGGCCAAAATTTTCCAAAAATTCATCGACCAGAATCTTCCTATCTGGTCGTTGGTATTCATCAACCCGCGGATGGCAGAGATGAAAAATCGTGCCCCCGTGCTCACCCATCACGGTCATCCGGTGGAGCACAAGGTGATCCTGCCCGCAGCCTATATCGCAACGATTGCCTATCGCAAAAAAGATCGTGAAAAAGTTGTGCCTAAGCTTTCTGAGATCGTCAAAGCCTGCGAAGGAGAAGTGCTCAAGCAGGAAATCGCGGATCATGAGTGGGAGCAAAGATTCAAATTGATGGTGGTCAAACGGCTGGGTCCTTCTTTGGTTCCTGCAGAAGTCGTAGTGCCTTTGGATAAGCTCGGGGATGTGATGGAGGAGATCGAGGATAAAATCAATCAGCCTGTGGTTAAAGAAGGCGTTATTATCAAGAAGGGAAGGGATGGGAAACCCGAGGTCGTCATCTTGGGTTTTATTCCAAGCGACCAAAGGAAGTTTTCGTATAATTTTGTTTTTGGCCTGGTGCTGAGCATCATGAAGATCGCCGAAAAACACGGCGGGCGCCCCTACTCCACTGGTTTGTATTTTACGCATAAAAAAGAAGAAATCTTGGGAAAAGATAGAGTGGGGAAGCTGAAAGCCTTCAAGAAGCAGGTCGATCCCCGCAAGATTCTCAACCCTGATAAGGTTTTTGGGGGCAAGCCCGTCGGCAAGGCGTTGAGCGTGGCGAGTGTTTTCGAACCGATAATCCGGCCCTTTGGCAACATGGTTGTTACCCAGGTCGGGGAGCGATTCGAAAAGCCTGTGCGCGGAATCCCACCCGATGTGGCCTGGTATGCCTATGCCTGTTCCCAATGCGGGTATTGCCTGGATGAGTGCGATCAGTTCTTCGGACGCGGCTGGGAAAGCCAATCGCCCAGGGGGAAATGGTACTGGTTGCGCCAATATCTGGAAGGAAAGGTGAAGTGGGACCAGTTCATGGTCGACACCATGCTGGTGTGTACAACCTGCGAGTTCTGCAACCTGCGCTGCTCGGCCGCATTGCCTATCGAGCCTTCCTGGATGAAATTGCGCGGCAAATTGGTGCATGAAGACAAAAAAATGACATTTCCTCCCTTCGAGATGATGTCAGCCGCTCTTCAGGCAGAGGGAAATATTTGGGCTGGATACCGGAAGAACCGGACCGAATGGTTCCCCAAAGACCTGTGGTCGAAACACAGCCCTGACGTCAAAAGCAAAAACGTTTATTTTGTCGGGTGCACCGCTTCCTATGTTGAGCATGATATCGGAGCAGCTGCCGTGACCCTAATGGATGCTGCCGGCGTGGATTTTAGCTATCTTGGCAATGTGGAAAATTGCTGCGGGACACCGATGCTTGTGGCTGGAAAGTGGGATGTTTTTGCCGATGTTATCACAAAAAATATCAAGGCCATGCAAGCGGTAGGCGCGGATACGGTCATCACCTCTTGCCCGGCCTGCGATATGATGTGGCGCCATACATACAAAGAATGGGCGGAAAAGCTGGGACTCGAATACAATATCCGGACAAAACACTACAGCGAGGTGATCGCCGAGAAGATCCGGAGCGGGGAATTCCAGTTTACCCATCCTGTCGAGCAAAAAGTCACCTGGCATGACTCCTGTCACATCGGAAGAGTTTCTGGTGTTTACGATGAGCCACGCGAGGTGATCAAAGCCATTCCCGGAGTTGAATTCGAGGAGATGGCCCACAACCGGGAGGATGGGCATTGCTGCGGAAGCGTTTTGACCTTGATCAAAGAACCGGAAGTAGCCTACGACATCGGGAAATCCCGTTTGGATGAAGCGGAAGAGATCGATGCCGATTCAGTTCTGGCTCTTTGTCCCTGCTGTGAATTTCAAATGCGGGTGAGCAAAGACAAGAAAAACCTGGCGGTCAATGTTCACGATCTGGCGGCCTTTGCTTGCAGAGGATTAGGCAAGGAGTTCGATGATCCCAGCCCGGAAGTTGCCAGGCAATGGGCGGTGTTCGATGGCATGATCGCGTTGATGACGCCGAAAGGCTTCGCCAACCTGATGGACACCATGTGGCCCGAGATGCTGGATGCCATGCCCCTGGGAATGGGAGGCATGATGCGTTTCGTCGGAAAGCTGGGATTTGTGGGGGATGCCCTATTCGCCATGATGAAGCCGGTGTTTCCCGTGCTCTTTCCGAAGCTTCTCCCCAAGATGATGTCCAAGGTTATGCCCACCATGCTGGACCGTATCGCCAAGATGATCCCGATGCCCGATTACATGCAGGAACAGATGCCCGACATGATGCCCAAAGTCATGGACAACCTGATGCCCCACATGCTTCCCGATGTGGTTCCGCTGGCCGTTCCCAAGATGATCGATTTTCTCCGCGGCCGCACCTGAACTGCCTGATCCTGAGTTATTTACTAGCCGCCCCACCCAATAAAAAAAGAGCAGGCGTTGAAGCCTGCCCCTTAATTATTTTCTTGCTCTGTGCCTGCTATTTTTTCCGGATGTAGACGTTTCCTTCGTAGGATACGAACTGGATCTCCGGTCCTCCGCCGTTTATGGTGCCTGTGACATACTCGCCGAAGCTGATCCTGTACCGTCCTCCGGCTTTCCGCTCATCTTTCACTCTCTGCTTTGGGGTCGCTTTCAGGTCGATCTCAAAATCACTGAAGACTTCGCCGTCGTCGGTTTTGATCATGACTGTGGCCTTCACCGTGGAGGGAAAGGTTACGTCGATGTCCCCGTCATAGGCGGAAAAGGACATGGGTTTCCCTGGATCGATTTGATTAAAGGTGACAACGAGTTCGCCGTCATAGGCATGGGCAACGGCTGATCCTGAAATATTCTTCAAGGTCAAGTTCCCGTCGCTGTTCGAGGCTTCGATCTCGCCGGTCACATTTTCCACGAGGAGATCTCCTTCTTCATTGCTGTAGAGTTTCAGAGATGTCCGGAACGGGACTTGGATGGAAAGATCAACTTCATTGTCGTGGCCAGCGACATAAATTTTCATCTCGTTGTTTTCTTCTTCCACGACCAGGCCTGTCTGGTTTGCTGTGATGCGCTTCATCCCTTTGGCCTTCTCAGGGATTTCGTCTTGTTCTGTTGTACGAGTTTGTCCATCGCGGATTTTTGCCTCGATGACCACGTCTTTCCCGTTGTAGCCTTTGACGGTAATAGATCCTGCCTCTACATAGACAGTGACAAAGCCAGGCTTGGAAGGATCGCTGAACGATACGTTTACCCGGTCATCCGTCCCCTGTTGGGCATGAATCATAGTTACCGCAAACAGCAGAATGGTGACAATGCTGAGATAGATATGGATTTTTTTCATTTTGTCCTCCTAGACTATTTTTTGTTTATCAGAATATCCCCGGTCAGGGTATCCATTTTGATTTCCGGACCGCCGGATCCAATGCGGATGCCTACGGATGTTTTGCTCCTGTAAACGAACTTTCCGTTTTTTCTTTCTTCGGTCGCGGATGATTGGACCGGCAAAAGAGATACGGGAAAGTCCGAGTAGGCATCCCCGTATCTGGTTTTCAATAGGAAGTCGGCGGAAAGGTTTTTCAGAAACACCACATCGATATCGCCGGCAACGGTTTTGAAGGAACAATCGGAATCCGGATTCTTTGCAAAAAGTATCTTCACATCACCGTTGGCTGTCCGGGCTGTCCCGGCTCCTACGATATCGCTCATGACAATTTTTCCGTCAGCATGCCGGACTTGGAATTCCCCTTCGATGTTGGAAACCTGGATGATCCCAGCCGTGGCTGTTTTGAGATAGATGCTTGTCTTTCGAGGAATCTTGATGTCAAAATCATAGTGGACCTCGTACCCGGGATCGCTCCAGTTTCCCCTTTTGTTGTGTCGATGCCTGAAAGGCCCGTCCACGTATATATCGATGACGTTCCCTTCTTCTGTGATGTCGAGTTTCACTTCTTCTTCCGCTTTCTGGATTTTTCCTTCGGTGCGTGCCTTTATGGTCTTCCGGGCAAATAGCTTAACTTCCTTTCCTTCGTACCCCGTCACGACTATCGATCCAAATATGTTGTCGACTTGCAGGTCTTTCGGCTTGGACGGATCCTGGAAATGCAGAGTTCTTTTGACTTCTCCTTTTTTGCCCACACGATAACTATCGCCGTGAAGAAGAAATGTCCCGACCAACAAGACGATAAATAGGACCGGAAATATTTTTTTCATGATATCCTCTTTTGCCTGGATTATTCACGGACCGAGGTTGCTGTAGATGCGAGGCATGACCCATGCAGCTGTGGTTGTCCACCGCAAATGGGTCACAACGAAGCAGATGCAGTAAGATCGGTTCGCCCGAAGGGTAAAAAATGCCTATGAATATAAAAAGAATCTTCTTGAAAGGTTTTTCTAGCAATGTCAGGATATCTTCCTGATATTGCTTATGTAAATAAAGCATTGGCATTATTTATGAATAGTTCAGGTTAATAGCTGAGTTCTTTGATTCCCTGCTCGAGCTTTTGTTTGACCTTTGGATCGAGTTGGTTGGCTTCTATCAGTTTCTTGAAAGATTCTAGTGCTTGCCTCTCCTGTACGCTCACGAGGAGATCGACCAGAGCCACTTGTAAAAACGGCGAATTCTGCTGGGAGAGAGATTGAATGATGCCCTCTCTGACCGAAGGGGAGTCGTAAAAGAGATAAAGAGCATCCACGGCTGCCAACCGGACATTGATGTTGGAGTCATTATTCAGGGTATCGAGGAGGGCTTGGATCATTTTGTCGTCGGGGTTCTCGAGGCCGTAGCTCAGGTTGACTCCTCTGAGTCTTTCGGTGGTAGATCTTTGGTCCAAAAGGGATACAGCCAGCATCTGCCGCATATCCTGAACCTCTCGGCGGAGGTCGGCATTTTGCCTTCCCGAAAATAGAAGATAGCCCAGCGATAGACCTATGAATAGAGGAATAAAACCGAGAGCAAACTGATAGGCAGGACTGCCGCTCCGTGAGCGATAAAACAGACTGCTGAAAAATTGTTTCAAATGGTGAAGGGGCTTCTCACGATTCATCTCCGCTTTATATTCTTCGAGTTCCCTGTAGAATCGTTCACGCAAACCGTTACTCGGGTGTTCTTCTGGGAGAACGCCCAGTTTTGTCCAGACTGCACTCAAATCTTCCAGTTCCTGCCTGCAAGCGGGACAATCTGCTATATGAGATTGGATATCCTCCGCAGATCTTTGGTCCAGGTCCCCGACGAGATAGTCCGGAAAAATTTTCTTTATATCTACGCATCTCATAACACGGTTCCTCCTTGGAGTTCGCAATAAATTTTCCCCAATTCTTTTATAGCCCGGTGGACATGGGCCTTCACCGTCCCTATGTGGCAATCCATGAGTTCGGCGATTTCTTTGTACTTCAAGTTCTGGTAACGGCTGAGGATCAAAACCTCTCTCTTTTTTAAAGGAAGTTGTGCCAAGGCTTGCCGCATGAGCTGGACCTCCTGACCGCCTTCGAGTTTTTCAGCTGGAGTGGCTTCCGATGTAAAGGGTTCGCTCCATTGTTCATCGAGGGGCAGCGTGTTCTTTTTCTTTCTCAAAAAGTCGATGTGGGCATTCCGGGCGATCTGGTACATCCAGAGCGTGAATTTACTCCGGCCTTGATATGTGGAGCGATATTTCAGCATCCGCATGAACACCTCCTGAACAAGGTCTTCGCTGATGTTGCGGTTTCCTGTGAGGCGCATAAAGAAATTGAAAAGCGAGACATGGTGTTTTTCGAAAAGCACAGCCATTTTTTCGACCTTGCCGTCTTTGACATCTTCCATAAGCCTGTTGTCTGAGTATAAATTCACGTCATGTAATCCTTGATTTTTGGTGCTCATATTTTTAGACTTGCCTTTTTAAAAAAGGTTACACGAAATCAAAAAAAAAATAAATGTTAATAAATGAAGCTTGGCTGCGGCAGAAAAAATGAGCCTTAGAATATTGTTTTTGGAGTCTAATATATCTTGATTTCCCCCCTTGTTTGACTTGATAGGAATGGGGTGCTATAAAGGGAATACCTTCAAGGATAGGGTGAAAAAAATGTCCGGCGTAACCTATAAAAAAGCAGGAGTTGATATCGATAGGGCTGATGCATTCCTCGAGAAAATAAAGCCTCTTCTTGAAAAAACGAGCCGTCCGGAAGTTGTTGGAAAAGTGGGAGGATTTAGCGGATTGTTCGAGCCCCGAATCAAAAGGATCAAAAACCCGGTTTTGGTTTCCTCCACGGATGGGGTCGGCACAAAATTGTTGATCGCCGATTTGCTGGGCAAATACGACACCATCGGCCTGGATCTTGTGGCTATGTGTGTGGATGATGTGGTGGTTGTGGGAGCCGAACCGTTGTTTTTCCTGGATTACATTGCATGCGGGAGACTGGATAAGGAAAAACTCTATGACTTGATGAAAGGTATAACCAAAGGCTGCCAGGAAGCCGGATGTGCTTTGATCGGTGGGGAGACAGCGGAACTCCCTGGGATGTATGCAAAGGATAAATTCGACCTTGCCGGTTTTTGTGTTGGCATGGCAAGCCGGGAGAAAATCATAGACGGCCGCCAATGCCGCAGCGGGGACAAATTGCTGGGATTAGCCTCGAGCGGTCTTCACTCCAACGGGTATTCGTTGGTACGCAAGCTCTTCCCTTCCGAAGAGATAAGAGGAAAACTGGGAAAAGAATTGATCAGACCGACAAAAATCTATGCAAAAACCATCCTTTATCTTTTGAAAAGAATGAACATCAAAGCCATGTCCCATATCACAGGAGGTGGTTTTTATGGCAACATTCCGAGAGTACTCCCCGAAGGGAAAGCAGCACAAATAACAAAGGGCTCATGGCCGGTTTCCTCGATTTTCAAGAAGATCCAACGCCGCGGACACATAGAAGAGTCCGAGATGTTCCGCACGTTTAACATGGGGATAGGAATGGTGCTGGTCCTCAGTCCCCGGACTGCTCGCCGTGCCCTAACTTTGTTGGCCGAACTCGGACAGAAGGCATGGGTTATCGGGGAATTGATCGAAGGAAACAACACAATCGAGATTAGCTGAATTATTCCTGGCTTTTTATGAAGCTTTTCCACTCGAATAGATCTTCCTCCCATTCATATTCCTGAAGTGCCTCGACAGTTTGTGAGGAGATCGGATGGAAGAATGTCCCGAGAGATTGAATCTTCTTTTTTGAGATTTCGACCATCGACACTATTCGAACCGAAGTATCTGTGTTTTGAAAACGATTCCGATACTGGGAGCGGAATAAAAAATCGTTCATCTTGGAATTGGAATTCAGGAATGCTACAGGCTCTACGCCGAGGCCGCGAAATGCGTTTTTCCAAAGATCTATGGAATATCCGTAGTGAGTGCAGTTGAGGCTCACAAGCAACTTGGTACTGCGGTCGTTGATTTTCTGGAGGGCTTCATCTACATAAGCGAATATCAGCATATCTGTCTCGTCACCCTTGTAATCCGCCTCGATGTATCTGGCCAGCTCAGGGCAAGCTTGGCACACGATTCTCTCGGGAAGGAATCCCTTTTTCAGAAGGTGATTCTTATGGGAGTTTTGGGCGACGGTCGTTTGTGTGGCAAATAAAATGATTTTTGATTCGGGATGTGCTTTGAGAGCATCATAGGCTACATTCACGCCTGCATCGATGATTCCCTTTACGGGAGTTTTTGTCTGTTTGGAGAAAGATGTGTCGTCATAGATGATTGATAGGGTGTTACACCCAAGAAGGATCAAATCCGGATTGCACCTATCTTCCAAGCTGTTCAGAGCACTATCGAATATGCTTACCTTTTCTTGATGGGTTTCAAGGGTATTGTAGCCGCCTTGGTTTGAAAACAGGGAATTGAAGTAAATAAAGTTCACTTTCTGGAAGCTTTTCCAATTTTTCGATCGCTCGACGGCATCGGCCAGGATAGAAAGCCCTCCTAAGCCGGAGTCTGTGATGGCGATCGTGACTTCATTTCTGCGGAAAAAGTTCAAAAAACTGTCTTCCCGAGCAAACGTCGGATTCTCCGCACATGAGGCACACATCAGGATTAACAGGAAAAAAGGAAGAAAAACTCTGAAGCTGATTTTCATTTTAGCCCGCTTGTCGGTACCTTGTTTCTCGAGAAAGATGAATCAGGAATATAGCACTCCTCCTCACTTTAGTCAATGGGGACGTCCCCTATAGTTTTGACAATTGGGTGGGCCTCTGTTACTCTTGAGACATCAAAAGGAGTTTTTATGACAGAAAAGGCCGTCGTAAATCTGTACAAAGAACAGCGGGTTGGCGTGTTTGTGGATGTTCAAAACTTGTATTACTCGGCTCGAAATGTCTATAAGTCCAAAGTCGACTTCCGCGCAATCCTCAAGGAAGCCATTAAAGGGAAAAACCTCATTCGGGCCATTGCTTATGTTATACGGGCCGATGTCAAGGATGAAAAAAATTTTTTCGACGCTTTGAAAAACTTAGGATACGAGGTCAAAGAAAAGGACCTCCAGGTTTTTTATGGTGGAGCTAAAAAGGGAGACTGGGATATCGGGATAGCCATGGATCTGATCGAGTTGGCACCCAAGCTCGATACCGTCATTTTGGTAAGCGGCGACGGTGATTTTGTTCCTCTCGTCAGACATTTGAAACATGCACTTGGGTGTTATGTAGAGGTGATGGCCTTCGGGAAATCCAGCTCCCAAAAGCTCATCGAAGCAGCAGATAATTATTTTGATCTGGGTTCGGACCCACAAAAGTTTTTAATGCAGACCGGGAAATAGCCAATTTTCCTGGATTGATCCTGAAAATTTTTTCTTATCATTTGTTTCCTAATGCTTTAAAATAGTATTTGAAGAAGATGAAAAAGATATTTCTGCTGATCTGCATTCTATCGCTCAATTTTTCAGTGTTTTCTCAGGAAATCCAGGAACAATCTTTTGTCGTCAACATCGAGGTCCCTGTCAGGGTTTATAAGGGGGGTACATTTGTTGGAGACCTCAGTATCGATGACTTTGAGGTTTTGGAGGACGGTATTCCCCAGAAGATTGAGGCTGTTTATCTGATCAATAAAAGAAACGTCGAGCGGAGCGAAGAGAAAAGAAGATTTACGCCTGAAACTCACAGGAATTTTTATTTTTTTTTCGAGATCACGGAATACGACCCGAGAATTAGGCAAGCCATAGAATATTTTATTCATAATGTCGTTCTTCCCAGTGACAATCTGGTCATTGTGACCCCGATGAAAACCTACCGGATGAAAAGCAAGTCCTTTGAACTCATGCCCAAAGTCAAAGTCGTGAAGCAACTTGTCGAAATCATCCGGAAAGATGCTCTGGTGGGAAGTTCAGAGTACAGATCGATCATTGATGAGATTTCCGCAGTGGCAAGAAGTTTGTCTGCTTTCCTCAATCCCACAACAGGTGGGGAGACAGAATCTACTCCTGTTGACGATTCCGGTAGTGAAGTAACCAGAGGATTATCACTCGAAGAACAAATCAATATGTATTCAACCCTTCTTTCCAAGCTCGAGAACATTAGAAGGGTCGACCAGAAAAAGCTCATGGACTTTGCAAATTATCTTAGAGAACGGGTCGGGCAAAAGTATGTGTTCATGTTTTACCAGAGAGAGTTCATTCCGCAAATAGAGCCAAGAATTTTGGATCAAGCAATCACAGAGTTTAACAACCGGCCGGACATCGTTCAGGCTCTTACCACCGTCATGAATCTTTTCAGGAGAGAAGTATCTTTCAACGTAGATGCCGTCCAACAGACATATGCCGACTCATCCATTGCCATCCATTTCTTGTTCCTCACCAACCCTCCCCCAAATAGGCACGGCGTCCACTTCGAAGAACATTCTGAAGATATCTTCTCTGCCTTTAAACAAATATCAAGTGCGACCGGGGGATTCTCGGAAAGTTCCATGAATCCTGACTTTCTGATGCGAAAAGCAGTCGAGGCTTCGGAGAATTACTACCTCCTGTATTATTCACCGAATGAATACATATCAGACCGTAAATTCAGGAAGATTGAGGTCCGCGTAAAAAGGGCAAGGCATCAAGTGTCTCATCGAGCCGGTTATTTCGCCAACTAACCCATCCCCCCCGAACATTTGTCTTTTCTAGACATCGTTCCTCTTGATTTTCTTTTGAATACACATGACTGTCGTCTCGAATTTCTTTCGATTGTCATAGGTGTTTTTTATGAATAATTCAGATTTGACAGGGAAGTTCTAGTTTGTATAAGCTGTACCTGCCTGGAGAATAAAAATCAAAACTTGGGGGAAAAATGAAAACATTTTTACTACATGTGGTTATTTTTCTCAGTTTTGGGTGTCTGACAATGACCGGTATGGACTATGACAAGGACGAGTTGTATGCATATGGTTCTGTGAAATCTTATACCGGGAAAGATCTGAATACTATCGCTTTTCCAGTCGGAGGTCTGGGCACAGGGAATATTAACTTGGGAGGGAGGGGAAATATCTGTGAACTCGAGATATTCAACCGCCCCAACAAGGGCGTTCATCCGGATATGACCTTTTTTTCCCTATGGATTCAGGAAGAGGGAAAGGAACCCGTGGCCAAGATTTTGGAAAGAAAACACATCCCTCCGTATGTGGGCTGGATGGGATTTCCGAGGAATCAGCTTTCCGGTGTCTCCAGGTTTGATGAGGTTGTTTTCAACGGAGAATACCCCTTCGCCAATCTGAACTTCATAGACAAAAGCATTTCAGCAGAGGTGAATTTGGAAGCCTATAATCCCTTTGTCCCGTTATCTCCGGAGAAAAGTGGGATCCCTGCGGCCATCTTCAACTGGAAAATCAAAAACACTCAAACCTCCAAAATGACAGTCTCCGTTGCATTCTCGATGATGAATCCGATAAAAACCAAAGATGAAAACAACAATTTAAGCTTCGGAAAAAACCTCAACCAATATATCGATGATGGCCTTTTCCGCGGAGTGAAGATGAGCACCAAGAGGGCCCAACCTGAGGACTTGGAGTATGGGAGCATTTCTTTCGTAACAACGGAAAAAAATGTGGAGGTGCAGACTCGGTGGTACAGAGGAGGATGGTGGGACAATGCCCACATTTTCTGGGATGATTTTGCCGATGATGGGCGGATTCAACAAACCAAAAGCAGCATAAAATCTGAGGGGGGGCAAAGCGATGTGGCCTCCCTACTTGTGCATATAGAACTCGCTCCTGGTGAGGAAAAAATCATTCCTTTTTACCTCACTTGGTATTTTCCCAACAGGGATAATCATTGGAACGAGGAGGAAGAAGTCAGAGGGAAAAAATTCCGGAATTATTACGGCTCCCAGTTTCATGATGCCTGGGATGTAGCCAGGCATCTTGCGAAAAATTTGGAAGCACTTTTTGAGGAAACGCGATCATTCCACGATTTGATCTTTCACTCCAGTTATCCTTCCTATTTGATCGATGCCATCTCATCTCAGGCCTCCTCTTTGAAGACAAACCTGGTCATGCGGACAGAAGATGGGAAGCTTTTTGGATTTGAAGGATTGACAGACAACAGAGGGTGCTGCCCGATGAATTGTACACATGTGTGGAACTACGAGCAAACCCTTGCCTATCTGTTTCCATCCCTGGAAAGGACCGTTCGAGAGACCGATTTTCTCCACAACACTTTTGACAATGGATATCAGGTGTTTCGCACTCTGATGCCTCTTGGGGATTACTGGTGGACGTTCAAACCCTGTGCAGATGGGCAGTTGGGAAACATTGTAAGGGTCTACAGAGAGTGGAAATTGTCCGGTGACACAGGATGGCTCAAAAAAATGTGGCCAAAAGTCAAAGCTGCCTTAGAATTTGCCTGGAATGGAGTGGGAGATGTTGGGGAAGACCTGACATGGCAGAAAGAGCGCCTGCTCATGCCTTGGGACCCCGATAAAGATGGGGTTATGGAGGGAGAGCAACACAACACGTATGATATAGAATTTTACGGCCCCAACACTATGGTAGGATCCCTGTATTTGGCCGCGCTTAAAGCCTGTGTGGAAATGGCCGAGGCTGTGGGCGAGGGGAAAAAAGCCAAGGAGTACAAAAAAATCTACCAGGAAGGATCGAAACAGTACGATTCATTGCTGTGGAACGGGGAATACTTCATCCAAATCGTGGATGTCATGGAAGGGTTGGTTGTGCCAGAACATCTCCGTTCTCCTGTTAAAAGCCGTACGAATCCGGAATGTGAAGGGAAGGAGTCTCCGGGTGATGTTGTTCCCAAATACCAGTATGGCGAGGGATGCTTGTCGGATCAGCTGTTGGGTCAGTACCTTGCTCATGTGGTTGGCCTGGGCTATGTGCTTGATAAAGATCATGTCGACAAAGCCATGGAGTCTATCTTCCGGTACAATTTCCACCAAAGACTCGAAGATTTTTCCAATGTGCAGAGAGTCTATGCCTTGAACGATGAAGCTGGGCTCCTGCTGTGTTCCTGGCCCAAGGGAATGCGGCCGGACTTGCCGTTTGTTTATTCAGATGAGGTCTGGACAGGCATCGAATATCAGGTAGCCGCTTCCCTCATCTATTCCGGCCACATCGATGAAGGATTAGCCATCGTCAAAGCCGTTCGGGACAGACACCGAGGGTTTAACCGCAATCCCTGGGATGAATTCGAATGCGGGCATCATTATGCGAGGGCCATGGCAAGCTGGGCGGTGATGCTGGCTCTCTCCGGATATCAGTATGATGGTATCGAACATTTTATGGCATTCTCTCCGAAAATCCAAATGAACGATTTTGCCACTTTCTGGTCGGCCGGGAGTGGTTGGGGAGGCTTTCACATAAAAGCGAATCAGTCCCAACTGACAGTGGAATATGGCCACCTGAAAATCAAAAAGTTCGGAGTGGCCAAAGATTATGCATTCCGCTCTATCCAGAACATCCGGCTGAATTCCCAAGTCGTCAACGCAAAGCTCGAAACCCAAGAAGACTTAGTCATGGTGATCCTGGATAAACCCGTTGAATTGAAAAAAGGAGATACATTAAGCATAACATTTGGCATATAACCCCTATCTTCTACCTCCTACCGCCAATTCTGCGACTTTGAAAGACGGGCTGCTCAAGCTTCCCCGCATATCAATATCATTCGCGACCACTTCGATGTTTTTCAGGATCTCCGCCGTGTTTCCGCCAAGAGTCACCCCATCCACAGGAAAAGCGATTTCGCCGTTTTTGATCCAGAATCCCGAGGCACCGACGGAAAAGGTGCCTGTCGTCACATCCGTGCCTGAACCTCTCAATCCTGTGACATAAAATCCTTCCTTGATGCCCTGGATGATTTTGTCCCTGCTGATGTTCCCGTTTTTAACGATGGTATTCAATGTGCCAGCAGAGGGGATTCCTTTGTATCCTCGTCTTCTGGCCATGGTGTTGACTTTAACCCCCGCTTTGAGTGCTGTCGCCGAATCGTAGATGAACATCTTTAGAACGCCGTTTGCGATAAGCGTATTTTCTCTTGTTATTTTCCCCTCTCCGTCAAATGGTACAGATCCCACGTGACGCGGAATGGTGGGATTGTCCGTGATGGTGATCAGCTTGGATGCGACAGGTTTATCGAGATAGTCCGTCAGGAAAGTCGTTTTTTTGTACACACTGTCTCCGTTGAAAGCAGATAGGATCCCACGCCAGAATGAACCAGCAGCGTACCGGTCAAAAACAACAGGAACTTGTGCTGTTTGAACGGATTTTGCCCCGAGTTTTTCGACCGCTCTTTTTCCTGCCTCCTGTGCGACCTCTTCTATACTTGCCAGCTCTCTAAAGTGTCTTTTGGAGCTGCTCCACCCACCCGATTGCATGTTGTTGCCTTCACCCGCGATCACCGACACACCGAAGGACACGCTCGTTGTCTTAAAGATTCGCGAGATTCCTTTTGAGTTGACGATGATGGTTTCAGATTCCGCATCCTGGAAACCTGCCCCTGTAGAATTTGTTATCTTTTTATCATAGGAAAGGGCGCTCTTTTCCAACTTTTTGGCGGTATCGATTTTTTTGCTGTTTTCGATCTCAAATAGGGATGGATCCCACAGATCCAGGTCTTTTTGTTTTTCTTCCTTTCCATAGTCGGGAAGTCCGTTCCATGGTTTTGGATAGGAAACCGCAGCGAGTTGTATGGTTCTTTTTGTGAACTTTTCAAGAGAATCCGCAGTAAGGTTGGAAGTGTAGGAAAATCCCAGTTTTTTGTCTTTGTAAATGGTCAGGCCGATTCCCTTCGTGCTGGACTGCTTGACTGTGTCCACATCTCCGTTTCGGACCAGGAGATTGAAGTTGCGGTTACTCTCGATATAAGCCTCAGCTTCATCCACACCCAGATTAAGTGCCTTTTTGACAACCTTTTCGGCTATTTTTTGATATTCCATCATTTACTCCTATGATCTCCGGATTCTGGCCCCACCGATGGTGATTTTGGCCACTTTTAAGGTGGGATTGCCATCAGAGACCGGTTTGCCTTGCCCGGCCTTTCCACAGGTTCCGCCGCCCCAAATTTCCATGTCAGGGCCGACCATGGTGATGTTTTTCAAGACATCCGGGCCATTTCCCATCAGCTGGATTCCTTTGAGGGGGATTGTGATTTTCCCATCTTCGATCATATAACCTTCCGGTACAGAGAAGACGAACCGACCTGTTGTCGGAGAGACATTTCCTCCGCCGATATTTTTGATGTATATGCCGTTCTTGACCGACTTCAGGATATCCTCAGGATCGTCATTCCCTGCCATCAGGTAGGTGTTTGTCATCCGCGGAATCGGGTAGTGCTGGTAGGACTCACGCCGCCCGTTCCCGGTGGATTGGGTGTTCATCAGCTTGGCGTTGAGTTTGTCATACAAAAAACTTGTGCAAATCCCGTCTTTGATGAGGACAGTATTTTGACTGGGTGTTCCTTCATCATCCACGTTGATACTGCCCCGTTTGCCAGAAATAGTCCCATCGTCAGCCAACGAGACGATCTTGGAAGCGATCATTTTCCCTTGCTTGTCCCAGAAACAGGTGGTCTTCCTTCGAGCGCCATCCCCTTCCAGGCTGTGCCCTATGGCTTCGTGGAAAAAGGTCCCGCAATCACCCTTTGCCAGAACGATCGGATATTCTCCGGCAGGAGCATCTTCGGCAGGAAGCATCGCTATAGCCTTCCTTCCGGCTTCTTTTGCAAGTTCTTCTGCTGCCTGCAGATCATAGTGTTCGTACCCGAGGGTTCCTCCTTTGTAGGCATAGCCTCGGCTCCTTCTTCCGCTCTCGAAAGCGCTCGCACTCACGATCAGCCGGGAAATGGTTTGATCATCCGTGACATAGACTCCTTCTGTGTTGGCGATGATGATTTTTTTGTTGGTGTCGCTAAAGCTGGCTCCCACTTGTGTGATCCTCTTGTCGTAAGCTCTGACAACAGAATTGGCCTTCCAAAGAAGTTTGGCCTTGTCTTGGGGAATAATGTTGTCCGGAGAAGTTTTGACGAGGTAATAATTGGGGATTTTTCTTTCCTTTAGGCTGATGGATTGCTCCTTCATTTTTCCCGATGCAATAAGGCTGGCAACCCGGGCTGTTTCCGTTAGTTTTTCTGGACTCAGATCATCCGTGTGAGCATAGCCCGTCTTTTCCCCCAGCAGCACACGGATACCCACACCCATGTCGACACCCCGTGAAGCAGCTCGAATTTTATTCTCATCCAAACCGATGCTGTTCGATACGTTGTATTCCACATAAACTTCGGCGAATTCTCCGCCGTTTTGCAGAGCTACAGAGAGGAGTTTGCGCAGTGTTTCTTTGTCCAGATCTATCGGTGGGTTCGAAGTTAAATCAGAGGGAGGAAGGGAGTAAGAGAATAGTTTCCAGAGTGGAACTGTCGCAAAAACAGCGCCGCCTGCCATGCTTTTTTTAATAAATTCTCTACGTTTAATAGGCTTAAAATAGGCTTTCATAATGCCACCTCCTTTTCCTGAATTATTTATAATAACTGCCGATTAATGGGCTATGGCCTTGCTACTGTAGCACCCGACCCGACCTACCACTTGACTCGTGAATAATCCAGGATAATGATGTTATAAAGAATATTATGAAAAAAATAAAGATGCAAAAAAATTTTGGGGGATTGAGATTCATTAGATAGGAGAATGCTTTAAATGAAGGTTATTCTTTTATTTTCAAGACTTGTGCTATCTTTGCTGCCTGATACGCATTTATCAAGCCGAATCCGGACTTGGGATTGGGTTTGATATATCCTAATTTCTTGTTGGATGATGTCTCTCTGAGAATGCTGCGCACAGCCTCAACCAAAGCCCCTGGATTGTGCTTGAGGGTCCGTCTTGTTTCTGGTTCCATGGCCGACAGAACGAGGGATGTGGTTGCAGCCACAACATCGATGAAATATCCCTTGGCAGAATGTTCCCAGACTTTGAGTTTTCCGTCCTTTTTTTCAACCCCTCCTACGCCTATGCTCCAGGGGTAAGAGGCTGGGTAGTAAGCATGGAGTTCAGATTTCTTGTCTTCCACATTTCCTGCCGCGGAAATGAGTGTGATATTTTGCCGCCAACAGTATTCTGTTGCATTCCTGATCTCTTTGTAGTTTAGTCTTATGGCAACACTCAGGCTTATAACATCTGCCCCGTTTTGTGCGGCCCAATTTATGCCGGCTGCAATCAGATACACATTCCATCGTGTGAAGGGAGCATGAAACATGGTCTCTTGGTCAAACACCTTTACGATCATCATTTCCACACCCGGGGCGATTTGACCTTTCACCTCTTTTATCGTCGGATCCACACCTGTATCAATGATGGCCAATCGAACTCCCTTGCCCTTTGTGATCGAGTGAGCCTGATGGATTTCCAATTCTTTCATCAACCAATTAGATTTTGCGAGCCTTGTCATAGGCCTTAAAAATTTCCGGAATTGGGGGGTAGCTTTTCTTGCGTGGAAGCCAATAGATAGGAGGATAGATTCGAGGGGGGAGGTATCTTTTGTCCACCTGCGGGAGGGGATAGAATTCACAAATTCTTCAGCCAACCGGTCTGTGAGTGCTATGATGTGACCAGATATGTCATCTTTTGCCCGATCTCCTTGCTTTGTGAAATAATAAAAATTCATCAAATGTTCATAGAGGCCTGAGATTCTTTTTTGTGCATTAAGTATTTTTTTTCTGTCCGTTTCTTCAAGCTGGGCGTTGGTCGCCATTTTCTTCAGAGCAGCATAAAAATTGTCTCTTCCCTTTGCGTAGGCTTTTTCCAAGGATTCCCTTTCTGTCAGATCATATGGCAGGCACCAGATGCAGAAGAAAATTAACAGAAGAGCTAGGATAAGGACAATTCTCTTTATCATGAATAGTCTGACCTATGATATGCATTTCCCATGCCAACCTTGTGGGGGAGAAAATGTGTTGAAATATTTGGTCCTACTGTAAGGTTTTTTTACATGGTTGTTCCCTTTCTTTTTTTTTAATTGCATACTACAATTCTTTTTGTGTAAAAAATTCAAGGGGCGAAAATGAAAAATAGGATCGAACATGGAAAAAGAGCAAAGGTTATTCTATTCGGATTCATGTCCATTATTCTTTTGATACAGCCAGCTCTGGCCGAAAAATACCAGATGTCCCTGTTCGTGGGCATGAACCATGTTTTTCAATATGGTTCTGAAGGAGATTATGTCCTCGGCGAGAATGATTTTCCTGTGACCCCAGCGCATACTCCTCCGAATCTGGGTGCATCACTCGCCCTGTATTTAAAAGATAATATTGCTCTGGAGTTGGATTGGCGGTATACGCTATCTTCGAAGCTTACGCTGGTGGATCCTTCTGACCAGGACGAAGTCGAGATCGATTCATCAAAGCGCCATTCGATTACTCTTAATTTTATCTATCGATTTCTCCAAGGCAACGTTAAGCCTTATATCGTCGTGGGCGGAGGATTGGACAAGACTCTCGCGAAAGACCAAACATACACAACACAATATGGCTTCGAGGTGGATTTTCTGGCACCCGACAAAACTATCGATCCTATCGCTAATATAGGGGCAGGAGTGCAATTTTTCGTCAGACCAAATATCGTAATACGGCTTGACCTTAGATATGTGATGATTTTTGCTAGGCCGGACAATCTCAGCGGTTTGAATGGTGTTGCTGGAATCTCCTTTTTCTTTTAGCCTGAATTATTAAACTTTCTAGCAACTTAAAACCGAGATTGCACGTCTTATAATATAGCCTGGATTATTCACGAGCTGAGATTGCTGTAATAAAAAAGGAATCGGCATTTTTTATGAATAGTTCAGGATAAGCGGTTTTGAAAGGAAAAAGCCGTGGATGGACGATTTTCGTTTAAATTATCGAGATAAAAGGTTATACTTCAAAAAGTCCAGTCCGATGAAATGTTCGAAATGCGATTTTGACAACACCCAGGCAAGCCGGTTCTGCAGCAACTGCGGAACGCAGCTTTTTCCTGTTTCTTCGGTCAAAGAAACCCCGACAAAAACTCTCCACTCCCCGATGAAAAAACTAAAAAGGGGCCGGGTTTTTGGGGAAAGGTATGAAGTGATCGAGGAGCTCGGTGAAGGAGGGATGGGAATAGTCTACAAAGTCTTCGACCGAAAGATCGATGATGAAGTGGCCTTAAAAGTTCTTGCCCCGGAAATTGCTGGGGATGAAAAAACGATCGAGCGATTCCAGAATGAATTGAAACTAGCCCGAAAAGTCTCTCACCGGAATGTATGCCGGATGTATGATCTGAGCGAAGAGGAAAAAACGCCATTCATCACCATGGAGTATGTGCCGGGCGAGAATTTGAAGAGCCTGATAAAGCGAATAGGCCAACTATCGAAGACCAAAACCCTATCCATCGCCAAGCAAGTTTGTGAGGGATTGGCAGAAGCCCATAGGCTGGGAGTTGTCCACAGAGACCTTAAGCCTCAGAATATCATGGTTGACAGCGAAGGAAGCGCAAGGATTATGGATTTCGGGATTGCCCGGTCCATCCGAACCAAGAGTATCACAGAAACCGGGATGATCATCGGAACACCCGAATACATGTCTCCTGAACAGGTGGAAGGAGTTGGGGTTGACCACCAATCGGATCTCTATTCTTTGGGAGTTATTCTTTTTGAGATGCTCACCGGGAGGGTTCCTTTCCAGGGTGAGACTCCTCTGAGCGTGATTTTGAAACATAAAACCGAGCCAGCTCCCGATCCAAGAAGATATGATGATCAAATTCCCCTCGCAATCAGCCAAATGATTCTCAAATGCATGGCAAAGGACAAAAACAAGAGATATCCAACGGCAGAAGCACTTCTTGCTGACCTTGTGGAAATCGAAAAGGGATTGACCACGACAGAGAAAGTTGGAATGGGAGAAAATCGAAAAGGGACCGGGAGGTTGAAGGACAGAAAGACCATTCTTATCGCTGTTTTGGCTTTCTTGGTGGTTGCGATGGTGATCACTGGTCTGTTTTTTTATCCTGGAGTATTCAAAGGGGGACAAAAAAGCCTGAATTCCATCGCTGTCCTGCCTTTGAAAAATTTATCGGGAATTTCGACACAGGAATACCTGTCCGATGGGATGACGGAAGCCTTGATCTCGAATCTTGCCCAAATGGAAGCCCTTGAGCGCGTGATATCGAGCACTTCGGTCATGCAATACAAAAATACGACAAAACCTTTGCCGGAGATTGCCAGAGAACTAGGTGTGGATGTGGTCGTGGAGGGATCGGTCATGGTCTCTCAGCAGAGAGTCCGGGTGAATGTGCAACTTATTGAAGCGCGGACGGATCGGAATATTTGGTCCAATAGCTACGAGAGGGACCTCCGAGATATCCTGGCCTTGCAGAGTGAGCTTGCTCGGGCTATTGCCCGTGAGATCAAGATCGTTGTTACCCCGGCCGAACAGGCCCGCCTGGCTCTCACACGCCCGGTCAATCCGGAGGCTTATCAGCTTGTTCTAAGAGCTCGTTCTTTGTGGAACAAGAGAGCGGAGGAGGATTTGTTGAGGGCAAAGGAGCTTTTCGAACAAGCGATAGAATTGGACCCATCATATGCTCTTGCCCATGCAGGATTGGCCGATGCTTACAATATGTTGGCGAGTTACTATTTTGTTCCTCCGTTAGAAGCATATCCGAAGGCCCAAGAAGCAGCCAATACTGCCTTGGAGTTGGATGAGAACCTTGCCGAAGCCTACACCTCCTTAGCCTGGGTGAAGTATCGATATGAAGGAGATTGGTTTGGTGCTGAGACGGACTACAATTGGGCCATCGGTCTCAATCCCAGTTATGCCATAGCTCATCACTGGTATGGATCTTTGTTGAGAGATATGGGGCGTTTCGATGAGGCTCTGGCGGAGTTGGAAAGAGCGCGGGAACTGAATCCGTTTTCCCTTTCCATCAACACCAGCATCGGCTATTTGTTCTATTTTGCGCGTCAATACGACCAAGCTATCGCCCAATGCCAAAAAGCGCTCCAAATGGATCCCGATTTCCACTGGGCTCATGATGTCATTGCTCTGGCCCATCTTCAAAAAAGGGAATTCGAGGAGGCGCTTACAGCGTTCCAAAAAGCCGTTTCTTTATCTGAATCGAGTGTCGATTACCAATGTCATCTGGCCCAGGCCTATGTCCAGGCAGGCAAAACAGAGAAAGCCCGGAATGTTCTTGAAGAATTGCTCCAAAAAGAAGAAACCAATCACGTGCCTTTACACGAGATTGCGCTGTTATATAAAGCTTTGGATCAGGGAGATCAGGCCCTTTCCTTCCTCGAGCGGGCTTCTGACGAACAATCTTTCATTGTGAACGCATCAAAAATGGACCCTAGATGGGCCAGCTTCCGTGAGGATTCCATGTATGCAGATATTTTGGAAGAAATAGGCGTGGAAGATTAATCTAACCCTTTGTATGAAAAAAACGATGAATGGGATTGGATGCTGAATATTCCTGTGGTATAAATCAAATAAGATTTATGTTAAGCAGTGCCTTTCTTTTGATTGCGTCTTATGGAGCGGCTGTTGCGGCAACCATTGCCGGCTTCGGGAGTTCGGCTCTGTTGATCCCGGTGGCGTTCCTATTCATGGATATCAAGACCGCTGTTTTTGTGGTGGCTGTCTTTCATCTCTTTAATAACGTTTTTAAGATCCGGTTGTTCTGGAAAAGCATAAACTTCAAAATTTTCTTGCTCTTCGGGATCCCGAGCATCATTATGGCATTCGCTGGAGCTATGCTTATATCCGTTATTCCCCTTGAAGTTGTCAAAATCGTTCTGGGAGTGTTTTTGATCGTTTATGCCGTCTATTCCTTCATCAAACCGGAGTTTGGGCTGAAAAAATCCAAGCCCACAGCAGTTGTCGGAGGCACCCTTTCCGGATTCCTCGCGGGATTGATCGGTTTGGGCGGAGCCATCAGGGGGGCCTTTCTGACAGCCTTCAACCTGCCCAAGGAAATCTATGTGGCCACCTCAGCCATGATCGCGGTCGTGATCGACACAACTAGGATTCCCACATATGTGTTGACTAAAACCGTCCAG
>Ga0209979_1001677_pt1 | contig 23432 bp, 24 predicted proteins | sample AnhtaG_FD_183114 | JGI IMG/M metagenome (GOLD analysis project Ga0209979, IMG submission 183114) | Deep subsurface microbial communities from Anholt, Denmark to uncover new lineages of life (NeLLi) - Anholt_01485 metaG (SPAdes) (version 2) | ecosystem: Environmental > Aquatic > Marine > Oceanic...
GGTCTTTGAGAGCTTGTAGATAGTTCTCTTACAATATCTACTCTCATGGGGTTTCGAAACACGAGACCTACCTTTTCGAAAATAGGTTTTTTTTTCTCTTTTTTCTCTTTTTTTTCATTTTTTTCATTTTTTTCAGGCATATGAAGATCACATTTTTTTTACTGTAAAAATCTTTTTTACTATAAAAACATTTATTACTTCATATTTAAATCTATGTGTTGAATTTCATTTTTTCAAAAGAAAAATTTGAATGTAATTTGGTAAAAAATAAGAATTGTGAGAGTTCTTCGAAAAAATACTGTCTATTAAAATGAAATAGGAGGTTAAATATTAATACTAATCTTTTCTTGCGTTGGTAACTTCAAAGGAAATGTATTATATCTTGGATATACTAAGGCATTTTCTTGTAAGTGTTCTTGATTTGCATTAATTCTAATAGTTGATCTTTTTAAAAATAGATTCGCTAATCTAAACTCATTATCTGTTAAGTTTATAGATTGTAGAAATTTTGGATGTCGATAATCGTGCCAGTCGATGTTATTCATCATACTACTCTTGTGATCCAATTAAGATATAAATACATAGACTATGAGAATTTTCTATTATTTTTGTCGAAAGGGTTACAAATATCTTAATTCGAATAATTTAACTTAATGCAAACTTTTTCTAGCACGATTAATACCTCTTTGTCACGTCAATCTAGTAAAGTTGTGTTAAGGTTAAATCTATAATAATAAACGAAATTATATAGGAAGATGGAAAACATAATCGACATATTCTTACATCCTAAGTCCGTAGCCGTTATAGGTGCTTCAAAAAAATTTGCTAAAGGTGGGTATCGGATTGCTACCAACATTATTACCAACAATTTCAAAGGTAAAGTTCATCTTATAAACCCTAACGCAGATGGAAAGCTCTACGATAGAGAATTTAAAAAGAGCATTTTAGACGTCGAGGAAGAGGTAGACATTGCTATATTTTACGTTCCAAATCGACTTATTCCCGACATTTTAAAGGATTGCGTGAAAAAAGGAGTAAAAGGAGCGATAATTGAAGCATCAGGGTTTGAAGAAGTAGGTGAGAAAGGTCTTAAATTAACGGAAAAAATACGCGAGATCACAGGTAACTTTACCAAATTGAGGATAGTTGGACCGAACTGTATGGGCCTTAGCACCATCGATGGAGATAGCGATAGTAAGGAAAAGGAAGGATTTTTTTCTGGATTTGCAGTTTTATCTACCTATAAAAGAGGCAACATTGCGTTAATTAGTCAATCTGGAATGCTCAATGGCGGTTATTTTATGCATATAATGACGAAATATCCGAACTTAGGATTTAGGTATTCTTGTTCAGTTGGGAACAAGATGGATTTGAGCGAAATTGAATTCCTGGACTATTGTATAGAAGACGATTCGGTAAATGTAATAGCAATATACTTAGAATCTTTTAAGAATTCAAGAAAATTTATTGAACTATGCAAAAAAGCTAGGGATATGCCAAATAAGACTATAGTTCTGCTTAGAGGCGGAGTTACTGTCCAAGGTCAAAAAGCAACTAAAACCCACACTGGTTCTTTAGCAGAAAACTCACAATTAATTGATGGAATCGTTAAACAATCAGGGGTAATTTCTGCCACCAGTTTCTACGAACTTTTTCAATATGCTCGCACTTTCTCGTTAATGTATCTCTCAGAGAAAATACTTCCTAAAAAAGGGAACGCTTCATTTGTGGCAGGTTCCGGAGGTGCGGGTACGATTACAGCAGATCTTATGGTCAAATATGGGTTGACGCTCCCTCTTCTTGGTGAGAAAACCTACGCTACTCTTGTTGATGTGTTTCCCGAGTGGATGCCTCCAAACAACTTTGCGTTTGTGGATATATGGCCTGCAATGGAAAAAGCGATGATGAATAACGTAAAACCCGAGGTAATAACTTCTCGAGTGTATGACGCTTTAATAAATGATCCTAACATTGAAGGAATCTTCCATATGATGTTTTGCTCCCAACAATTTAAATTTATGAATAATTTGGACATAATTATAGACAATGCTAAAAACCATTCAAAGCCAGTGTTCTTTTGGTTAGTTGGTGATGCAACAGAAGTAGGGAGAATCTCCAAAAAATTAGCTGAACATCATCTACCAAGTTTTCCCAGCTTAGAAGAGATGGTCAAAAATTTTAGTATTTTGCTGCAGAAATCAAAGAATTTGAACTTGCTTTAACTTTCGAGAATTAACCACAACCTAAAATTCATCATTATTAAATAAAAATCTCTACCTCTTTTCTCTCAATTAAAAGCTAGCGATTAGTTTTCTACAGAGTTACTCTATATTTTTGCAGCTTCCAGGCTCCGTATCCTTGAATCAAAAAGCAGATTAAGAAAGAATATTGAGATAATTTTTGCATGGAAGCTTGTATAATTAGTCCATCTAAAGTGATAGATTTAGGTATGCTTATTAAGACCATAGTGTACGTAATTCCGACAATTAGAAGGGCGATATAAACGAACCCATAACGGTTAGGATAATTCTTGTTGTTAAAGACTGCGATAGTAAAAAAGATAATTCCTAGAACGCCGGTAATATTAAACAAGTTTGCAAACAACAAATGAGATTTTCCAAATATGTCCCAAGGAGTGAGTATAGTGCCGATTAAAAACATTACTGAAATTATACACACTAACGAGCCAATTTTTGCTAGGATAAATTGCTTCTTGTCACTTTTAAAAAACGATGTAATTGCTAAAGCAAAAGGGATAAACGATACGCTTAAAATTAGAGCAGTAATCGTAAATATAACGAATGAAATATTGTTTGGAACGCCTGAAAGTGCGATAACTCGACCTAAATCGCTAAAAAAATTACCCCAAAAATAATACCCTGGACTTAAAGGGTTGATAAGGGTCCCCCCAGAGTAAAATAGCATAGCTACGGCGGTTAAAATAATATATTGAGCGGGACCAAAAATTATGAACAGTGAAGCGAATATTTTCCAATTTTTTAGTATTTTCATGATGGCACCAAATGATTTAACTGCTAATATTTTTAAACTAATGTTTTTAAAGTTCGAAAATAATCATGAGAAAACAAAAAAAACAATCAAGAAAAAAAAAAATGTAGGTCTAAATTATACGTTAAACAAAACTTCAACTTAGATCGTAAATAACACTATCATCTTGCATACTTAGGTTTCGTTATGAATCCTATAAACATAAGCAAGTTTACTCCTATATCGATAATTTCAGCGATTGTGCCATAATAAAGATTAGTAGATGTGAGAATCGTCCTGATTAAACTTGAAGCTATAAAGCAGATAAACGCAATTCCAATTATTAACCCGTTTGCTTGAGAGAGTCGTTTATTTTTGTACATAAATAAAAACATAAACGCAATGCCAACATAAGTAACAATTGTTATGAATGGAAAAACTAGAATAAGGAAATCTAAGGTTGGAGCTAAAATTATTACCGATATTGTTATCAACACAAAGATTAGAATAATCCTTATCCTCAGCTTGTTGAATTGCTTCTTCTTCATCTCTTTATTCATGTTCATATTAACGTATACGAGAATCGCATCTAAACCAATATACAATATTGGCATTAAATTTGCGATTATAATAAAAAACCTAATTTTTACCAACAATAAAATGAATCCCGTTTCAAACGCGCCTGAAACTATTGCAGGATTATAGAAAATATCGTAAACTTTTGCCCATGTTAACATTCCAAAAAACGATCCAAATAAAAAGTAAGCATCTGAAATATAAACGGCTTCCTGTCTTAACCACTTACGAAAGAGAAAGAATGACATAATGCCCAAAATTAAAATTCTACTCGTTATCGCAATTAAACCAATCTCGTTTTCAAATATAGTGGCAGCCAAAATTGGGCCATAGAATGAAAACAACAATACGAACACAGCGACTAAAGCAAGATTTATTGTAAGAATGCTGTATAGAAATTTTTTCCTTTTATCTTCCATTTTTAAATCACATTTTCAATGTATTTTAAAATAACAATTTAATCTAAACTATTTTGTAAATTGATTTTATAAACCCTTTTCTTTTTTAATTAATTTAAAACTTAATTTTAAGAACAAGAATTTGCATTATTTATGAAACAAGAAGTTTTTTCTATGCAAAAAACTATTCTGTAATTCAAATACTCGTTTAGGATCTAAGTTTTTATGGTCTATTTCAAGCTTAATGGTTTAGGATATAATTGCGGACAAACTAAGGATAATTGCCCACAGAAAGCGCAATCTTGTAGCGAATGCATTAAAAAGCGATTGATGGATTTAGGTTTCGAATTTGACGCAACAGCAGAGGTTATTAAAATTGATTCTGTCGATAAACAGCTTAAATTAGAAAAAGAAACCATTTGGAAGAAATTTTTAGATGTTTTGAATATCAAACATATTCTCTTAATGGATAAGGGTTCAGGGCTAACTTTATTAAATTACGCGGTCTCAGGCGTCGATATTGATGAGAATTTACTGAGCGGATTTATTCAAGCTAACATAACTTTTTCAGAATCTAGCGAAGTATCAAATAAAAACGTCGTCCCTTCGTTCGAGTATCAATTCTACGAATTTCAGTATAAGAAGTTTAATATTCTGCTTAAAGATGGAGATATTATCAGAGTTTGTTTAATTCTGGATCATAAAGCATCCATTAAACTAAGAAATCAAGTGTTTCAGTTTTTAGAAAGTTTTGAGCCCCAATTTAAAGAGGAACTTATAGTCTTTCAAGAGAAAGGTGTTCATTTTGGTTTTCAAGATAAGATCGATTACATCGTTGAGTTTTTTAACATTTACCTTATGTTTCCAATGACATTAGCTCGCTCGATACCCCCGTATGAATTAGATAAGGTTAAAGGAAATTTAGTTCAGAAGGCTATATACAACCTCGCAAAAGAGATGCTAACCATAAAGCCCTTTTTTTTCATAAATAACATGCTCATCAAACTAAAAAATATTGCTGATATTGAGGATGAAGTTATTCTTTATGAACTCTATCAGCTGCTAGAGCACAATATCATATCTCCAACGCCTATCGAAACAATTGCAAATAGCATTGAATCAGGTCAGACCGCAGATCACAATAAAATGATAAAATCGAGTTTAATATCGCCAATCGTTAATAACAATATTGATTTGGAGGATTTAAAAGAACAGTTAAAAACTATGGACGACTTTTCAGCACGTAGATGGATAAAAGAGACTAAGAAAAAAGCTCGAGCTGCAGCAAAAGATTCTAAATTTCAGATAACTTTAAATGAATACAATAGAGCGCTTTTAATTGCTAAAGAACTAAACTTTAAAGACGAGATAGCGAAGATATCGCTTAAGATTTTTAACATCGAAAGTAAGTCCAAATACATCGAGCTTGATTTTAATCTAGAAAAAGCAGAAACCGCTGAGAAAGACGGCGATATTTTCAATAGCATCAATTATTATCAGCATGCGTTAAAAATTCTCGATGAATTCAAGGTGTACAGTGTCGCGGATCCAAGAATAAAAAAATTAAAAAAAAAAATCCAAAAACTCAGAGAAGAAATATAAATTCGCTTTTCGGAAAGAATAAATCTTATTTAATTTCTCCCCTAACAGATTTTATATCGCTTTTTAGGAGTATATAATGTAAAAAGTACAAACTATTCGACTTTTTTGTAAATCTCTATAGAGCGTTTGAGAGTAGGAAAATTTTTTTACGTGCTAATATTACACAATTTAGTTTCGTAAGTTATGTTTTTAATTATTATTTGCACAATTAAGGTTGATTAAGATGAAAACAGTAAAAGTTATTGTGTCTGGAGATGGAGGAGTAGGAAAAACCTCGTTTTTAAACCGACTCGTCCACGATAGCTTCTACGACGATAGTAAATTAACCCGAGGTGTTGATTTTTATTCGAAAAACATCACGGTCAATGGTATTGAATTAAATTTTATAATGTGGGACTTTGCTGGTCAAACTCAGTTTAAAACGCTTCTGAATGGTTTTGTTGACGGTTCTATCGCAGCTGTTATCCTTTTTGACCTAACTCGAATTAATACCATTGAAAACGTATACGATTGGATAAAAGCTTTAGAGCCTTTTGGAAACCTTCCTATATTATTAATAGGAACAAAAAGCGATCTTATTACGCCATCTGATACCCAAGCGATAGACAATTACATCCTTGATATTGTAAACGAGTACGAAAATGTTATTACTTACCTTAAAATATCTTCAAAGACTGGAGAAAACATAAAAAACGCTTTTGAAATTTTAATTGGAAGCCTATGCCTTTAATTAGAAGTAAAACCATTTCTATTCTCTAAATTTTCTCAACCCATCCAAATTCGTCACCAATATCTAAACGCTGAATACCAGTGAGCATTTCGTAAGCTTTTCGAGTAATTTCTCCCGGTTCCCCTTCGCTAAAAATTCGCTTTTTTTCCTCGAGAACAACCGATTTAATTGGAGTAATAACAGCAGCAGTCCCCGAGCAAAAAGCTTCGGTGCACGATACTTCAAAAAGCTCTTTGTAAGAAATATCTCTTTCTTCTGTTAGCATTCCAATTTTTTTTGAAGCTAGTTCTAAAATCGATTTTCGTGTGATTCCGGGTAAAATTGTGCCAGCAGTTTTCGGCGTTACTAAGACTCCGTCAATCACAGCAAAGAAGTTCGCAGCTCCAACCTCATCGATATATTCTTTATGAACCGCATCCAAAAAAATAACCTGCGCAAAACCTCTTTCCTTAGCTTCTTTGCCGGGTAGCATAGAACCTGCGTAATTACAACACGTTTTGCTCGAGCCCGTTCCGCCTGGGGCCGCCCTTGTGTATTTCTTCGTGATTTCTAAATCTATACCTGTAAAACCTTCTGGAAAATAGGGTCCTACCGGGACGGTAAACATTATCATTTTATACTCCTTAGCAGGTTTTACTCCGACTGTAGGACCTGTTCCAATCATTATAGGGCGAATGTAAAGAGCTCCACCACTATCATAAGGTGGTATATAATCCTCATTAGCCTTTACTACTTTTTTTACGGCAGAAACAAATTTGTCTACATCATAATTGGGTATGAGCATTCTACTAGCACTATCGTTGAATCTTTTTGCGTTCTCTTCTGGTCTAAAGAGAACATGATCTCCCTTTTTAGTCTTTAATGCTTTCATCCCTTCGAAAATTCCTTGTCCATAGTTTAATATGCACGCTGCAGGTGAAATCTCGAAGTTACCAAACGGTACTAACGTACCCTCGTCCCATCTACCGTCTTTGTAATTTGAAACAAACATAGTTTTCGTTTCAATAAATTCGAACCCTAGATCGTAGTAATCTATATCTTTAGCATCCATAATAATCTTATCTTAGTTAATTTTATTAGAATTATTTAATGATTTGTTTCCTAAAAAATCTTATTGATAAAACTTAATCATCTTTATTTGTTGGTTTACGCATAAAAATTAAAAAAATCAATAATAATAAATAAATTAATTGAGATTTATAATTTAATTTTACATAATATTTTCGAAATAAAAGTAATTTTCTAATTAATAATGACAACTAATCCTCACCAATCTAAGGAATTTAAACTTGTTATTGCGGGACTAGATAATGCCGGTAAAACGAGCGCTTTGATAGCTCTTAGACAGAAATACAACTTTTATGAGCGAGTTAAAAACCTAAAACCAACGATAAAAATCGATTACAGTTCTTTTAAATTCCTCAACACCTATCGAATTAATTTTTGGGATATGGGTGGACAAAAGAAGTTCAGAAAAATCTATGTAACCAATCCAGTATATTTTTTTGAAACAAATTACATTTACTACCTAATTGACATTCAAGACGAGCTTAAATTTGAAGATTCGGTAGAATATCTCCACGAGTTATTAGATATTTATAGAAATCTTAATTACGAAAACGAAGTAATAGTATGTTTCAATAAATTCGATCCAAAGTTCAAAAACGACGAAGATTATATAGATCGGGCCAAAATGATAAAAAACCTGATATTGTCGCAAAATCACGATATCAAATTTAAATTCTTTAACACCTCTTATTACGATATATCCTCGATCTCTCAAGCATTTTCTTACTCTCTTAATACAGTGTTACGTTTAAAAGAAATTGACGCCGTTCTAAACAGATTCGTTAATTATTATAAGTGTAGTTATGCAATACTATATACTGACACGGGTCTTATAATCTCTGATCATTACATGGATGCCATGGATACCCGGGAGTTCGAAGAGAAAATAAGTAATAAAATTAACGAAGATCTTGAGTTTTTTCAAAGGATAAAAGACGAAAAAGTAGAAATAATCGACCGAACGGCATTTTCTGACGCTAAAACTTATTACGTACGAAAATTTTTAATAGAAATTGAGAACGTAGAAAATATCTTCTATGTAGGGATAATCGCTCTCCATAATAAATTCAGCGAAATAAAGAACGAATTAAACGATTTTCAGAGCTTATTGCTAAGAAACTTAGCCTAAAAAGGATAGATAATAGAAATCGTGACATTCGTTTTCGAAGAAAATGAGCGTTAGGTAAGTTACAACAGCCTCTATATCCCTAATTTTCGCAACTCATTGAACAAATTAAAGCAATATATTAAAGATCTGTAAGGGTGAAAATTAATTTTGTTTAAACAAACAAAACATTTTTCTGAGGTATAGCGTTACTTCATGTATGGCCTTACAAAAAATGACTGCTCAAAAAATAATTGAGAAGAAAAAAAACGGAGAAAAAATAGTTACTATCACTTCTTACGACTATTCGTTTGCTAAGATCGTTGACGAGTGTGGAATTGATTTAATTCTGGTAGGTGATTCTCTTTCTATGGTAATTCTTGGATATAAAAATACATTGGCAGTTACAATGGAAGATATGATTCACCATACAAAAGCAGTATCTCGTGGAGTTTCAAATGCAATGATAGTTGGGGATATGCCATTTTTATCGTACAAAATCAATATCAACGAAGCCGTTAGGAATGCAGGAAGATTCATTCAGGAAGGTGGAGCTGAAGCCGTGAAAGTTGAGGGGGGCACAAAAATTTGTCCCACAATAGAGGCTATGATTGATGCTGATATTCAAGTCATGGGGCACATAGGACTTACTCCTCAGGCCGTATATGAGTTTGGAGGTTTTTTAGTTCAAGGGAAGACGATAGAAGCCGCAAAAAAGCTGATTTTAGACGCAAAAAATCTAGAAAAATCAGGGGTGTTTTCAATCGTCCTGGAAAGTATTCCATGGCAAATAGCTAAATTAATTACTAAATCGATTGACATTCCAACCATAGGAATTGGAGCCGGTTCTTACTGTGACGGCCAAATTTTAGTTATTAACGATATGTTAGGGCTTTTTACCGACTTCAAACCTAAATTTCTTAAACATTTTGGAGATGTGGGAAAATCCGTCCGAAATGCATTGTTTAACTATAAAAACGAAGTAGAAAAAGGGCTATATCCCGATAGGGAGCACTCGTACGAATTTCCACAAGAAACCTTAGAAAAAATTAACGATTGGTTTGAAAACGTAGATATCGAAGAAGAGATTAGCAACAAAAAAGTGTGATACAATGATTTCCCGTTAGTCTAAAAAGTCCCCGTTAAAATCGTTTTTTAAAGGATAATTTTTTATCCAAAAGTATAATTAAATAAATTTTTATTAATAATAATAATAGAACAACTTAGATTATTATTAAAAATTCTAAGACATAAACTGAATAAAGTAATGGAAGAATTGAAATGGTTGAAGAATACGATTATCTTTTTAAATCAATCGTGGTAGGAGATGGTGGCGTTGGTAAAACCGCACTTACACTCCGATTCTCGAAAGGATTCTTTACTGAAGATTATAAAATGACAATCGGTGTTGATTTTCACGTAAAAACGATCTCGATTGATACTTTTGAAGGACCGATCAAATGTAAGCTCCAACTCTGGGATACGGGTGGCCAAGAACGATTTAGCTCAATAAGACCAATGTATTATAGAGGATCGCTCGGTACAATCCTCGTCTTTGATCTTACGAACTCTGCAAGTTTTGAACATTTACCAGGGTGGATTGAAGAAGTTAGGGCTAACATAAAAGCTGATATACCTGTATTACTAGTTGGCAATAAAAGCGATTTAACTGACATACGAGCTGTTTCAGTTGAAGAAATTAACAATTTTACGAGAGATTTCAACTTGTATTATATGGAGACGTCTGCTAAAACGGGTGACGGTGTCGGAGATTGCTTTCACATTCTCGCTTGTTTGATGATAGGCCAAGGGGTTCCTGACCAATTAATCTCTAACGAAACCGTTTACGCTCCAGGAGAAATTATCAAAGGAAGCGAACCCATCGAAAAGACAATTGTTCAACCTTCAATACCTAAAGCTGAGTATTTAGCACCACCTGTTCCGGAACCCGAACCTGAGCTTGAATATGAAGCTCCACCAGTACCCGAACCGAAAATAACATACTCTAAAGAACCCACACCCATTTTTGAACCGGAACCCGAACTTGAATATGAAGCTCCACCAGTACCAGAACCTACTCCCGTGTCTCAACCTCACCCTAATCCAGAAATTTTTACGCCCGAACCATCAGACATAGAATTTAAAACGCCTGATCAGATTATGGCTGAGAAATCTCAACCGTCAGAACAAGCAACTACAACAACCGATAAAGAAACATATAAGCCAAAAACTATTCCTTTTACATCAAATGTTCCAATCCCTGCACCTACTCCTAAAGAATTTCAAGTACCTAAAACAGAAAAACCCCATGAGAGCTCTTCTTCCCAAACTCCATTCCGCGTCACGAAAAGAGAAGAGGCACCTAAACCATTACCTGCTCCTATGACATTTGAACCGACCCCCCAACCAAAGCAAGAAATAGACGACGAACCATTTTCCCAATCTGCATCTTCGGAGTCGTTAGTCGATTATATGCCGCAAACAATAATACCTAAAAAAGAACTAAAAAGATTAGCTAAAGAGAAAAAGAAACAAGATAAAGAAAAGTCTAAAATCGAAAAAGAAAAGAAAATTTCTGAACAACGAGTGAAACAAGGGGAATTATTCGAAGGGATGAAGACATCAAAAAAAAGTAAAAAGGAAAAAAAATCTACTGTTGAAGGTGTGACGCCCGAACTGACATCGTCTCAAGTATCACCGAGTTCCAAACCAAGTTCATTGTTCCAGAGTTTAACTCAAAGAACGGATGAAACTCCAGAGGAAAGTAGTACATCTTTCATTCCTTTTACCGCTACAATAAAGGGTGACAAAGAAGAGAAATCTAAATTGCGAATAATTCCTAACGTAGCAGACATAGATAGAAATTTTACATCATTCACAGCAATTACATCCTCTCAATCAGTTCAAGAAGAAAAACAAAAAGAGAAGAAAAATGATCTCCTAATTTGCGAACAATGCGGAACAACATTATCTTCCGATTACGCTTACTGTAATAAATGTGGTAGTAAACTCTAAGAACGAGAACCAAACTAAAAAACTAAATTTAATAATTTTCTCTAAAGGTTTTTACCGCAAATGGGGCACGTACTCCACATTTTTTTGATTTTTGAATTACAAAAAGGACAGAATTTCAACTCTGGATCTATCTGAGTTTGAAGAGTTCCAAAAATCGTTTTAGTATCGTCAACATGATATTTTTTTGGCTGAGGGGGTGGTACATCGATTTGTTTGCTTACATGAAGTTCAGAGAGTTGGATTGAATCGTTAAAAATTATTTTATCCAATTCGTCCTCAAGCTCGACCTTGGAATTTTCGATACTTTCTACTTTTCCAACGGATTGATTCGTTACCTTGAAAGGTTTATATTCTGAGGACTGAGGAATACTTTCTGTGGATTGATCCTCTTCGTTTCCTAAATTTTCCACAGGTAAGCCAACTTTGTAATGAAAGTACTTACCGTCGTTATTTTCAACGATTTTTTCTCCGTGTGCTAACAACACTTCAATGTAATAAATAACTACAGTACCCAACGGAACTTCAACTATTTCGGCAATAAAATAATCTAACTTGTTTTCCATCCTCAAACTATACCACGACACACCCTGATCAGCGCTAAAAATTAATTGTACTCTTTCAAAAGCGTCGTCAAAATCTTCTTCCGTTATTTTTACGACAATTTTAATCGTTTTTCTCGGTACTTCCTTTTTTCCAGCACTCAGGGCTGCCTTATTAGAGTCCCAAGCGGCACCGCATTTAGGACAATTAGTAAACCAATTAGGGTATTCGTAATTACAACTGGTACATGTTTTCGTATAATACCTCGTTGTTTTTATTCCAATCTTTTTTTTTTTATCTTTTGCCATTCTCTAACTCATTTCTAAAGGATTTTAACCCTACTTAAATTTAAAATGTTATTATACTATTGTTTGACTTATGATATATAATTGACGTATATTATAAAATTCTCTATCATTACTTTTTATAATTTTAGTTTTTTTACGATTTTTTCTAAATCAGAACTAAATTCGATTAAATGCTCTCTTTCTACGTGAGGCATAATCACCACTCTCACTAAATTGAAATCCAGAAATTTTCCTAACATCCATTTTTTCTTACGCAAAGCTTTTTCAACTTCACATATACTTTTTCCACTTTCGGTGGTGATTCCTACTACATTCATAACTGGGTCAACCGCTAATTTTACACCATCAATTTCTGATATTCTTTGTGTTAGGAACTTTGTATTTTCCATACATTTTTTCACAATCTCCTTAAAACCATTAATCCCTAAAAGCTTTAAAATTGCCCAAAACGCTATGATCGGACTTCCTGGTCTAGTACCTACCATATGAAAATGCTGAAAATTCCCACCTGCTAAATAGGGAATTTCAAATCCTGTTTTTTTTAAAATCGAAGCGTCTCTAATGAAATATCCACCTGAAGGTATAATTCCTAAACCCATTTTATGAGGATCTGCTGTAATTGAATCCACGCTTTTCACTGAAAAATCCCAAGCTGGAATAGGATACCCTAACTCCTTTAAGAAAGGTAGTACAAATCCACCAAAGGCAGCATCTACGTGAAAAAATATGTCTCGTCCTCCAATACATTTCCCTATTTCTTCAATAGGATCAATTAAACCTAAGGATGTTGTACCCGCAACTCCAACAACAGCGCATGTGTTATCATTAACGAGAGATTCTAAATGATTTAAATCTAATTGAAAATTATTAAGAAGATTTACCTTTTTCAACTTAATATTTAATAAATCTGCTGCTTTATCAAAGGATATATGAGCAGAGCATGGGAGTACAACCTCTGGTTTCTTAATACGAGGTCGTAAATTTCTAGCAATCCGCATCGCTATTAAATTTGCTTCTGATCCACCAGTTGTAAACGTACCATAAATACTACTGTTACCAAACAATTCACCAATTTCGCGTATAACTTCATCTTCTAATTCAGCGGTGCCTAAAAATAATCCAGGATCTCCCAAATTTTTTGATATATACTTATTATGTATTTCTTTAGCGATGCTTAAAGGCTCTGAGCACATAGAACCTAAAATTGAGCCGGAATCGTAAGATAAATCCTTTTTTAGCTTTTTTTCAAGTAGCTCAAGTATTTTTTGTTTTTCTATACCTTCTTTCTGCATTTTATATCGATATGAATCAATTTTTATTAAATATTTTTACTATCTATATCTAAAAGATAAAAAGCTGAAAAGAATTAAAATTTTTCAAAATATGATACGTGAAATGAGATGAGGTTTAAATAAAATAATTTGATTTACTTGAACCTATTAGAATCTCTTATTGTATATTTTTTGATTACAGCTTCTAATTCGTAGCTAATGTCAATTTTATAGGAATTTGCGAGACAAATTAGAGCAAATATGACATCTGCGAGCTCCTCACCCAAATTGGCTGAAATTTTATCAGATTTTTTAGGTTTAAACCCTTCTAAATGATTTATTTCTTTTGCGAGTTCCCCAATTTCTTCTACAATTGCACTAAGCATAGAAAGAGGTGGCCAATATCCTCCGTGATGAGCGATCCAATTATCTATTTTCTTTTGAAATTCTTTTAGTGATACATCTTTACTCATAATTAGAATAACGTTTAAAAGTATATAAAAAAAACAAAATAAATTATTTAATAAGATGTTCTCGTTTTCTCGCTTTCCATTCGGCTTTTTTACCCGGGTTATATCTATCTACTTCGCTATAATATCCCGTAACTCTAGAGTATACTTTTACATCGGTGGAATGGCATTGAGGACATGTGAAACTACCACCTCTGAACATTTTCCTACAATGAGGACAATAGGTAAAATCTGGTGTGTAAGCAAAGTAAGCAGTATTTGTATTAAGACAAATGTTTTTTGTAAGCTCCCAAAGTCCTAAAACATCCGGTATTTGCTCTCCAAGCCATATATGGGTTATAACGCCACCTTCGACAATAGGATGATAGTCTGCCTGCAATTTAATTCTTTTTGATAATGGTATATCAGCGTCGTAGCGGATATGATCTGAATTTGTGTAATATGCAGAGACCCCTTTTGATTGAGGTATGGCTTTTTTGGGGAAATGCTTTAAATCTAGCCTAGCAAAACGATTACTTGACGATTCGGAGGGCTGTTCCCATAAGGAATATGAAATTCCGTCTCTTTCTGTCATGGAGTTACACTTAGCGACCATATATTCTAATATTCTCCTCCCAAAATCGTATGCGGTAGTATTTTCGTGCAGTTCAAAACCTATAAGACTTTTTACCGCTTCGTTTAGACCCGTGAAGCCTATGGAGAGGTTTTGGTTTTTTAAGTTAAAAATCGGCCGACCATTAATTTCTCCGCTACATAAAGGCAAGTGGCCTGATTTTAGACGTTTTTCCATTAATTTCCATTTTTTCCGCAAAATTCTAGCCGAAAGTTCCATGTTTTCTTCTAAAACCCTTAAGTAATCGCCTTCATCCTTAGAAATATAAGCATAGCGAGGTAAGTTTAGACTAACGCTTTGCAGTGAGCCGATGGATACGTAATTTTCCCATACATTAGCAGTTTTTCTCTCTTCAGGGTCCAACACGCACTTCTCTATAATTTGATTTCCGCTAAGAAATTTCCGACAACATTGGCTATGAATTTCGTCTGGCATCCACTCAGGGCACATATTAAGAAAATAAGGAGTACCCATTTTGACGACTTCTTCCATTATTTTTATGTACGACGGTTCAAATTCTTTAAGCCACGCTTTTTTGATTTTCACCTCGTGTTTTGGGAACGCAAATAGCTTTCCGTTGCAGTCTCCATGGATATACACATCTGTAAGGGCGTCAAAAAGTGTAAGGCATTCGCTCTTATAATCTCCATACCGTCCATTAAGCTTTCCATGTGGGCCAACCGCAGGTATGTCTAATAAACCTTCAGGAACGGTGGGAGTACACGAAATAGATGTGAAAGGTACTTGACCACCTCTTGCTGCAAAAATTTGGTTAGTTTCAAATATCAAACATTGCATCGATTGCTCGATTTCTCTTTGTGAGAGTCCTTTTGCGTAGGGAGCAAGAAACGACGTTATATAATCATACCCCTGACCACCACTAAATTCACCCTGAATCGTCCCTAACCACTTTGCCAAGTGAGTTACTGCCACTCTCAAACTACCTGCGGGACCAGACTTGCTACAATGCACCCAACTATTAACAGGAGGAAGTCCGTGTTCGAGAATCATGCGAGGATCCCATTCCATGCAAAATGGGCGCAAATCAAAATACCTTAGCATGTGGACGTGTAAATTGCCATACAAGTGAGCGTGAGCCTCCTTTGAGTCTAATATTCTTAAAAGGGCATACTCCTCAGAGATTCTATTGGCGGCCCAATGGTGAATGGATTCAGGATTCATGTCTTGATTAGCATTTTCGTTAACGCCCTTTTCTAATATAGCTTCGTAATCCATTAGTGGCATTCCTATTCGCGTATATAACTTCCTTTCGTCTTCGTAGTGCTGTTCAGATAAAATTGAACATACGATCTCTCTTATATGTGGACCTGAGAGAAAACTAATACTGGAAGATATTATCCTTCTAACCACTAATTCAGTAATTTGATCTGCAGATTTTTGATCTAAACCGGTTTCTTTCATAATACTTTGTTTAATCTTTAATGGGTCAAAAGGCACGACATCGCCTTCCGTTCGTGATACGTTTGGTAGTAAATTTTTTAGAAATCCCCTTTCAAGACCTTTTTCTTCTTTCCTTGCATCAGATTCTGGAGTCAATATCATAATAATCATTATTTTTTTTTAGTTTAGTATTCCTAAATAAAGTGATAAAGGTATATGATTAGATTTAAAGTCTAAAATTTTTGTCGGCGCTCTGAACCGAATCAATACCCTTAACGAATATTTCTTATCGTTTATACTTTGCCTCTTTTGATATAAAAATGTATTTTTTTTTCCGTTATAAAGTTACTCTATTAATATTTTACTCAAAACTTAAATACCCAGCAAGAACATTCACAGAACAATCTCTATTCCTTTCGAAAATTTCATTCGGGTAATTATTATCCTCGATATTTCACGCAATCTATTAAAATAGTCGTCTTTCCCGATTTTGTAATTTTTAATTGATCTCTACTAGATTTAATAACGATTAACTACGATTACAAATACAGAAAAAGTTGAAGTAATCAAAAATAAAATGTGTTTAATATGAGCAAAAAACCAGTAAGTAAAAGTTCTGTTAATGCTATTGAAATGCTACCTGGAATTTACAGGAAAACATTAGCGTATAATAACAACATGATGCTATGTTATTTTTCGTTAGATAAAAATTCGTACGTACCTTTACACTCTCATAAAGAGCATCAAATAGGTTACGTGATAACAGGAAAGTTACAATTCGAAACTGAAAAAGGAAATTTTGTCGTAGGAGCCGGCGATAGTTACGTTTTTGAATCAAATGAAAAACATGGAGCAACAATCTTAGAAAATTCAGAGGTTATAGATGTATTTAGTCCTTCAAGAGATGATTATAAGTAGTCGTTCAATCAATAGTAATAGGGATCTACCATTGGTAAGCAGCAACAACTAGAATCGCGATCACGCAAAACAGAAATTCGCCCTTCAACCAATCAACAAACAATTTCTTTTTTTGATCTCTATTTTTTTTAATTCTAGTTGCGAGAGCAAAACTTATTGCAGTATTAGTTCCCGTGAAAATGATCACGCTAAAATTTGATGCGTTTAGCTCCAATTCAATAAACCCAAACATAAAGTCAAAAACCAAAAACGCTCCGAGATATGCAAGTAAGATTAGTAAAAAAATCCACCCCGAAAAATAAATAATTTTTTCAAATATTAGATCTTCTTGTGATAAGCCTCCATCTAATCTAGTTGATTTTTTCTTTACTTTTGACATGATGTTTATACCATAGTAGTTATAAAAAATGGAATGGTTTATGATTCTTAATACTTTTTTTTTTCCAAAGGTATGTGTTGCGAATTTTACGGTTTGTTTTTTAGATATATAATAGCTTTAGCAATATCTCCGTCACTATCAATTAACGCCGCATTAGCCTCTTTTTTATCCACCTTTGCTTGAGCGGCTACTAGCATGATATCATTTTCGGTAATAACAGGTTTAGAAATGCTCTCTTCCGTTGGTTCAACACTCTCTACTTCTTCTCTATCTCCAATTGTAAATTCTCCTGAGGCGTATTCTTCTGCATCGCCAATGATTTGATACATCTCCTGACCCATCTGTTTCATTAAGATTACCTCTGGCTGATCGATCACCAAGGTTTTATCATGACTTTCGATTATAACTCGCGTTGCATCGATCTGATCCATGTCAATCCCTTGTTGCTGCATTCGGCGACGCATTTGTCTGGAAGCAAATTGCTGACCCTCTCTCTTCTTAGTTGCTTGGGGGCGAGTTGGTTTGCTTTTTTCTTTTTTTTGCATTTCTTTTGGTAATTTAACCATTATTTTCAACATCTCCAAATGATATATATTATACCAACATAATTAAGATTAAAATTTATTTTTACCTATTCCTTTCCTTATTTTTAGTGCAATTCCTGTCTGAAAACTCCTAACGTATGGGACTGGAATCACTAATCTACCAATTGCTAATAAATCGTTGCTTTGATCAACTACGATGACCTCATCGTTGGGTCTTAATGTAATATCGATATCAACTATGTGCTTACAAAAGACATTTCGACCTTTTCTAATGAATTCTGAGATTTCACTCATAACAACTGCCCTATGTTGAGGTGAGGGAGTGCTATTGATTATTCTTTCTGCTGAAAAAAGACTAAGTGTGAAAAATCCATTCGTAGGTCTTAAATTAAGCAACAAATTATTCTCGCGGTAAATATGCTTTATTTTTCCTGTGTTTCTGGAAAAAATAAAATGAATCTCGCTTTCGTCTTCGAACAAAATATCAGTTATCGCTTGCCCAAATTGGTAATCGCAAATAGCTTTAACTTTTCTTAAAGCCAAAATGAATTTAATATCCATATTGATTGACTTACAAAAGATTTAATGAAAAATAAAGTTGGCGGTAATAAATATGTTTGGCTAAATATAGCTAGGAGTATAGCCTCGACTTAACCGCATTGTCTCTCATCTTACTCATAACTTTATTTACCGCTTCTATAAAATCGTCTTTAACGATTACTTCTTTGTTTTTTCTAATCGCGAACATTCCAGCTTCAGTACAAATAGCTTTAATATCTGCTCCAGTAGCACCTTCAGTTAAATTGACTAAATTCTTAAATTTAACCTCTCCTTCAATGTTTAGATTTCTTGAGTGTATATTAAAAATCGATTCTCTTGCTTTCTCATCAGGCACGGGAAAATCGATCATGCGATCAAACCTTCCTGGTCTTAATAAAGCGGGATCTAAAATATCAATTCGATTTGTAGCGCCAATTATTTTGACATCTCCGCGTTCTCCAAATCCGTCTAACTCGCTTAATAGTTGCATTAATGTTCGCTGTACTTCCCGATCCCCAGATGTTGCGATCTTTAATCTCTGAGACCCGATAGCGTCTAATTCGTCTATAAATAAAATTGTCGGGGCTTTCTGTTTCGCTAAATTAAAAATTTCTCTTACTAAACGAGCACCTTCTCCTATAAATTTTTGTACTAGTTCCGAACCTATAATTTTAATGAATGTTGCCTCTGTTTCGTGGGCAACGGCTTTTGCTACTAGAGTTTTGCCAGTTCCCGGTGGACCGTAAAGTAAAACTCCTTTAGGGGGATCAATTCCTACCTTTTTAAACAGCTCTGGTTTTAATAGCGGTAACTCAACGGTTTCACGAACTTCCAAAATTTGATCTTCCAGTCCGCCTATGTCCTCGTACGATATATCTGGGATTTCATCAATAACTTCCATTCCTTTAACAAAGGGGTCTAATTTTGTTGGTAAGATTTCCATAATAGCAAATGTTCTCTGATTTAATGCTACTCTCATCCCAGGAGTTAATTTCTCGTTTTTTACTTTCCTACTCGGGTTGACGACAAAGCTAGGGCCGGTAGAACTTTTTACGATTACTTTCCCGGAATCTTCTAGCATATCTATTACAGTAGCTGATACTAAAGGTGGTTCTCTTAACCTATCTATTTCATTTCGTAAACTGCTTAACTCCTGTTCTAACCTTAAGCGCTCAGCATCTAATAACTGTTTTTCAGTTTCTAAATTTCTTAACCTTTTTTCTAGATGTCTGGTATATGTAATTAAATATTCTTCATCTTTTGTTTCTTCCTTTTTTTTTCTGCTCTCTGTGGCCTTTGTCAAGTAATTAAATCCCCATCTTTAACATAATTATTTTGAAGGTATTACCTAAAATAATAATAACAATGTAGTCATTTAAACTTAAGGTAATACGCTAATATCAGAAAGAACGTGAGTTTTAAAAAATTTTTGGATTATAAATTATAACGAGTTTTGTCTAAAAATCAAAAAATATAAGAGTTCTTTTTCCCAATCATAATATGTAGTTCCGTTCCTTGAAAACTAATGAATGTAAGGTAGTTTTATGTCGAAAAAAATGTCGAATCAATTTGAGAAGGAATGCCCTATTTGCGGTGGAAAAATATGGGGGCGCGGGCAAAAAGTCTTAATAGAAGGAGCGAAAATCACTGTATGTCAAAGTTGTGCCCAGTACGGTGTTAAAATCAAAAAAGTTTCTAGAACTAACGACATGGTCAAACAAAACTATGCTAAACCTAATTTCCCTACCAAGAAAAAAGCGTATAATAGACAAATTGACGATGGTTTAGAAATAGTGACTGACTATGTTACTAGGATCAGAAAAGCTCGCAACTCTCGTGGATTAAATCAAGATCAATTTGCTCAAAAATTAAATGAAAAACCATCATTACTTCGGAGAATCGAAGCAGGAAAAGTTGAACCCACTATTAAATTAGCCAAGAAAATTGAACAAGTGTATGAAATTACTTTAGTCAAAAAAGTAGACGAAATTGATCCTAGTACCACGCAGAACAAGTATATGAAGAAATCTAGTAGTTCTTCTTTAGGGGATATTGCTATTGTGAAGAGAAGAAAGAAGTGATAATCTAACAATATTAAATTTTTAGAAATCAGAAGTAAATTGTTAAATATCTTAAGCTTAGCATACCGTTTTATGATGGATAGATTAAATCTAGGGTTCTAAGAAAAATCTAACTCTATCTAATTAACTGATAAATCAAGGTGTTCAATTAAAACAATTTTTTCTTTTAGAAATTGAATCACTTCTTGATTATCTTGAGCTTCTAATGGACCACTACAATCAGGGCATTTAAAATTTAATTCAAAAGCCGAGTCAAAGTTATATTTTAAGGTCGAATCTTGACAATTCTTACATACAAAAAAGTAATTAGTTTCCTCGAACTTTAACCGTTCCCTTAGTTTTGTCTCAACCAGTCTCTTTTTATCATTTATAATTTCATCGAATAAGTCAAATTCATGCCACCAATAATATATAAACCAGCCCGTAGATTTATCTCGTATTCTCCTAAATTGAGCTAATTTCCCACTATACAACTTGTAGAGCGTTTTACGAACCGTATTTAATTTTAAAACTTCAACACCGTTTTCTTCAAAAACTATTTCAGGATTTAACTCTTTTATGCGTGCTTTAATATTTTCCGTTATTCCCTCATCTGTGATATCTTCTTCTTCAGAATTCAATAATTCTATACCGACCTCGATAGCGATGTCTCCACCTATAACGAATAAAAAGGTCCTTAATAATGGGCTTAAATCCTTCATTTTGTTCTATCTCCTATGATTTCACTATTTATTACAAATTTTAGTCCATTATAAAAGTTAAATTTTATGAATTGTATTAAAAAGAACCAAAAGGTTCATTTCATTATACTACAAGAGAATACTGTTTTTCGATAAGGTCGCCGTCAACATCAAGTGACCGAATCATCTTGCCTTTCCTTATTGCCATGATCCTTAACAATCGAGTATCTTTTATGTTTGCTGGAATCTCGATTTGGTTTATGGTATAATTGTTAAGTATTGTAATTGATTTCCAATTATTCGGAAGTTCTGATTTAAAATCAGGGGCTGCTAAATCTATTAGCATTTCGAGATTAGCGTCTGTATTATTGATCACTCCAGTGCAAAACTGTATTCTTTTGCTTACATCGTCGTCTTCTACCTTTTTTTTCGACGGCTGAGGTATATTTTTTTTCGTCGTAACTTTGCAAGTTGCATTTCTGTTATACGATAAAAGTAAATAGCAATTTTCTCGAAATACATCAATAATTTGGAGCAACAAATCCTTATTTATTTCATCGACAATTTCTGCTTTATAATTTTTTGTTTTACCTGTGGATTTTTTCAAAACCCAGTTTAAGCCCAATTCTGATATAACATTTGCTATATCGCTACTACTTATCAATTTTCCATTAATCTCGAAATTCTCCTGAGAATTAGAAATTGATTTAGTAACTGCTTCTAAAATTAAATCTTCGTATTCATGAGCACCTTTCATAGTAATTTTTGCTTTAGTTTTGGAGATTTTTAAAGCAGGGCCAATAAACACTCCCTTAGAATACCGGTAAAAATGACGATGGATGTTTAAGTGTTGCTCAAAAGGATTTTCTAAAATGGGTTTTTTAACTAATTCGCTCAAAAAATGCATTTTTAAATGAACCATTTATTTTTTTATTAATATAGATCTATTATGATAATATATCTTTAAATTTTAATTTATACAATAAGTAGTGAATAAAATCAAAGCAGTAGACAACATAACTACAAGCATTATTAAATATTTACAGACAAATTTAAAAGGCGAAATTATTAGCATCTTTGGTATTGGTAGTTATTTTGATAAAAATCTTCCATCCGATTGGAGAAATACTGATATTGATGTAATTGTAATAGTATCTACTTTGGATAAAATTACGAAACTCGATTGGACTGATGTTCGTTACGAAGTTAGAAAATTTGATAACCATAACGTATGGATAGGATATAACACTATTCAAGGGCTAAAAACAAAAAAGCTTTTCGTTCAGGAATCCTTCGCAAATTATGAATGGAGCCTAATAGATTTAAAATTTAAAGAAAATTCTCAGCTTTTATACGGAAAAGATATTAGAGAGCAAGTTCCAGATCCTTTTAGTTTTGATTTTGATTATAACGATATTTTAGCTAGATGCCTTTATCATTTGGATAAAAGTCTAAAAGAGAGCAAAATTAGGGAGGATTCTACAAAAGCTATGATAGAATTTACGAAAGCGGTATTTAAATTTGGATTCTATATATGCCTTTTCTTCAACAAAAGATACTATCTTACTTCAGTTCATAGCGTTTCGTTACAACTTAGTAAATTGTTATTGGATAACAATATACAAAAAATCATGCTTAATTTCATGAGTGAATCCATAATTTATAGGAGAACAAATAAATTTTCTAAAAAATTCGAAATCCTAAGAAAAAATTACGTGTTATTTACACTTTCTCTACTCAGAAGTGGAATTCTTCACAGAAAGTATGAATTTCAAGAGTTGCTGACATTTCTCAAAAATAAGTTTAATGGCATGCCTTATCTTATTAGTTACCTTAAGAAAGCAAAAAATGTATTTTATTCTACTAAACCAGAATAATTATCTTTTTATCTTCCCTTTTTTGATAAGTTTAAATTCAGATTGATAAACTTAAAAAAAAATAAATTATAAGATCTTATTCAACCTACAAAAATAAAATACGATTTTCAATGTTACTTATATTGCTGCAAGTCGGCGGGTTTCAAGTTCCCTCGTTACCAATATGGATATTAGCGTGGATTTTTCTCATATTTGGATTAGTAGCTTTGACTACTTTAGTGGTTTATACAAGATACGGCAGAGAAATATCCATTAAACTCTCTATTATTTCAATCAGTATTTCTGCGGTATTGTTGGGTTTTTCTTTCCACTTCTTCCTAATTACGT
>Ga0209979_1001678_pt1 | contig 23423 bp, 24 predicted proteins | sample AnhtaG_FD_183114 | JGI IMG/M metagenome (GOLD analysis project Ga0209979, IMG submission 183114) | Deep subsurface microbial communities from Anholt, Denmark to uncover new lineages of life (NeLLi) - Anholt_01485 metaG (SPAdes) (version 2) | ecosystem: Environmental > Aquatic > Marine > Oceanic...
GGCCGGGAACGCTCGACGGGACCACGTGACAGGCTGAGGTCAACAGGACAGGGAGCGTGAGGGCGACGAAACGGCGAAGCGTCCAACGTCTGGGCATGTGACCTCCTGTCGATACGACCATCCGAGCTACCATCCCTCGCTTGCCAAGTGAGGGCTTGGTGAAGATCTGTCACGTCAAATGTGTGTTAAACATGAAGAGATTGAGAGAAATGCAGATTTTTGATTGTCCGAAATTTGTGGTATTCTTCAGACATGGAATCTCGACGATCGCCAAAAACCGATCTCCCTGCCCAGGTGCTAGCCCGCATGGATTCACGGCCAGGCAGCGTATGGACTCCTGTGGACTTCTTGGACCTCGCCAGCCGTTCAGCGGTGGACAAAGCCCTGCAGCGCCTCGTGCTCGCAGGGAAACTCCGCCGCATCGATCGTGGCCTGTACGACCGACCGCGCCTGAATACGCTGACCGGGCGCCCGACCGTACCTGATTACCGTGCGGTCATTGAGGCCGTGGCGCGGCGTGATCAAGCGCGAGTGGTGGTGGACGGCATGACCGCCGCCAACGATCTCGGCCTAACGACTGCGGTACCCGCGCGGATCGAGGTGCTGGTGGATGCCCGACTCCGTCCCATCCACCTCGGTGATCAGGAAATTCGCTTCAAGGCAGCCGCCCCGAGTCGTCTTTTCTGGGCCGGGCGTCCTGCCATGCGGGTGGTCCAGGCTCTCCACTGGCTGCAAGACGTCGCCGCCAGCCACGACGAGCGTTCGAGAATCCTGGATCGAATTCGAAAGATCCTTCGCGACCCGCACCAGGGGCACGCGATGAGGGAAGACCTGCGAGCTGGCCTGCCGACACTCCCGATTTGGATGCAGGATCTGGTGCGCCCGCTACTCGAGGAGTCCAGCGCACCATGACGGCCCCGGGTTTCCACCGCATCCTCGCGGCCCCGGAGCGCGATCGCCTTGACCTGTTCCTATCGGCTGCTCAGCGCCTTGGCCAAGCCTGGCTCATATGCGATCATGCCAGTACCGGCATGATGGACGCGCTGCGGAAGGACTATGAGCGCATGTAGGCGATGATCTTCGGCGACGTGCCTTCCTTCGAGGAAGTCATGCGTACGAGGAAGTCATGCGTATGGTCGAGGAGCTGGACCAGGTGGTCAATCCGCGTTGATTGATAACGAGGTGATTCGGCACCTGGAGAATTCGAGTCTGTTGATGCTCGAGATGGTGTAGGGCGCTTCATGTCCAATACGAGAGGAGGCGATCGCTGTATTCGGCGATCGCCTCCTCTCGGTACCCGTCGTCTTCGCGTTATTGGGTGGTCACTCGCTCGACCGAGTCGAGGTATGTTCCGGTATCACTGTTATAACCGCCGAACACGTACAGAGAGTTTCCGATCAAGGTTGCTCCAAATGCCGCTCGGCTCTGCACTAGCCCCGGGGAAATTGGAGCGAAGGCGCCGAGATCTCCAGATGGCGCGATGCTTGAGCGGAGAATGGTGCGATAGGTGTGCAGGTTGTCGCTCCCTCCGATTAGATAGAGATCGTTTCCAATCACCATCGGAAACGATGAGTAATTCGGCGCAGGCAATGTCGGCTGGCCTGCTGACGAGAATGAGGAGATGCTACCGTCGGGGCTGATGCTTGCTCTCTTGATGGTTGCCAATGAGTAGTATCCAGGGTAGAAAAACCCGCCAAACAAATACAGGTAATTTCCAATCTTCAAGCTCGGGAAATGATCGAGAACTGTTTCCATCGTTGCGATTACAGGTGAAAAGGGGCCGATGGAGCCGTCTGGGTTGATTTGAGCCCGTTCAGCTGAGTTGAGATTTCTTCCGCCAAATACGTAGAGGTAGCTTCCGACAATCTCACACTCTGGGCTGTACCGAGCTGTTGTCAAGGTCGGCATTCCCGCTCCGGAGAAGGCTCCGAGCGAACCATCGGGATATATTCTGGCGCGTTCAACCGTGCTTAGCGCAGAATTGGGGCCTTCTGCAACGCTGCCTCCGATCGCGTACAGATAGCTACCGATCACGGCATGCGTGAACCGAGACCTGGGAGTCGACAGACCATTCGGCAGTCTATGGAACGAACTCAACGTTCCGTCCGGGTTAATGGTTGCCTGATCGATTGTACTTTGTGCTGCACCATGGAGGTATGTGGTATCAAAGCCACCGATGGTGTAGACGTAGTTCCCGAGTTGCACCGTTCTAAAGAAATCTCGACCTGTAGTCAGCTTCACATTGGGAACGATTGAGAAGTTTCCGACAATGCTGCCAGTCGTTGAGGCAGGGGCAACGAGATTCGAACTGCCTGAAGCGATTACCGCTGGAGCCGGATCCATGGGCAGGGTTTGATCGCTGATCCAGCTGCCGAGGACGTTCAGCGGCTGACCAGCCATATCGGCCGGGATGTCGTGGTCACACTCGCCCCAGACCCCGCCGCCACCGACTTCCAAGATCACCGAGTTACCAGCGCCGATCGGACCTGAGATTCGGCGGGTCCGGAAGCCACCGCGCGGGAACTTGGGGACCATGTAGAAGCCCGTCGCTCTGCCGTGCCCCGTGTTGACGACGTGGCCCCGGAAGGTGAGACCACCCCCCGCCACGAAGCCACCACTACCACCGTTACCCACCGGCAGCAGGTCGAAGGAGCCCGAGAGGACCGGAGCCGCTACCACGAGGGAGCCACCCCCGTTGGTCCGCATCTCGTAGCCACCGTTGATCCCCCAGGGGGCGCAGCGAACTTGGACCGCCCCCCCGATCCTCGCTTGATCGGGGGCCCCCCGCCGGACGCGGGTATGCCAGACGCAGTTATCCCCGCCGCGCAGGTTCCCCAGCTTGATGGTCAGGCTGTTGCCCGGAACGATGGGCGCCGCGTTGACGTCCACGTAGTCGGGCAGGACCTGGATGCTGCCGGTGCTGAACTCGGCCACGTCCGGCACCACCAGGTCGACCTGGGTGTCATCCGCCGGCACGTCACCCAGATTGGTGACGGTCACCGCGTGGGTGAGATCATCGCCGACTTCGGCCGAGTCGGAGGCAGCCCCCGGCTTCACCACCGTCAGGCCCACCAGGTTGTCGACCTGCAGGCTCGGAAGGGTGGCATTCCCCATGCAGTGGCAGGGCTTGGCCCCGATGGTGTCCTCGGCCTTCTTGGCGACCGGGGCGGGGGTGGTCTGGTCCTTGTAGGTGAAGACGTTCTTCAGCAGATCCCCGTTCTTGGCCGTGGGGGCGATCTGCAGCTGGAAGGTCCCCGAGATCTCCTGATCAGCCGGAAGGTCGGGAGCCGTGACGATGAAGCGATCGCCCTGCACGTCCACCGTCACGGGCGGCTGGCCATCATCGTCCGACTCCTGCTCGAGGTGCAGGCTGTTGGGGACGTAGGTGGCGTTCACCGGGAAGTAGTTGGTGAACACGGCACCGGGGCGATCGCCGTCGCTATGGTTCTTGATCGAGAATTCCACCTTGACGGTCATCCCGGGCTGGAGGGTGTCATTGTCCGACGAGTCCTCGGAATTCGAGTCCTCACAAGGGTCCACCTGGTACGAGAAGGCGATCGGAGCGCACTCCTGCTCGCTCTCTTCCAGGTCGGCCACCCGGTAGCGTCCCTGGGGAACCACGGCGGGGGTTTTCAAACCCAGCACCCGGTTCGTCTGCAGGGGGAGGGTCGGATTATGAACAGGGTTGGTCGGCTTGCTTTGAAGCTGGCTGGGAACGCTCGACGGGACCACGTGACAGGCTGAGGTCAAGAGGACAGGGAGCGTGAGGGCGACGAAGCTGCGAAACGTCCAACGTCTGGGCATGTGACCTCCTGTCGATACGACCATCCAAGCAACAATCTCGACAGGATACCATCCTTCGCTTGCCAAGTGAGGGCTTGGTGAAGATCTGTCACATCAAATGTGTGTTAAACGTGAGGGCGCGAGTCGTCCCGCCGCGGATGCCGAGGCCGTATCGCGTTTATCGGCCAAGCCCCGGGTTCTCTTCTTGAAAAATCCCATCAGGATGGGTTATTGTGATCCTGTGCCGACCATTCATCGCCAAGGCGGGTTTGCTTTCGTCGTCTATACCCACGACCATGAACCGCCTCTTGTGCACGTGTCCAGAGCGGGGCTCGAGGCCGAGATTTCGCTCGGTGATGATGAGACAGCACCGTTCGTCATTGACCCGAAAGGGATGGCTGCTTCGGATATCCGACGAGCCGTCCGCATCGTCGAGGCGAATCAAGATGCCTTCATGGCAGCCTGGAGGAAGCACCATGCGGAAGTGGAACCCCCTGACCGATGCTGAGCTAGATGCCCAGATCGAAGAAGCCCGCCAACGTTCGGTGCAACAGGTAGGGAGCCTTCCGCGGGCGGTGGCCGCTCGGTATGATGCCGAGACCCAAAGGATCATCGTCGACCTGAAGAGCGGGGTGACGGTGATGGTGCCTCGCTCGGCTATCAGAGAGCTAGAGGATGCCTCTTTGGAGGAGATCGCACGGGTCTCGATCTCGACGAGCGGTGAAGGCTTGCACTGGGACGAACTTGATGTCCACGTGAGCGTTCCCGGGCTAATGCTTGAGATCGTAGGGCCGCGTGCGATCAGCGAAGAGCTCGCGCGCCGCGCGGGCCGTGCTTCATCCGAGGCCAAAGCCAAGGCTGCTAGGGAAAATGGCAAGAAGGGCGGCCGGCCGAGAAAAGTCGCCGGGGGGTAGCGATTGGTGTCGAGTCCAGTGCTAGGTGAAGGGGGTATCCTTTCGGAACGATCGTGACGACGAGTTCGGGGGGACGGCAGGCATGGTCACCAGCTTAGGAACTCCCAGGGCGGCTGCGATGGCTCGGCTAAGTGGATCACCGGAATCCATCCACGCTGTGGCAAGGCGGAAGATGCCTACCTCTAATCGCCGAGGATGGTCGAGCAACACAATGTCAGGGATCGCCGCGAGATCGAAGCCATGAGCGATCAGCCAGTCGGCGATCGCCCGCTGCGTTGTCTCTGCCTGCCCTTCGGGTACGCGCAGGTACAAGGCCGTGTCCTGGTTGGGTGCAACCCGCCGCAGAAAGGATGCCAGTGGTTGCTCCCACGCCTCGGTGACCAACCAGCGCTCGGAAGGCCAATCCTCGATCGTCGGGGGGGGCGCCTTCCAATCGAACATTCCGAAGTGGTCGCAGGCCGTCCTCAGTTCGGCAGGGCTTGGCGAGACCAAGGCGGGGATACCCATGTCTCGGGCGGCCTGGGCGATGGGAGGGGAGGCAATGATCAGGTCGGCTTGGCGAAGATAGCTGGGCAACTCGACCTCGGAGGTCGGCGCATCCAGGACGATCAGGTCGGGGATTCTGTCCGGATCCCGCCCGAGATGGCCCAGGACCTCCACCAGATTGGTCTGGATGACCTCCTCCTGCTTCGCCCCAGCCAGGACATAAAGCGCCACATCATCTTCCTCGTCGAAGGCCCCTAGGTAGGCTTCCACGGCCTGATCGAGGCGCGGCCGGGAGACATCGGCCAGCACGATGTTGAATTCTCGGGGGGAGGGCAGAGCGACGTCCGCGGGGCTCGATGCTGGAGGCACAGCCTGTTGCATGAGGTGATCGATCGCCGCATCGTTGGATAACGTACGGATGAAGGCCCCCCGACAGAGGCGGATCGACTCGGGCGTCCAGAGTTCGGAATGGCCCAGGATGGCCGCGACGGCATGCCGCTCGTAGACCGTCATGTTCTGGCCCTGGATGAAGTAGGCCAGCACATCGCGATAGGAGGGCGACTGCAAGTGGCGGAGGGTATGGGAGAGGACCTCCACCTGATCGGCCCAGCGCCGACGTCCGGCTGTGGAGTAGCCCTCGGGTTCGACCCGAATCCAGCCGAGGGTTTGCGGAATGAAGCAGAGGCCATATCGGTAGGCCACGACCAAATTGACAAACCAATCAGAGGCCCACTTTAGCTCAGCGAGATAACCACCCGCCTCGATCAGTGCTGCACGCTTGATCATCAGGTGGCCCGAGGGATGTCCCCCCTGAATGACTGATACCAGCTCGTCGGCCGTGAAGAAGCGGGGAACCTCGCTCCAAGGCATTCGGTATTCATTCCTGGCCCCCGTCACCGAATCGATGGTCGAGTGGTAAGAGCTGCAGATTCCTGCCTGCGGAAAGCGCTCCAGCAGCGACATCGAGGCCTCGAACATGCCAGGCAAAAGGAAGTCGTCCGCCGAGCACGGGTAGACGAAGTCGCCGGTCGCGAGCCTCAATGCCCGATTGGCATTGTAGTTGACGCCAAGGTTGGACTCGTTGCGGATGAGCCGCATGGCGGGATATCGTGAGGCAAAGGCCTCAAGGATCTCTCCGCTCTGGTCGGTCGAGGCGTCGTCGATCACGATCACCTCGTCTGCTTGCCAAGACTGATCGAAGACGGACCGCAGCCGCTCCTCCAAGTAATGACCGTGGTTGTAGTTCAGTAGAAAGACGGACAAGGTTGGGCGAGGCATGGCGCTACCTCTCCCCCGATGATGGAACCTGCCGTTTGGCTATCAGGCTGTCAAGGAGGCAGTGGCAGATGCTCAGGTGGGAAATCTCGGCCCAGCCGTAGGCCATCGTCGGTACGTAGAAATTCAGGTCGCCCAGTTGTCGCAGGGGGTTGTCAGGCCGAAAGGCTGAGAGCGTGATGACCCGGCAGCCGCGCTCGCTTGCTTGCCTGGCTCCAGCCAGGATATTGGCGGATTGGCCCGAACTGCTGATGGCAATCAGAACGTCCCCGGGGTTGGCCAACATGCTAAGCGGCTTGCTGAAGACCTGCTCGTAGCCAAGATCGTTTCCCAAACAGGTCAGCAGTGCCCCATCGTTGAAGGCAAGAGCTGGGATCCCACCATTGCGAAGGTAGTCGATGGCCTGGTGGCTTGCGATCGCCGCACTTCCGCCATTGCCGATGAAGAAGAGCTTGCTTCCCCGCTGTTCAGCCTGGGTCACAAGGGCCTCCGCCTGTCGAATCCCGTCCGAGAAAGAGAGGACCTCCCCCTCTCGATCCGTGACGGCAAAGGCTCGGCTGAGAGCTGTTAGTTGCTCAAAGTAGGCGTCGGGTTCAGGACTCATCGCGCAGCTCCAAGGTGCTGAAACCACTCTCGGGTGGCCTCCTGGATGGATCCAGGAGTCCAGACAGGGGCGTCGCGCCAGAGTTCAATGCAATCCAGCATGCGGGCGACCCCCTCCGGAAAGGATACCTGCGGTTGCCAGCCCAGTTGGGTCTGGGCGTTGCTCGTGTCGCCCCAGGTGCAATCCGGCTCGCCTGGCCGCTTGGGGATGAAGGTGATCGGGCCGCCGAGCAGCTCGACTAATCGGAGCACGCTTTGCGGCTCTCCCGAGCCGATGTTGAGCACTTGCGCGCTCAGATCGGATCGGGCGGCCGCGACGAAGGCAGAAACCACGTCGCTGACGAAGGTGAAGTCTCGGGTCTGGGTCCCGTCTCCCACAACGGTGTAGGGCTGCCCGGCCAGCTTCTGGGCAAGGAACACCCCGAAAACAGCCCCGTAGGCGCCGGTCGTACGCGAGCGGGGACCGTAGACGTTGAACAGCCTCAGAGAAAGAGCCGGCAAACCATAGACTTGGGCCCAGTGCATGACCAACTGCTCGCCCAGATACTTGGTCAGACCGTACGGGTGCTTGGGGGCGCAGGGGGCTGACTCGGGCGTCGGGTAGCGATCCGGGATGCCGTAGCAGGTAGAAGAAGCCGTATAGATGAAGCGCTGGATTCGAGCCTGCCGAGCGGCCTCGAGCAGCCGGAAGGTGGCGTGGGTATTGGCATGATAGTACTTGGCCGGATCTTGGATGGACGGCACCAGATCGGCGAGCCCCGCCAAGTGGAAGACCCAGTCGACCCCAGCGAGATCGGCCGGCGCAACGTCCACCACATCTCCCTCACGCCAAGAAAACATCGCGTGGGCACGGGCCGTGTCGAGGTTGGAGAGCCGGCCGGTGCTCAGATTGTCCACCCCTGTGACCTGATAACCTAACTTCAATAGCTGATCGCAGAGATGGCTTCCGATGAATCCAGCCGCACCAGTCACCAGACAGTGTAGGGGGGGCATCACGCGTTCCTCCAGTAGGTGCGGGCCCACACCCCTTGCTGAGGGACCCTATCGCCGGTCGACTCAGAGGTCTTGGTTACGACGCACACGACGCCATACATGGCCGCATCCAACCCCCCGGCCCTATAGCCATCGAGGCACCCGGCGGTGTAGTCAAAGAACGCGTAACTTCCGGCCATGTGGTTCGAATCGTACTTCAATACCTGAATGAGGTTGATCTCGAAACGATTTGTTTCGTAAAAGTCGAGAAAGAGGGTCGGAGAGAACATATAGAAGCCGTGATCGATATGGTTGGAAGAAGGCACGATGTGGATAATTCGACCGCCCACTTTCAGCAGGCGGTGCAGGTTGTTCAGGGCGTTGGGCAGATGAAAGACGTGCTCCAAGGTGCCGCTGTCAACAATGAGGTCGTATTGTCCCACCCATTCACCAGGTAGGTCGTCACGATTCAGATCGAATACCAAGTTGCTCTGCTCGTAGTCTGAAACGTCGAGGACGTCGTGGTGTTCGATCCCTAAACAAGCGAACAGGTAGTCGTCCGAAACAAATCCCTGCGCCCGGTTATGCTGCTTGGCCGAGTACCCGATCTCATCGGGTGGGGTTACGCTGGCCGCCATGTAGTCAGCAGCCAGCAGGATCTGTTCAGCGGTCAGATCCACGTCCTGCCTTCCAAGCGAGAGGCAGCGACCACTGAAGGGAAAGCGTTTGGCTTCCCTTAGCAGCACCTCTAGGCTGAATAGTACGATTCCCAAGTTGTCCTCCTTCGACCAAGTGGTGGAAGGCCGCCGGCGCCCATCATAGGATGCCGGCAACTTTTCCGCCATCCACGATGACGTTGGCCCCCGTGATCCAGCCGGCTCTGGCTGAAGCCAGAAGGGCGACTGCGGCGGCCACGTCACCTGGCTTTCCAACCCGGCCCAAGGGGATCTTGCCGGCCTCTTCGCGGTCGATCCGCTCGGCGGTTGCCTCTAGTGACGTTGCGGTTTCCTGGCTCAGCCGTTGCACCAGGCGATCCCACGCGGCACTGTGAACTGGGCCTGCCGAAACCAAATTTACCGTGAGGCCGCTCGCGGCAAACTCGTTGGACAGATATTCGTTTAGGTTCAGCAGGGCGCACTTGGCGAGGGCATAGTGGGGGTTGTAGCGCCCCGGCTGAAGGCCTGTGACCGAGCCCACGGTGATGATTCTGCCGGCGGCCGATGCGGTGAGCAGGGGGGCAAAGGTCCTCACCATCCGAACGACGGTCATGACGTTCAGGTCAAAGCAAGAGACCCAGTCCTCGTCCGAGAGGTCAAAGAATCCGCCAAACCGCTCGGCCCCCCCGACGTTGTTGACCAGGATGTCCAGCCGAGCGAACCGGGCACGGACCTCGGCCAGCACCTGCGAACTCGCTTCGGGGGCGACGAGATCGGCGGCGATCGCCGTGGCCCGTCCCCCTGCTTCCTCGATTTCAGCCTGCAGGGCTTCCAATCGGGACGGAGTACGGGCGCAGAGGATGACATGGGCCCCCTCCGCGGCGAGCTCCAGGCTGATGGCCCGTCCGATTCCCTCTGTAGCCCCAGTTACCAGAGCTAACCGATCACTCAAACCCAGGTTCATGCGACCTCACGAAGCGGATCGAACCAGCGAGCCGCCGGTGACGCTGAGTTGCTCCCGGATGGAAAGGCCTCCATCGACCACCAGGCATTGCCCCGTGACAAAGGACGCCAAGGGGGACGCGAGAAACAGGATGGCGTTGGACAGCTCTTCGGGACCGCCGCTTCGGCGAAGCGGAATGGAAATCGCCTGCCTCGCGTAGAGGCTGGCATCCGAGGATTCACTCGCGGGTTCGGATGACGCCCGGCTGATCAGGCCAGGTAGCACCGCGTTGACCCGGACGTTGGCTGGCCCGTACTCCACGGCCAGGCAACGAGTCAACTGGTCGATAGCCGCCTTGGAGCAGTGATAGGCAGTCGTTTGGACATCCGCCACCAGGAAGGAAGTGACCGACGACACGTTCACGATGCTCCCCCCCAGGATCGAGCGACTCATCAGGCCATAGGCAAGGCGGCTGGCATAGTAATAGGTGTCTAGGTTGACCTGTAGCTCGCGGGACCAGGCGGGAGGCTCGTCTGCCTTTGGCCGGTAGCGGATGCTGTTGACCAGAACGTCTAGCCCCCCCAGCTCGGATCCGATCGACGTGAACGCCTCCGCAAGCTGATCGGGGTCAGAGGCATCGCAGCGGACGCCCAAGACCCCGTCCATGGAGGGGGTCGCCAGGTCGATGACGGCGACCCGCCCCCCCGCTTGGAGGAAGCCGGCGGCGATCGCCGCGCCCAACCCCCCGCCTCCCCCGCACACTACCGCTCGCTTGCCTTCCAGGCCCCACATGTGGATCAGGCCTCGCTGAGGTTGTGATAAATAAAGGCGCGCCCCCAGCCGTTGTAGTTCGTGTAGGGGTCGAAATGAGCGTGGGGATTGGCCTGGACGAAGTCGTGGAGAGCCCGCCGGACTCCACAGTTGGGCGCTCCCTGGTAGCACCAGTAGTCGTCGAACAGAAACCAGGATCCGCTGGGGACGTGGGGCACGACCAGGTTGAGGGCACTGAGAGTCGACGAGTGCAGGTCCAAGTCGACGTGCACGATCCGGGGCTTGCCCGGATGCTTCTTCAACAAACCCTCAAACTCGGCAGGCTGGATCTCGCGGACGTCCTTGGCGTACAGGCTCACCTGCTCGGGCTTGACCCCGGCTCCCTGGAGCACGGCTTGGACGGTCTCTTGACCCAGCGATTTGTAGTTGCCCTCGTCGAAACGGGGATGGAGCGCCTTGCAGCGGGCGTCCAGTTCACTCAGCTGCGGCATGCCCGAAAAGGTGTCGAAGCCAAGATAGCCTGTAACGATGCCTCGCAGGATCGAGTTTGCTTGCTTGATTGAATCACCGTTCAGAACGCCGAACTCGACGTAGAGCCCGGGGTCGATCTGGCACTCGCGGAAGAACTCGCGAATGAACAGCAGCAGGTTGGTGCGGGATAGGATGTCGCCTTTGACGAGCTGGTGATAAGCCGGTTGTGGAACGGTCATGGAGCACACCTCGCGGCAGTAATCAGGGTTTGCCAGGCCACAAACAGATTGGCCTCGGTATCCGGCTGGCGAATCAGGCGCTGATGGGGACCCGCCAGAGGAAAGCGATCGCCCTCTCCCAGCTCACGCACCATCTCGGCCACGTGGTGCCGAGGGTGTTTGAAGATGGCGTAAGGGGACGGACTGAAGACGGCAGCCTGAGCGATCCCGCTCGCCATGCCGATGAATCCGTTGGCGATCGTCACCAGGGCGAGCTGGACCCCCAGGCTCACTCCTAGGCTTCGCGCCGCAGTTACGTGGGGACGGGCGAGGAGATCCTCGGGAAGGCGGTCGTCGCCGAGCACGAGGTAGGTGTGGTCGGAGATGACTTCGGGACGGGAAAGAAACCGTTCCCACTCGTCGAACGAGGCGTTGCTCTCTTCTGGGCCACCCGACTGGTTCTTGAGGTGCAGGCAGATGAGCTCGCGTTCCCCAGCAAGGTGCGTCTTGAGGCGTCTTGCTTCTTCCAACACAGACGGGGCCCAGGTCAGATGAGCCATTCGTCCTAGCTGGCGGCGTAGGCGGTCGACGGGCAAGAGTGATTCGTAGGGCCACCAGCGCCCATCCTCGTCTGGCCAGTCGAAGCGCTCGGGCCGCGAAGCCGGAGCCAGTCGAAAGGTCCAAGTACTCCGGAAGGCCTCGGAAGCATAGGGAGGACAGGCGTCGGGGGCCGGTTCACCGTTCCGCAGAAAGTGGAGGTGTACCTCGTCGACCGCGCTCTCCTGGGCCACGAGTTCGAGCTCCTGCCTCACGTTCAGCAGACTACCCAGACACAGCCGCTCCCGTTCGAGCGGCCATGCCGCGTGCAGGACCCTAGGGGGCATGAGTGGCCAGGGCTGAGGCCGGCGAGAAGTGGGTCTCGACGGCCCGGACGATGCCGGCGGTGTCCAGGTCCACCGCCGCGCAATGTTCTTGGTAGCTGCGGTAGTCGCGGACAAATCGGTCAGGCAAGTGCAGGCTGTGGAACTGCAAGCCTTCAAGGGGGTGAACCTCTTCGAGGACGTCCATCCCGAGTCCCCCGGTCTTCTGGTGCTCTTCGATCACGAGAACCCGCCGGGTTTTGGCGACGCTATGGCGGATGGATTCCCGATCGAGAGGCCGAACGGTGTGGATGTAGAGGACCTCTGCCATCCAGCCACGCTCCAACAAGATAGAGCGTGCTTCCAAGGCTGCTCTGAGCTGGGGGCCGGTGACCACCAGGGTCAGGTCATGACCCTCGGCGACCCGAATGGCCTGCCCGAAGCGGATCTCCCCGGGCGCGACCTCATAGCCGTGGGGAGTGGCCGGGATCCGGTAGATGGTGAGGGCCTCGTTGCGATAGGCCTGGCGGAAGAGGGCGTCGAACTCGGGGGCGCTCGCCGGGAAGGTGATCTGCGCGCCCGGGATGGACTTCACCAGGGCGAAGTCGTCGTAGCAGTGGTGGGTGCACCCCAGATTGGCGTAGTCGAACGCGCTGCCCACCGTCACGATGTTGCCGGGCAGAGCCTGGTAGCCGAAGTCGAGCTTCAACTGCTCGAACGACCGCTCGATCAAGAAGGGTGCGATGGTGTGCACGACCGGGAAGAAGCCGACCCTGGCCAGCCCCGCCGACATGGTCACCATGGTCGGCTCCAGGATGCCAATGTTGTAGAAGCGGCCCGGACAGGCCTCGGCGAAGGGTTGGAGCTTGAAGTGACTGATGTCTCCGACCACCACGACCAACTGGGGATCCTGCTGGCCGACGTCCAGCATGGTATCGGCGAACTGCTGCCGGATGTCCTTCGTCGCGCTCATGAACCCAGCACCTGCAACAAGGTCGCATATTCCTGGTCGTTCGGGATCCGGTGGTGCCAGGGGCCGTGGCCCTCGAGCATGGAAACCCCCTTCCCCTTCAAGGTGTGAGCGATGACGACCTTGGGACGCCCGTGGGTCGAGAAGTCGAGCCCCCCGATGACCCGCCGCATATCGTCGAGCGAGTGTCCATCTATTTCGTGGGCCTCCCAGCCGAACGCCTCCCACTTGGCGCGCAGGTCTCCCAGGGGCAGGATCTGCTCAGCCGAACCGTTGAGGTCGACCAGACAGCAGAGGTTGCCAAGCTGCCGATGGGAAGCGACCAGGGCCGTCTCCCAGATGGTCCCTTCGTGCGACTCCCCGTCCCCGATCAAGGCCAGGACTCGGTTGCGAGCCCCTTTGATCTGCAGTCCGAGCGCAATCCCCATGGCAAAGGGGAAGCCGTGGCCCAACGACCCCGTGGAGGCCTCGACACCGGGGACCTTCGTGCAGTCCGGGTGCTCGCCGAGAATACCGCCAGGTTGGCAAAACCGCAGCAGGTCCTCGTCGGTCAGGAAGCCATGCCGGTGCAGGTTGACGTACAAGGCAAGACAGCCGTGCCCCTTGCTCAGGATGAAGTAGTCGCGGTCGGCCCAGTCGGGGTTCCTGGGATCGAACCGCAGCACCTCATCATAGAGGTAGGTGATGAGGTCGAGGATGGAGAAGGCGCTCGGGATGTGGCCATCCCGGCCCCGATACACCATCTCGACGATGAGACGACGCAGGTCCCGGTTCAAGTCAGTCGTACAGGTCGCAGTCATGGCTCACTGTCCAAAGAAGCCCCGGCCCTGCCCCCCGTCGATCGGAACGATCGAGCCGATGCAAAAGGAGGCCTGTTCGGAGCAGAGGAAGGTGACGAACTCACCGATCTCGTCAGGGTGACCGAAGCGGCGGATGGCCATCCGCTCCTGGAGATACTTTTCGACATGCTCGGGGCGTTCTTGAGACGCCGTGTCCCAGTAGCCGCCCTGGGTGAAGACGGCCCCGGGCAGCACCGAGGTCATGACCACACCGTCCGGCGCGACCACTCGCCCCATGCTGCGAGTATAGGCGTTGAGGGCGGCCTTCACCGCGCAGTAGGGCACCGGGCCGTGATTTTCCATGGAAGAGATCGAGGAAATATGCACGACCCGCCCCCAGCGCCGCCGCTGCATGGGGGGCAGGAGGTGCAGGTTGAGCTCGACGGCGACCTCGAGGTTGAAACGCCAGACCCGCCGCCAATCCGACACCGGACAGTAGGGGTCGGAAAGGTCGAGCGTCCCGCCCAAATTGTGCACGACGATGTCGATCGGCCCGAACTCACGTTCCAGCTCCCCACATAGCCGCTCAGGGGCCCCCTCTTCAACCAGATCGAGGGCCATGCCGAAGTGGCCGGCCGTTTTGCCTCCCATGGCCTCGACCAGTCGATCGATATCCGCTTGAGTGCGAGATACCACGGCCACCTGGGCGCCTTCCCGGGCCAGGCAGGTCGCGATCGCTTCCCCCAACCCTCGTCCCCCGCCCGTCACCAGGGCGCGCTTTCCGCTCAATCCCAGTTGCATGCTGTTTCTCCTCGTAGCCCCGGGGGGGTCACAGCGCGTTCAGGGGCAGTACCAGGTGCCGCGGTCTTCGCTGTGTCAGCTTTCTCAATAGGGGTGCGACGACATCGAGGGCCGTGATCACGATCGTTGCGTGTTCGAAGGGAAACTCCTCAGACGGGCGCTCGATCCGGAGCGGCAGGTTTTGATAAGCCAAACCATCCTTGCCGGGGTCGTCATCCAGGACCGCCCGTAGCCCTTCCAGAGCGCCGCCCACGTGGTAGTTGAGGATGGGCAACATTTGCGCCGCCCCGAAGCCGTAGCAGGGCTCGCCGGACAAGCCTTCCAGGGTGAACCGGGCTGCCAGGGTCTGCTGCTTAAAGGCCGCCAGACGGTTCTGAATCGCCGTGAGCTGGACCGGAGGAACCCGCTCGATCGATTGCCGAGCTCCCTTCCGGAAGACCACGAGCATGGCCCCCCAGTCGTGGTAATTCTCACGATAGCCCAAGTACTCTGCCCCCACGGTATCAAGCAGGTGCTGGAAGGACGAAAGACTGAAGTACTGGAGGTGTTGGTGAAAGACCTGATCGAATCGGTGACGCTTGATCAGGGCGTCGAAGCCTGGGACTTCGAACACGAACAGCGCACCAGGGCGGGCGATCGCAAGGAGCCGCTCAAGGACCACCCTGGGAGCGAAGACGTGCTCCAGGGTATGGCGACACAGAATGAGATCGGGTGGCTCGGGCAAACGGCTTTCCAGGTCTGTGGCCTCCACCGGCGCACCGATGACCTGGATCGCCGGGTCGGAAGGGGAGGAGTGGGCCCAGACCGGATCAATGCCGATCCTCCGGCTCGCAACCGATTCGAGCTGCCGCAGGAGGTGCAGATCGTTGCACCCGACGTCAATGGCGCACGAGAAGGTCTGCCCAGGCGCGAACTCCCTCAAACTCGCGAGGAAGAAGGCCGTCCCCTGACGGGCTGTGGCGCTCTCCGAGGTGCGAAAGCTGTAGGTATGGTCGTAGACCCGCTCGGGATCCAGCTCGTTTGCGAGCTGGCCATGCCCGCAGCCTGCGCAGAACAGGAGGGCTTGATCCACCCCCGGTGGCACCTCGAGCGGGGGCTCAGGAGCGAACAACCCGGTCAGCGGCAGATTGGGAAGCTCGAAGGCCGTTTCCAGGGGACCGTCGCAGAGGGAGCAGGAGGTCCGACGGTTGACGATCGGGACGCCGGGCACCCGAGTCGCGGGAATGGCACCAGGATGGCTCATGGACGCTCCTTTCCCTGATTGACGACGAGGGCCCGACCGACGAGGCTGGCCTCGAGGTCCGAGAAGGCCTGATTGATCTCCTCCAGGGGATAGGTGTGGGTGATGAGTTCGGCGAGTGGCAAGGCTCCGGCCGCGAACAGGGTGGCGTACCGCGGTAGATCTCGGTCCGGGTCGGTGTCCCCACCCCAGCTGCCGGTGACCTGCTTGCCCCGGATCAGGTCGAAGGGATCGAGCTCGATCCGGGCGCCCGCCGGCAGGTTGCCCGCGAGCGAGACGTGCCCTCCACCGGCTCGCACCGACGCGATGGCGGCCTCCATCGTTTCCGGGCGCCCGGCCGCTTCGACGGCAAAATCGACGCCGCGCCCGCCTGTGAGTTCCATGAGGGCGGTCACGGGATCCTGGCGAAGGGCATGGATGCAATGGCTCGCCCCGAGGCGGCGTGCTTGCTCCAGCTTGTGATCGACGACGTCGATCGCGATCAGAGGGGCGGCGTTGACCAGGCGGGCTGCCAGGATGGCGCTCAACCCAACCCCCCCGGCCCCGAAGACGGCGAGGCTCGATCCGGGTCGGACCTGAAGCCCGTTCAAGACGGTTCCAGCCCCGGTAGGCAGGGCGCACCCGAGCAGGGCCGCCTCGCGCAGCGGCAGCGCAGGCGGAATGCGGATCAATCGGTTCTCGGAGACGATAGTCCGATCCAAGAAGGTGCTGATGGCGCCGGAGTTCACCGGCCCGTCCGGACCGGAATACTGAACCGACGGTACCTCGGCTCCCTTCCCCTTGATCCAGGTGAGGACCACGGCATCTCCTGGCTTGACCTTGGTGACGCCTGGCCCCACATCCAGCACGTGCCCGGATCCTTCGTGACCGAGAGTGTGGGGAAGGAAGCGGTCAGGGCCGCGCTTGCCGCGGATTTCGTTCAACTGGCTGTGGCAAATTCCGCTGTAGGCCATTGCCACTAGGACCTGGCCGGCCTGCAAAGCTGGCAGGGTTAGCTCGACCAGCCTTAGCGGCTCGTTGAGCTGGTATAGTACGGCCGCCCGAGTTTTCATTCGGCAATGAACCAATAGTAGTCGCCGGAGTAGCCCACCTCCGCGAAGAGCTGGACCCACTCGGCGACGTGCATGTAGGTCAGCGCCGTCAGGTTCCACTTGAGCATGGCGGCATGCTCGGCCTCGTTGCGCCAGGCATCCATGGTGACAAACGCATGGCGACGGGTAACCCGCTGGATCTCGGCCAGTGCCTCTTTGCACTCGTCTAGGGGAAGATTGTGGACCGTGTTGATCGAGATCACCAGGTCGAAGGACTGGTCGGGAAAGGGCAGATCCTTGGCATTCCCCACTTGCAAGTAGGGGGCCACGTCCTCCATGGCGTTGGCGATCGCATAGTCTGAGACATCGAGCCCGGCAACATGGCACTCCGGCATCAAGGCCTTGAAATCGTGGAGCATGAAACCCTTGCCACAGCCGACGTCCAGGATCCGGGCATCGGGTGGTAGTTGGTAGTGATCGCGAAAGCGTTTGACCGTTTCCTGCCAGAAGCGCGGATGGTACGAGTAGCCGCCATAGCCAGTAAGGCGATCCCCATCGAAGAAGTCCCGACCGAAACGCCTAGCGATTGCCCGGTGCTCCTCCGTGATGAGGTGCCCGCGTTCCTCAATGGGGCGCTTGCTGCGGGGATAGCGATCCAACAGGTTGATCTCAGCCATGCTTCCTCACGATTCAGGCTTGGTGCTGGTATTCCCAGGGATGCTGCTCGATTTCGGCCGCGTAACGTTCCACCCAGGAGATAACCCCCTGAAGGCCTTCGGCTAGGGTGACGCGAGGCGACCAGCCGAGATCCCGGCGAGCCTTGATCGAATCGATCACGTAGGCCGCATCTTGTCCTAGCCGCTCGGCCACCTCCTCGGTCGCTTCTGTGAAGGAGCGTCCCACAGCCTCGCAGAGGTAGCGAACCACGTCACGCACCGCGACCCCCTGGTCGGGAGACAGGTGGTAGGTCTCGCCAAGTTGCCCGCGCTCCATGATGGCGAGCTCGCCGCGCGAGATATCCCGGATGTGGATGTAGGACTTGACGGCATGCCCGCCCCCGTGGAGTTGGATGCGGCGCCCTTGGCGCAGGTAGATGACCGTCCGGGGGATGATCTTGAACAACTGCTGATGGGCCCCGTAGACATTGGTAGACCGCACCGTGACGAGCGGGAAGGAGAAGTTCTTGCGGTAGGTCGAAAGCAGCAGATCGGCCGCTGCCTTGGAAGCGGCATACGGCGTCGATGGATTGAGCGGCGCCGCTTCCGTGACGGTCCCGGTGCAGGTGCCGTAGACCTCCGGTGAAGAGATGTGGACGTATCGCTGAAGATAACGCTGGTCCTTCAAATGATCGATCAGTTTCGCGAGGGCCACCGTGTTGGTCTGAAACCATTGGTCCGGGTGGGCCCAACTGGGGGCGACCTCGCTCTGTGCGGCAAAGTTGACAATCGCTTCCGGCGCGAAGCGATCTAACCTCTCGAGCAGTTGATCCATGTCCCGGTTCAGGTCGGCACGATAGAACTGGAAGCGAGGGCTGGTATGGCGCAAGTAAGGCAGGAATAGCGGGCCCTTTTCCGGAGACCGACTGATACCCAGTACGTCATACTGGTCGCTTTCCAGCAGCAGATCGACGAAGTCGCTGCCCGAAAAGGAGTTGCTGCCGAGAACGGCTATCTTGCGGGGACGGGACATGGGGACCTCGTCAAAAGGGGCCGGTAAAGGCCCTATCGGGCACGTCGAGCTGAGTGGAGGAACGCCCCGGGCGATCCCGATCGGGCGGAATCTCCATGACGGCGCACGCGGCCTGAAACAGGTCAAAGGGACCGGGGTAGTAGTGCTGGGCGAGCGCGTGGCTGGTTGGGGCAGGGTGATCCGGCATGGCCACCCGACGCGGGGCAGCCTTGAGGGAGGGGAAAGCCTCCTGAGTGACGAAGGCGACGATCTCCGCACTGAAGCCACAGAAGCCCCAACCGGTGTCAGCGGCGATCAAGCGCCCGGTCTTGCGGACGGAAGCCAGGATGGTGTCGGTATCCAAGGGGCGCAGGGTGCGGACGTCGATGATCTCGGCCTCCACCCCGATTGCCGCAAGCCAGTCAGCGGCGTGTAAGGCCTCCAGGGTCGAGTAGGAGGTGCTCACGATGGTCAGGTCCCGCCCCGGACGGGCCACCCGAGCCCGCCCCAGCGGCACCTCGTACCCACCCTCAGGGACGTGGCCCCGGACGTTGTGCAGCCAGCGGTGCTCGAGGAAGATGACAGGATTGTCATCTCGGATACTTGAGAGCAAAAGGCCCTTGGCGTCAGACGGGGTGGTCGGCATCACGACCTTGAGGCCCGGTACATGGGCAAACCATGCCTGAAGGCTTTGGGAATGCTGCGGGCCCTGCCCCCAGCCCCGACCGATTACCAACCGGATGACCAGCGGAACGGATAGCTGCCCGCCAAACATGTAGTGCCACTTGGCCGCATTGTTGACCATCTGGTCCATGGCCAGGAGGGCAAAATCGACGCGCTGGTGAGTCAGCACGGGCCGCATGCCCGCGAGCGCTGAACCGATTGCCACTCCGGTCATGCCGTTTTCGGCCAGGGGCATGTCGAGGACCCGCTCAGAACCGAATTCTGCCGCGAGACCGAGTGTGGTACCGAAGATACCCTTGGGATCCGGTACCCCTTCGCCCATGACATAGACTCGGGGGTCTTCGGCCAAGGCCTCGGCCAGGGCTTCGCGAACTCCCTGCGCGAAGGTGATCTCTCGGTGACTCATGCCGGATCCTTCAGGCGTAGACGTGGGACGACAGGGTATCTTCCGACGGGAAGGGGCTCGCCTGGGCGAAGGCCAGGGCGTCTCCCCACTCACGGGCGATCGCCTCTTCGAGGGAGGCCAGGTCCGAGACCGAGAGCGCCCCCAGCTCTTCCAAGCGGGACTGGGCTCGAGCCACCGGACAGCGGGCTCGCCATTCCAGGAATTCGGCTTCGGTGCGATAGCCGATGTGGTTATCATAGGAGGGTCCACAGTGCTCGAGCCAGCGATAGGTTTCGAACTCCAGGAGGACGGGCCCTTTGCCGGATCGGGCATGGTCGATGGCCTCAAGGGCCCGCAGGTGAACCGCGGCCACGTCGTTGCCGTCCGCACCGAGGCAGTGAATCCCGTGCCCGCGGGCCACCTGCGTGGCGGAGCGTCCTGGCGCCTGGCGAACATCCAAGTGGGAGTAGACCGAGTAGAGGTTGTTCTCACAGACAAAGACGACCGGCAACTGCCTGAGTTGGGCGTAATCCAGGCTCTCGTGGAAAACCCCCTCCTCCGTCGCCCCGTCGCCAAAGAACACCACGACGACCGTCGAAAGATTCTGCATCTTGGCGCCCAGGGCATGACCGACCGCGAGGGGAAGGGTGCCCCCGACAATCGGGGTTGACCCCATGAAGCCCACTGAGAGATCGACCAAGTGCATGGAGCCGCCCTTGCCACGACAGCAGCCCGTGGCCTTCCCATAGATCTCGGCGAGGAAAGCCTTGAGGTCCCCGCCAGCCGCCAGGAAGTGTCCGTGGGCGCGGTGGCCGCTATAGATGGCATCCTGTGGGGTCAAGGCGGCACATACCCCAGCGGCGACGGCTTCCTGACCCACACAGAGGTGGACCGGGCAGCGCATCTCCTGGTCGGGGTAGGCGGCGGCGATCGCCTCCTCGATCCGGCGGATCCGAAGCATGGAGACGAACAACTGCTTGAGTTGGTCTGGCGGTATGGGGATCTTCATTTCAGGTTCACCTGCTGCATCCGCTTGATATTGAAGTACCGACTGTCGTTCAGCGAGTCGGGGACCATGCCCGACTGGAAGGCCTGTACGAGGTCCTGCACCGCACCTTCAATGGTATGACGGGGGACGAACCCGAGTTCCCGCTTAAGCTTCTCGGAGGAGATATGGTACGAGCGGTGGTCATTCGTGGGTGTGACCACGATCTCGACCTGCTGCCCCACCACCCGTCGGACCATCTCGGCGATTTCCATGACGGTATGGTTCTCGTAACCGGCGTTGTAGATGCGGCCGTCGATCGCCTCCGCGGGCCATTCGAGCGATCTGAGGTAGAGGTCGGTCATGTCGGCGATGTGAAGGTTGGGGCGTTTCTGGTCGCCGCCGAAGACGGTGATCCTGCCATGGTTGATGGCCAAATTGGTCAGGATATTGACGGTCAGATCGAGCCGCAGCCGCGGGGCATACCCACAGACCGTCGCTGGGCGGAGGACGAGGGTGGCGAACCCGGGCTCTCGCTTGGCCAGAAGAACCTCCTCGCACATCGCCTTGTATTTCGAGTAATCAGTCAGGGGCTCGAGCGGAAGGTCTTCATGCACATCCTCACCTGGTTTGATGCCGTAGACGCTCGAAGAGGAAGCATAGATGAAGCGTCGCACCCCAGCGTGCTTGGCCGCATCGACGAGGTCGAGGAAGGCATCGTAGTTGATGGATTTGCCCAGAGCGGGATCGAGCTCGAAGCTGGGATCGTTTGAAATGCAGGCCAAATGAATGACCGCGTCGCAGCCTGCTACGGCGGCTGCCAGCGAGGAGCGATCGCGCAGATCCCTCTTGACAATCTCCAGGGCGGGATGGTCCGAGGGCAGGACATGGTCGCCGTAGAGGAAGAGGTCGAGCACCTTGACGCGATAGCCGGCTGCAAGCAGCTTGGGGGTCAGGGCGCTCCCGACGTATCCGGCTCCCCCGGTTACCAGGACTTGGCGAATGGTGGTCATGGCAGTTCCTCTAGAATTTCAGGAGGGTCGTGGCGAACTTGAGCAACTGGGCCTTTTCGACCGGTAGGGCGTTACCCAGCACGTTGGCGGCCATGGCTCCAGCCATGTTGCCAAGGAAGGACCCAATCGCCAGTGGAAGCTCCAACCTAGCGCTCATGCTCGCCAGAGCGAAGAAGGCATCGCCTGCCCCGATCGTATCGGTCACCTGCAGGGTCAAGGCAGGAGCCGACTCCTCCGCGCCGAGCGCATCAGTCGCGAGCGAACCGACGGATCCCAGGGTCAGCCATCCTTGGTTCGCCCCGAGATGGGCCTGGAGGCGCCGCAACAGGTCGGACGGGGCTTGGTGGCGGTTGGCGAAGGCCAAGCGGATCTCGGTTTCGTCGAGGCAAAACGTGTCGGCGCGGCGGTACTTGGTGATGAGGTTAAAACCGTAGTTCCCGCTGTTGGTCTGGCAATTGAGGGCTAGAAACGGGGCTCGTTCCTGGACCAGGTCCATGAGCGCGGGGGCCATGAGCCCATGCCCGTAGTCCGCAACTACCACCAGGTCGTAAGAATCGATCGTCCTCGCCAGCCGCTCCAGAAGGGCGGAATGTTGGGATGGGGGTGGCCCGTCCTCATGCATGTGGGAGATTGCGAAGAGCTTGTTGTATTCGTTGCGCTTACCCAGGCGCTCCACGTAACGACGCTTGACTATGGTGGTGTAGTCGTCAGCATATTGCAAATCCGTCTGGATGCGGCCCAGACCGTTCAGAAGGTCGCGAATCTCGGGCTCATTGCCCACCATGCCCATGACGGTGACGCTTCCTGCGAACGAAGCGATATGGCGAGCGATGGCGAGTGAGCCACCTAGATGCTGTTCCCGCTGGGTGAACCGAGACGATACAATCCGCCCCTTCGACGTCAGCCCCTGCACGTTGCAGTGGATGAAGTCGTCGATGATGATATCGCCAAGGACGAGGACCTTGAGGCGCTGCATGGCTTCGACGGCGGCGCGCACTTCCTCGAACGGATGCCGTTGGCTGAGCTCCTTGGAGTAGTGCTTGACCTGCGGCGAGAGGGCATCCGTGTGGTTGTTGATCAGTCGCGATGAACTGAAGACGATTTGGCCCGTGTAGGCGATGTCGCCGCCGTGTGCCCGCACCTGCTCGGCTTCAGCGTCGATGTTTTGGGTGACGTCGTTGGCCGGATCGGCATACTCTCGCCCCTTGCAGTAAAGGTCCGGACGGGTTTGATCGATGACCTCGAGGGCGGTGGCTCCCGGGGCCCGCACGACGTAGTCGACGCAAGCCAGGCCGGCGAGCGAAAAGAGGCGCAGGTCGTCCGAAAAGATGGGGCGGCCTGGGCCGCGGTTGACATGCTCGGCGGGAGTAATGGACACCACCAACACGTCTCCCAAGGCCTTTGCCTCTTGCAGATGAGCCAGGTGCCCGGGGTGGAGCAGATCGAAGACTCCGTGGCAGAGGACGATCCTCTCGCCCCGCTTTCGGTGACGTTCGAGTACTTCCGGGGCCCTGTCGAAGTCCAGTTCCTTGTCGGTGGCGTCTACGGACATGCTGGCTCCTGGCTGCATAGGACATCGCCTGTCGAGGCTAGTGCTCGGCTGATCCCTGGTCTCTATTTCGGAACCCAGGAGACTAACTGAAGGAATGTCCCACCTGGCGATACTTTCTAAACGACCTGCTCCGCCGCTGCAAGGCTCGACTAGGCGCTTCAACGCGGGTTCGACAGTTACGAGGCATCGGCGGGCTGATCGCATGACGTGACGTGGGTTCCTGGGGGTGTAACAGGGTCTCTCCAGACCCTCCAGAAGGGTGGGATCTCCCCGGCCCCAGCCTTGCGCAACACCTTCCGATCCTCGTCCAAGATGTCGGAGCATGCCCACTTGAGCCGCCCACCCTCGGAGAGCTGGTTTGCC
>Ga0209979_1001679_pt1 | contig 23412 bp, 25 predicted proteins | sample AnhtaG_FD_183114 | JGI IMG/M metagenome (GOLD analysis project Ga0209979, IMG submission 183114) | Deep subsurface microbial communities from Anholt, Denmark to uncover new lineages of life (NeLLi) - Anholt_01485 metaG (SPAdes) (version 2) | ecosystem: Environmental > Aquatic > Marine > Oceanic...
TTTGGTTTATATAAGCAGTCTATTATAGTTCTTTCTATATCACTTACTCTTACCTTTTCAGTATTTGTAACCCATGCTTCCTCTATACCCCAAATTTTTTCAGGATTAGAATATATAAATTCAAAAGCAGTGTTAATTATTTTTCTAACTCTTTTATATTCTCGCTTAGTTGTAGTCACATATACTTTTGTAAGTGGTTGGGTTAGCATATTGTGAATGTCCATTGCACTATAATAAGAAATATAATAATCAGGGCTCTTTACAATTTCTCTTGCTATAACAAACCAATTTCCTATATACAAGCTCTCCTTACCAATTTCCTGTGGGATAATAAAATATTTACCAGGCTTTAATCGGATAATTAACTCTCTTTTTATTAGCTCACTAGAAAGGTCACTTGCTGCATTTTTATTTAACCCTGTTATTCTTTCAATATCAGATAAAGTAAAAATAATTTTATTTTCCTCATATAATGTTGATATTAGATTAGCACTCACTGGTCCTAATGTTTTAATATTTATCATTTTAAACCCCTTTTGTATGAAATCCAGGATATCATCCTGTATTTTATACATATTAAGTAGTATTGTCAAGTAAAAATTTAAAAGATATGCCCTTGCTTATAAATGCTTAATTTTTTTAACCATTAACTATCTTCTTTATAAAATTAACCAAAGAAGGTATTTCATTGAGAGATTCTCCCGTTATTTTTTAAATTGTACTTATTTTAACAATATTTAATATTTACTAAAGAGGCTTTAATAAATTTATAAAGAAAATTAATCAAAAGGTTTTTTATGCAAAGAATAATTGCAATAACAAATCAAAAAAGGGGGGGAGTAGGTAAGACTACTACTGCTATAAATATAGGTGCTGCATTAAAAATGTTGGGTAAAAAAATATTATTAATAGATATGGACCCACAGGGGGGAGTGGGGATTGGTCTTGGAGTTGATCCTTACTCTTTAAATAAATCTATTTATGATATAAGAACACTTCATTCAAAAGAGATTACAAGTGAAATAAAAGAATCTTTGAAAGGAAAATTTAGAGTATTTAACTCAATAATTAGACACACTGTAAGATTTAAAGAGAGCCCAATAATTGGAAGATCAATATTATATTATGCACCTAATAATCCTTCTGCAATAGCTTACAAGAATTTAGCAAAGGAGATAGAGGAGGTTAAATAAAATGGTAAAAAGAGCAAGTATAAAAGGGAAGGGTAAAGCATTATTATTTGAAGAAGCTGCTAAATCCATTAAAGAAGAATTAAAAGAAGAAAGGGTTTTAGAAGAAGAGAAAATAGAAGTTAAAAAAGGAATAAAGGCAAAAAAAGAAATCAAAGAAAAAAAGAAGGTGGGGGAGAGGGAAGCGGTTATTGAAGAGCAGATTAAAACACTAGAAGAACCTGGGGTTAAAACTATTAAAGAAATTACTTTTGAAGAACATCCTTTATTAACTAAAGAACCTTTTTATAAAGTAAGTGTATGCTTATAAGAAGAAGAAAATGAATATTTAGAATCATTAGGTAAAAAAGCAAAACTTACAGGGGGAGATAAGATACCCAAAAATATGATAATAAGAAGATCTGTTAAGGCTTTTATGGATGTAAAGTTAGATGTAGATGGACTTAAAAAGGATGATGATAAGATTTTGTTTGAAAGAGTAAAGGGGTTTATTAAGAAATAGTTGATATCTTATATGCTAAATTATTTATCTGATTTTAAATTAAAATTTTTTATAGATTGCCAACAATATAAATTATCATATTTATGAACGCTCTATATAAAAAACCAATAATTTAAAAGGGTGATTTATTAGAGCTATTGTTAGCGAATCATTAATTTTCACAGAAAAATTGGGGTTGACTCAAATAATAAGAATAATGAGTAGAATAATAATTGTAAAAAAATAATTAAAATTAATAAAGAAGGAAATTTAAATTTTTTTAATTAATTTAGGGAAAGAAATCTGTTTAGAAGATAATGTTAAGATTTTCAAAATATTTAATTTATTCTAGTATCTTTACCTCTTCAGTAATTCTTAATACTTATGTTTCCCTAGCACCTGGAGCAATAAAATCCGTCCATTCTTTCAAAATTCCAATATATTCTTCATCCTCATGTTCTCTCATAGCATTAAAAGCTGCCATATTCTCAATTTCATTTCTCTCATGAACATCAAATTTTCCCATACCAAAAACAGAAAAATAAATTCCTAAATATTTCCATCCAGGTGGTTGACATTTTGCCCATTTTTCTTTGTTTTTTAAAACCCATTCTTTAAAAGTAGTAGCTTTTTTCTCTTTTATATTGTAACGAAATATTACCCGAAGCATTGTTTCACTCCTTTCTGGTTTTTAAAATCCTTTAAGTTTTTTATATTTATAATTGCAAATTATGGTGTGTATTTATGCTTTATACTTGTGAGATCCAAAAGCAAATTTATATAAATTTTAAGCAAATTAATTCAATAAAGGAGACTGCAATGACACAGGATAAGGGTCCAAGTGGACTCTTGATTGCAGCTCTAGAAACCAGCACTCTGGGTATGTCAATTATTCTAGTTATACTTGGTTCAATTGATCTTGTTAGAATAAAAAATGGACTGGAAAGCTCAAAAGGTAAAGGTTTTGATATTGCAGATATTGTGTTTGGTGCTCTGCAAATAGTGTTTTGTATAACTATTATTTTAGTAGTATTTATGAGATTACTTATAGGATTAAAAGATTTTACAATTTTTGGTATTCCTATTGAATCTTTTATATAATCACATAAAAATTTAAATTTAAAAACTCAATTTAGTAATAAAAATATCTTTATTTAAACCAGTAATTCTTGTTCTAACATCGTCCGCTATGGTCAGCCAAACAAAAAGATATTATTATTTTATGTCTACCTTTACTTTAGCAGCTCCTGCTGCGTGATGTGACCAACCAACTTAATTATTTATAATTTTCAATCTATTACTAATTTGAAATAAAGGTTTTATAATATAACAGAATCATTTACTTTACAGGGAACATTTAATGAGTTCTCTGGCCATGCTTCAGGAGAAATTTTACCCCCAGGATATAAATGGGAGGCTTTTGATTAACTAAAATGCATACTATTTGGTTATCCATTATATTTTATAAAAGTTATTATATAATGGAGAAACGGGGTGTCGCCTCCATCATTTGTAGTAATTCTTTCTTTAATCTAAAGTCTAAATGAATTGTAGTAATTCTAAAATAGTCCAATATGGGAAGTCAGATTTTACTTATTTAATTTTCTAAATTCTTCCAATTCCTTTAATATCTGGTTCCAATTCTGTAAACAGTTTGGCATCAATTAAGCTTATAAATTATTTCAAATACTGTAGATTTAATTGAATGGAAAATATGCCAGTGGCATGTTTTCTGGGATTTGGAAGAGCGGACTGAAGCAATAGCTGAGGGAGCTCATCACGGCTCTGCAGTGAACTCTATGAGACGAAAGACCAAATCCTCTCTCTCGCACTAAACTTATTTCTTGTTATAATTCCTAAATTTAATGGATTTGTTTCTTTACTTATTATAAAAATATTATTTGAACTTAGATAGGATTGGCACTGAAATATTGAATAAGAATATGCAATTTTGGTTATTTAGATTTCTATGCATATTTTTTTTTCTGATCTTAGAGTTAATTCAATTCCTCTAAAAAATTTTGAATATTTTGACAGTTACTATTATTCATTTGTTTAAGCTTTTTTATAATTGAGTACAAACATCTTATTTTTTAGGAATGAATGTTTACCTTGTGAGTAAGAAAAAGCAAAACTATTTTAATATATGTGAAAATTTTTTAAAAAATTTTGGCATGTATATTGATATTTCTATCATTTTTGAATATAATGGAAAATGATGAAAAGAAATAGAAAGTTTACGAACATGCTTTTAGCTAGTCGTCATAAGAAAATTTTAGATATATTAAATCGTCAAGGAAATGTTAAAGTAACTGATTTAGCATCTTATTTTGGAGTTTCTGAGGTAACAGCTCGACGTGATCTTGATATGCTTGCGGACCAATCGTATCTTGTACGTGTGAGGGGAGGAGCACTATCTAATAAACCTGGGACTTCTTATGAGCCTGTTTATGAAACTAAATCTGTAGAGTGTATAGAAGAAAAAAGAAGAATAGGAGCTGCAGCTGCAGCATTAGTTAAAGATGGAGAAACATTAATACTTGATTCTGGTTCAACTACTTGGCATGTAGGTACTTGTCTACCAGGTAAGAGTGATCTTACTGTTATAACCACTGATCTGAAGATAGCAATTTTATTAGCAAATTATTCTGATATGCATGTTTTTATCACAGGTGGTGCAGTAAGACCACACTTATTCTCCTGCTATGGGCAAAGCTCTGAAAATTTTGTAAAAAAACTTAATGTCAACAAGTTTTTCTTAGGAGCTGATGCTATTGATGCTAGGAGGGGAATTACAAATGCTATGTTTGAAGAGGCACCTATAAAAAAGGATATGATTAAATCAGCTCAAGAGGTTATATTAGTTGTAGATCACACAAAGTTCAACAAAATATCCCTTGCCCACATAACTGATTTCTCTGGCATAGATCATATAATTACTGATAAAAAAATGCCAAGAGAGTTTATCAAGATTTTTGAAAAGGAAGATATAAAGATAACTATAGTATAATCTTCTGATGGAAGAATTATATATATTATGACAAGCCAATTTTTGTATATTAAGAAATTTAATTTAGTAAAATTATTTTTTAATAATAGAGTAAAGGATAATAATGTTATAACATATGAGGAGAATGATTATTAAAAATATTTTAAAAGAGATCTTTGGTGTCGAAAAGCCTATTGTTGGAATGGCCCACCTGTTACCTTTGCCAGGAAATTATTTATATGACGATGATGGCGGAATTGAAGCAATTGTAAATAATATTGTTAAAGATGTTGAAAACCTTCAGTCAGGTGGAGTAGATGCTATTATGTTTTGTAATGAACATGATAGGCCATATTCTTTCAAGGCTGGCCCTGCAGCAATAGCAGCGATGGTATATGTAATTGCTACTGTTGAATCTCGCCTAAAAATACCTTTTGGAGTAGATATGCTTTGGGATCCAATGGCTACTCTAGGAATAGCTAAGGCAACTGGAGCTTCCTTTGTAAGAGAAATTTTTACAAATGTATATAGTGGTGATATGGGAATGTGGCAGACTAATTGTAATGAAACTTTTCGTTATAGAAAATTAATAGGTGCTGAAGATATTAAGTTATTCTTTACTGTAAATGCAGAATTTTCAGCGCCTATAGCTGAAAGACCCCTGTCTATTGTTACCAAGAGTATGATTATGTCATCACTACCTGATGCTGTTTTAATCTCTGGTCCAATTACAGGAACTATTGCAGAAATGGATCTTTTTAAAGAAGTTAAAGCAAATACAAAGGATATACCAGTTTTAGCCAATACCGGAGTCTCTCTTGAAACTGTTACAGATATTCTAAAAGTAGTTGATGGTGCTATTATAGGGACAGCTTTTAAAGTTGATGGAATTACCTGGAATGCTGTTGATGAAGAGCGAGTAAAGAAAATTATGGATAAAGTACGTTCGCTTAGAAAGGAACTGGGTAAATAGACAATCGTTTTAACAATAAAAAGTAAGTTGTCAGATGCTATAATCTAAGTAGGATGAAGATATTAGAAGTAGAGGTAGTAGTTACAACATTTTAGTAGGTTATTTTTGTTTACAATTAAGAAAGAAAATTGAGGAGATTAGATATGGGTGAGTTTGATAAATTAAAAAAGCAGCTTAAAAAATTAACGGATATATCTGCTCCTTCAGGTTTCGAAGATCCAATGATTAAATATATGAGTGAAAAAATAAGATCCTATGGAATTAAATCAGAAGTCGATCCACTGGGGAATGTAATAGCACATTTAGGAGATTCATCTGGGAAGCCAAAAATTATGATACTGGCACATATGGATGAAGTAGGTTTAATCGTGCGAAAAATTGAACCTAATGGTTTTTTAAGAATAGAGAGAATAGGAGGTGTTACTGTAGTAATACTACCAGGCTGTAGAGTACTTGTAAAAACAAGAAGTGGAAATATTATAAAAGGAGTTATTGGTAGCAAATCTCACCACCTAACTCCTGTTAGTGAAAGGGATGAAGCAGTGCCTGTTGATCAGTTATATATAGATATAGGCTGTTTTAATAAGGAAGAGGTTTTATCTCTGGGTGTCGAGGTTGGAAGTCCAGTTGTTTATACAAGGGGATTTATTCAAAGAGGGCCTGTTGTTTTTGCTCCTGCTATTGATAATAGAGGTGGGTGCTTGATAATACTTCAGTTGGTTGAAAGACTTTCAGATAAAAAATTTAATCCTGAAATTTTTATTGTAGGAACAGTTCAGGAGGAATATAGTTTAAGAGGAGTTCTCCCTGCTGCACGGATGTTAAATCCTGATTTTGCTATAGCAGTAGATTGTGCGATATCCAGCGATACACCTGATCTTGAAAAGTCAGATGTAAAGCTTGGTGGTGGTCCTGTTATTTATGCTTATAGTTTTCATGGAAGGGGAACATTAGGAGGTGTTATACCTAATCCGAAGCTGCGAAAACTAATTGAGAATGCTTCTAATAAGGCAGGTATTTCTACACAAACATGTGTTGTATATGGATGCTTAACTGATGCTTCATTTCTACAACTAGAAAATAAAGGAATTCCATCAATAGAATTAGGCTTTCCAACAAGGTATCTCCATACTACACTGGAAGTCTGTCATTTGGGAGATATTGAGAAATTAATTAAGCTACTGGAGACTTTTATATTGAACTTGCCGACCGATGTCGATCTTTCGCGTTATTAAAGATATTAATAATAATAAAAAATAGGCTGTAACTTGATTTTGTAATTAAAGTGATTTTTTGAGTACTTTTTAAATAAGGCATTGATGCTGTTTGAGGTATTTTTTAAATAATACAATTTGAACATTGACAAGTATATATTTTTTTTGTAATATTTGAATATATTTTTGATAATTGCACATTCGTGCACTTTTAGAAGAATTATGTTTATTGGAATGAATAAGAGCTGTTTAAATATAGAAGTTTACCTTTATCTTATGCTAAAAATTATTTAATTAGTTTATATTGGAATACTTATAAAAATTATGACTTTTAAAAAAATGAAGTTACTGTAAAACAAATGGAAATAGCAATCAGGTTTTTAGTGGAGACTGTTAACTGAGAACTTGGGTTTAGAATATAAAAGAAAATTATAAGTTCAATTATAATTAGACATAAGGAGGTGATGAGAGAAGTTAAAAAAGTGAGATTTGCTTAAATTAAATTTGATATAGGTTATTCTTTATGTTTTAAGCAAATCTCAAAAATATTAAAGTAGTATATATTGTAAAAAGTAAATTTAGAGAGGAGAAAAAAATGAAAAAATCATTACTGTGGTTCATAATTCTGGTGACAAGCTTATCCATGATTACAGTGTTTACATTTGGTGGCTGTAAGGCAGCTGAAGAGGCTGTAGAAGTAGAAGAGGAAGCTACACCTGCAGAGGAAGCTACACCTGCAGAGGAAGTTAAGGATCCTGGAGATTATGAGATCGTTATGGTAGTTAAACTTGAGGGTGTTGCATGGTTTGATAACATGAGATTGGGTATTGAAGACTTTGCTAAAGATACTGGTGTTAATGCTTACCAGATTGGTGCTGATACAGCTGATCCAGCAGCACAGGTTGCATTAATTGAAGACCTTATTGCAAAAGGAGTAGATGCAATATTAGTTGTTCCAAATGATCCTGTGTCTTTGGAACCAGTATTTAAGAAAGCAAATGACGCTGGAATTCTAACATTAACTCATGAAGCATCAGTTCAAAAGCAAATAAGTTATGATATAGAGGCTTTTGATAATGAAGCTTACGGTAGGCATATGATGGATGTTATGGCCGAGTGGATGAATTATGAAGGTCAGTATGTTTGCTTTGTAGGCCACCTTACTTCAACAACTCATAATGAGTGGGTTGATGGAGAAATTGCACAGCAGGAAGAAAACTACCCGAATATGGAGCTTGCATGCGATAGAATAGAAGATCAGGAGAATCAACAACTTGATTATGAAAAAGCTCTAGAGGTTTTAAAAACCTATCCTGATGTAAAAGGTTTTATGGGAAGTGCTATGTGCGGTGTACCTGGATTTTCTCAGGCAATAGAGGAAAAAGACCTTATTGGCAAAGTAGCAGCGTTTGGAACATGTTTACCATCGGTGGCATATGATTATTTGAAGAGTGGCGCAGCTAAGTCAATTCATTTCTGGATTCCAGCTGATGCAGGGTATGTTACATGTGCTGTAGCATATGAACTTCTTAAAGGTAATGAAATTACTGAAGGTATGGATTTAGGAAGACCAGGCTATAATAGTATAACAATAAAGGAAAATGAGTTTGGCGAAAAGGTTATATATGGTGAAGCATGGATAGATGTAACTCTAGAAAATATAGATGAATATGATCTCTAAGCTATAGTTTACATTTGTAAGAAAGCTGGCTGGAGGAAGTACTTCCTCCAGCCAACATATTACTATTAGTATTATTAGTAATAGCTGTATTTTTTTAAAAAGATGTTTTTTTGAAAGCTCTTAAAGAAAAAATATAATTTGTTATATTTTAAAAAATTTCTTTTTATAGCATCCCACATTATACTTTAGTTGAATATAAAAAATAATTTAATATAATGATTAGTCAATTATTTAATTGTCAAATATTTTTTTAATAAAGTTATTATGGTGGAAGAATTACTTGAGGTTAAGAATATTAGTAAAGCTTATACAGGTGTGCAAGCTTTAGATAATGTTAGTATGTCTATAAAGAAAGGTGAAATACACTGCTTAGTAGGTGAAAATGGTTCTGGAAAATCTACCCTTATAAAAATAGTAGCAGGGGTGGTTAAGGCAGATGAAGGTAAGATTATAATAAATGGCAGGCTTTACCAGAATTTACAGCCAATTGATTCAATAATAGAAGGAATACAAGTAATTTACCAGGATTTATCGTTATATCCAAATCTTTCAGTTGCTGAAAATATTTCGCTAAATCAAATGGTGGAAAGAAAGAGAAGGTTTATTAACTGGAAGGAAGTAAAAAATAATGCAAGAGCAGAACTTTCAAATATTGGGAAAAAATTTGATTTGGACGTGATGGTTGAAGATATTTCTGTTGCTGACAAACAGCTTGTTGCTATCTGCAGAGTGTTAACTCAGGGTGCAAGATTAATAATAATGGATGAGCCCACATCTGCGCTTACTAAAAGTGAAATTGATACTTTATTTTCAGTAATTTTAAATTTAAAAGAGAAAGGAATCTCAACATTATTTATCAGTCACAAAATAAGTGAAGTCCTTAAAATATCTGAAAAAGTAACCGTCTTAAGAGACGGCGGGAAGGTTGGCGAGTACAGCACCGATGAATTAGACAATGATAAACTTATTTTTCTTATGACAGGTAAAGGAATTGCAAATTCTAGTTTTAAGTATAAGGAAAAAGAGCATGACAGAAAGGCGTTGCTGGAAGTAAGGAACCTTTCAAAAAAAGGTAATTTTGAGGACATAAGTTTTAAACTTTGGAAAGGCGAGATTTTAGGAATAACAGGTCTTCTAGGTTCAGGACGGACTGAACTTGCTCTGTCAATATTCGGTTTGAATAAAGCTGATTCGGGCAAAATATATGTTAATGGTAAGCAAGTAAAAATAAATTCAACTCAAGATGCTTTTAAATTGGGAATAAGCTATTTACCTGAAGATAGACTTAATCAGGGTTTGTTTATAGAACAATCCATTAGTAATAATATAATAAGTACTATACTGACAAAAATATTAAATAAGATAAAGTTAATCAGCAGCAGTAAAAGAGAAAAGTTTATAAAAAGATGGTCAAAAGAACTGGATGTAAGAGTTCCTTCTTTGGAGTTAGCAGTTCAAAGTCTTTCAGGAGGTAATCAGCAAAGAGTCGTTTTAGCAAAATGGCTTGCTACCAATCCAAAAATCTTTATTTTAGATGGTCCCACTATTGGAATAGATATTGCTTCCAAGAGCAATATTCATAGTATAATTAGAGGTCTGGCCAATGCAGGTATAGGAATTATAATGATTTCTGATGAAATCCCTGAAGTTCTACAGAATTGTAATCGAATACTTGTAATGAGTGAAGGTAGAGTTATTAAGAAAATTGATGATGTCAGTGGTGTAACAGAAGATGAATTATTTGAAATGGTGGGCAGAAAAGAACTAAGTAAAGTAAGTTAATAATTATAAACTATAATGAATGCAAAGATTAAAAAAATATTTAAGCATAGCGAAATATATTTATTTTTAATTATAATTGTTTTTTCAATAGTAATAGCTTCTATTAATCCCGCTTTTCTTACCCTTGAAAATTTATTTGATCTTATAAAAAGTAGTGCAGGTGTGGGTATTTTAACTATTGGTTTTTTTATAGTTTTATTGTCAGGTGGAATCGATTTATCTTTTACTGCGATAGCAATAGCAGGACAGTACATATCTGCAAATGTTCTAATGGCTTCTGGAGTAGATAATATATTTTTAGCATTTCTTATTTCGTGTTCATTAGGAATATTCCTTGGCGCAATTAATGGTTTATTTATTTCAATATTTAAACTACCAACTTTGATTGTCACTCTTGGGACTTTAAGTACTTTTCATGGAGCACTCCTTGCATTTGTTGGAACCAAGTCTATTAATACAGCAGAGCTACCTGATTGCTTTAAAGTGTTTGGTCATAAAAATGTCTTAGTGTTAACTAGAGCAAATGGTACAAGTTATGGATTGTCTGTTTATGCATTGATACTTATAGGTGTTGTTATTTTTAGTTGGCTTATTTTAAAATATACAATGTTAGGAAGAGGAATCTATGCTATTGGCGGCAATAGAGAATCGGCTGTAAGATCTGGTTTTAATATTGTAGGAATTCAGTTCTTTGTTTATTGCTATGTGGGCTTTTTAGCAGGTATTATGGGAGTCATGCATATCTCACTGCTCAGGTATAGTAATCCTATGTATATAGTTGGAACTGAACTTACCGTTATTGCAGCTGTAGTACTGGGGGGTGCTAGAATAACCGGAGGAACAGGTTCAATTTTAGGAACTCTATTAGGTGTTATAATGATAAGTATACTGAAGAAGAATCTGGTGCTTATGGGTCTATCATCTTACTGGCATGAATTTTTTGTGGGATTAATAATTATAGTAAGTGTTAGTATAACTTCTTATCAGAATAAAAGAAGAAGTATGGAAAGTCTAACTTTTAGATAAGGATAATACGTTCTTAGGAGTATTTATTGTTAGGTAAGCATATAAAAACGATAATTTCATTTATTATAATGGTAGGTGTTTTTGCCATAATGGTAATATTTATACCGGATAAATTTTTAACGGTTAAAAATTTTCAATCGATATCCAGCCAAATTCCTGAGTTTGGACTGCTGGCACTTGCTATGATGCTTGCTATGATGACAGGAGGTATTGATTTATCAGTTGTTTCTATAACTAATTTAACAGGAGTAATAGCTGCGATTGTTTTAACTAAATTTGTAAGTCCTCAGATGGGAGAAGGACAAATTATACTCATTATAATTTTAGCAATTTTAGCAGCAATTGCTGCCTCTTTGGTTTGTGGACTTATAAATGGGTTTTTAATAGCGTATGTGGGGGTTCCTCCAATTCTTGCTACTCTTGGTACGATGGGGCTTTTTTTAGGGACAGCAATTGTGATAACCGAAGGCCATGGAGTTACAGGATTTCCTGATAAGTTTTTATTTATAGGAAGTGGAACAATTGGTGTAGTGCCAATACCTTTGATTATTTTTATTATTTGCACACTGATAGTTGCTTTAGCCTTAAACAAGACCTCACTTGGGCTAAGCATTCAAATGTTAGGGTCAAATCCAGTTGCAGCTCGATTTGCTGGTATAAATAACAATAGTGTTTTAGTTAAAACATATCTTATGACAGGACTTCTTGCTGGAATATCCTCAATAATAATGATTTCAAGAGTTAATTCAATGAGACCTGGCTATGGTTATGCTTATTTACTTACAGCAGTACTTGTCATAATTCTGGGAGGCGTTAACCCCAGTGGAGGATTTGGAACCGTATCAGGGGTTGTTATGGGTATCATTATATTACAATTGCTTCAAAGTGGTTTTAATATTTTAGCTTTCAGTCCTTTCTTTAAGAAATTTATGTGGGGATTTATGCTGCTTCTGGTAATGGTAATAAACCTTATTACTGCTGGATACCAACAAAGGAGAGGTAAATTAAAAACCCGTGCTTAAATTTTTAATGAAATGATGTATAATTCATCTATATACCCTTATATATATACTCTTAATTTAAAATATCTATGTTTTCTTGCTATTTAATCAAATTAATAAATGAAAATGTTTGATTTTGAGTGAAAGGAGGAGGTATAGTTGCAAAAGATTATAAATGATCCAAAAAATTTTATAGATGAAATGATAGAGGGGATACTGGAAGCACATTCTGACCAGCTTAGGTGTGTCAAGGGTGACCTAAGATGCATAGCTCGTTCAGATGAGAAGAAACCTGGCAAAGTGGGGCTTTCAACAGGAGGAGGTTCTGGGCACTTGCCACTGTTTTTAGGTTATGTTGGAAAAGGGATGCTGGATGCCTGTGCAGTTGGTAATGTATTTGCTTCTCCGAGTGCGGAGCAGATGTTTGCGCTTACAAAAGCTATAGATAGTGGAAGTGGTGTTTTATATATCTATGGTAATTATAGCGGGGATATAATTAATTTTGACATGGCAGCTGAAATGGCTGAAGTAGAAGGTATTAAAGTTGAACAAGTAGTTGCAGCAGATGATGTTGCATCATCACCTAAAGGAAAAGAAGGTAGTAGAAGAGGAGTTGCTGGAATATTTTATGTATATAAAATAGCAGGTGCTTATGCAGAGGAGATGGCTTCTTTAGATGAAGTAAAAAGGATGGCTGAAAAGATATGTGCAAATGTTAGAACAATGGGAGTGGGACTTTCTCCTTGTATAATTCCGGAAGTGGGAAAACCAACTTTTAAAATGAATGAGGGTGAAATGGAAATTGGTATCGGTATACATGGAGAAGCAGGGATAGGAAAAGGAAGACTTGAGACAGCAGACACGATAGTTAAAAAGATTATGAAATCTATATTAGAAGATTTGCCATACAGATCAGGGGATGAAGTCTCAGTACTGGTAAATGGACTGGGTGCTACCCCTATGGAGGAGCTGTATGTAGTTTATAGAAAAGTGGCACAAATACTAAAGGCAGAAGGAATTAAAATATACCACCCCTATTTAGGTGAATTTGCGACTTCAATGGAGATGGCTGGAATGTCTATTTCGCTGCTTAGACTTGATGATGAGCTAAAGAAACTGCTACAAAAACCAGCCCGTACACCTTTCTTTGAGCAGATCCAGCTTAAGTGAAGGAGAAATTTAAGGTATGGATAAACTGAATTCTAAGAATATAAAAGATATATTTTCCAAAATTAAAGATATAATGGTTGAGAATGAAGACTTTTTATTTAAACTGGATTCTGATATGGGAGATGGGGATTTAGGTCTTACTATGAGTAGGGGATTTTCCAAGGTTAATGAAGTGATTGCAGAAATGGATGAAAAAAATATAGGAAAAATATTTATAAAAGCAGGTATGACATTAGCCTCGGCTGTTCCATCTACCATGGGGACTCTTATAGCAACAGGACTGATGAGAGCTGGTAAGGCTGTTAAGGATAAAAAAGAAATTGACCTACAAGACTTTGCTGTGATGATGGAAAGCTTTGTAAGTGGCATAATGGAAAGAGGAAAAGCCAGGCCCGGGGATAAAACAATTATCGACTGCCTTCTACCTGCATCTAAAGCGCTTAAATTTGCTTCAGAAAATGGAAAAACCTTAGAAGAAGGTTTCAAAGAAGCCTACAGGAGTTCTAAAGAAGGAGTGGAGGCTACAAAGGGAATGATTTCAAAACATGGAAAAGCTGTATACCATATAGAAAGATCGGCTGGGAAGGAAGACCCAGGTGCTGCTGCTGGAATGCTGATGATAAAAGCTTTTTATAATTATTTACAAAAATCATAAATTGTATAAAACCTAGTATATTGATAGAAATTAATATTAAAAGTAAATATATTAATAAAGAAAGGTAAAAATATGACTGAATATGTACTTGGAATTGACGCAGGTACAGAAAGTGTTAGAACAGGAGTTTTTGATATCAATGGAAATATATTAGGGTTTGGTACTTATCCTTATAAAACATATCATGAGTATCCTGGTTGGGCTGAACAAAAAGTAGAAGAATGGAGAGAAGCTCTAATTAAATCTATCAGGCAATCTGTTGAAATATCAGGTATCAATCCCAGTGATGTTATAGGGATTGGTCTGGATGCAACATGCTGTTCAGTAGTTTTTTTTGATGAAGATAACAGGCCTGTTAGAAATCCTATTATATGGATGGATGTTAGAGCAGCTGAGGAGGCAAAGTTTATTGAATCTATTGATGACCCAGCAAGAAGATATAATGGATATGGGAAAGTTTCAGCAGAGTGGTTTCCGTGTAAGAATTTATGGGTTAAAAAAAACCAACCAGAAGTTTACAAGAGATCAAAAACTATAGCAGAATATACTGACTGGATAACGTTTGAACTAACCGGTCACTGGAATCTTGGAATAAATACAACTTCTGCTAGAGCCTATTATGATAACAGGAGTGGAGGTTTTCCTAAAGGATTTTATCAGAAGATAGGGCTTGAGGATATATTTGAAAAGTTACCTGATAAAGTTTTAAAGATCGGTGAAGTTACAGGAGGGCTGAGAAAAGAGGTTGCAGATGAAACTGGACTACCAGAAGGAATCCCAGTAGCTCAAGGTGGGGCAGATGCATTTATTGCAGTCATTGGTTTAAATGCATTAAAGCCAGGTCAGCTTGCCTATATTACCGGTTCTTCTCATCTTTTATTGGGTACTTCAGATAAAGAATTCCATACTAAGGGTCTTTTTGGAACATATCCCGATGCATTAATTGATGACACTTACGTAATAGAAGGTGGCCAGATATCAACTGGGTCTGTACTGAAGTGGTTCAAGACAAACTTTATAAGTAAACAAATAGAAGATGAAGCAGCCAGTCAGGGATTAAGTATATATGATTATATGAACAGAGAGGCTGAAAAGCTGCCCATAGGTTCTGAAGGAGTAATAGTTCTTGAGCACTGGCAGGGCAATAGAACTCCATTTGTAGATCCACACAGTAGAGGTGTTATAAGGGGCCTTTCATTAAAGCATACCCCAGTTCATATTTATAGAGCCATAATGGAAGGAGTTGCTTATGGAACAGAAATTATTTTAAGAGTAATCAGAGAAAATAAATTTGAAGTTAAGGAGATAATTGCTTGTGGTGGAACCACAAAGAGTAAACTATGGCTTCAAATTTATTCAGATGTAACTGGACTACTAATTAAGACAACTACCACTCCAGAAGCAGCGGCATTAGGTTCTGCTGCACTTGGTGCGGTTGCTGCTGGAAAGTATAGCAGTATAATAGAAGCAGCAGATAAAATGGTAAAACTCAAAGATGTAGTGACTCCGAATATGAATAATCATAGCAGGTATAAATTCTTTGTAGATCAATATAAAAATACATACCTGTCTTTAAAGGACAGCATGTATGAGGTAAATAAGTATATTTCTAATTTGTAGTCAATATGAAAAAAATTGAAGTTAAAGTAAAAAGCTTAAGTCATAAGGCTTTTGCCCCTTATGGAACCATAATTGGTCCCAGAGATAGTAAGCCAACTTTTTCTAATTCTGAACTTAATCTTTGGTTTGGTATTGATGAAATAAAGTTGAGCAATGGAATTGGTCAAATTTGCTGGCTCGAAGTAAAATCTAAGCGTCCTTTTATATGTGATAAGCTTGAGTGCCACATGAATTGTTCTGAGACTATTATACCTATGTTGGGTCAATCGATACTTGTTGTTGGTCTGCCTGGAAGCGGTCCTGATAGCAGTGATTTACCTGATATAAAGTCTATTGAAGCTTTCTTTGTTGATGGGACAAGAGGAGTAAATTTAAAACCAGGGGTCTGGCATTGGCTTCCTTATCCAGTATCTGAAAAAGCCTATTTTGCATTGATTCTTAAGGAAGGCACACCTGAAGAAGATTTGCAAGTAGTAGATTTGAATAAAGAGTTCGGACTGTCCATTAAGCTTGTTTTGGAGAAGTAGAAGAATAGTGTGAATAAAAAGGAAAGAGTACTGACAGCAATTAATTTGAAGGGAGTATATAGAATTCCTACTTTATGGGGTAATAGAGGAGGGATAATTTTGGCTCATTCTCACGAGACTTTACCAGATACACCTATTGAAAATATTTTAGCTATTTATGAAACAATTAATGAAGTTTGAGAATATTTGGACCTATATATTTTCGCTCTCAAATATGCTGGATCCGTAGATAAGAATGTCAGCACCGCATTCCATAACTTTTTTGGAATTATTTTCATCTATCGCACCATCTACGGAGATTGATATGTTAAGATTATTTGAAGTAATCATTTTTTTAGCTTTTTTTATCTTTTGAAAAGAAGCACCAATGAATTTTTGCTTACCAAAGCCAGGGTAAACACTCATTATAACGATGTTATCAACCAGTGATATATAATTCTTTATGTAATCGATTTTTATATCAGGATCAATCGCAACAGAAGATAGAGCGTTTTTAGCTTTTATATATCTAAGTTCCCTCTCCACTTTTTTGCATGTTTGAGGATGAATGGTAATGATATTGCAACCTGCTTCAATAAACATGTCAAGGTATATTTCAGGATTTTCTATTTCCAGATGAGCATTAAATGGGAGTGTCGTCAATTTTCTAAGGGATTTTATAATATTTGCATTAAAAGCAAAGTTTCTTACAAAATGACCATCAAAAATATCAAAGTGAAAACCGTCAAATTTTTCTCTTTCTAATTTTCTTATAGTTTTTTCATAATTTGAAGCATCTGCTGAAAGAAGTGATGCAAATTTTTTTACCATTAGACTCTCCCTAAATGTAGGCTATTAATTAATATTTTGAATACAAAATAGCCTACCAGTTATTTGTTTAATTAAACTATTAAGTAACTTTGGCATTTAATAATTGTATAAGAAAAAAATAAATTTATTTTTTTAATATGCAAAATTATACAAAATAATAACATCTTCTCAAATAATTATAAAATAAAACCAATAAAAATCAATGTAATTTTAGTATTATAATTTTAATATTGTATATAAGTTTTTTAACTTAAATTTCTTGACGGTAATGAAGCGGTACTTTATTATTGTCAGAAAAAAGAAATAAAATTCTAGGGTAGAAACTTTAAATGAATAAAAATGATCATCGTATTAAAAAAGCTTATGAATTAGGTGTAAAATATGAATCTGAGTACAGAGGCTGCTGCCAATGTACCCTGGGAGCGCTGCAGGATGCTTTTGGTAAAAGGGATGATGCTATATTTAAAGCATCTACAGGTCTTGCAGCAGGTACAGGTTTAATAGGGAGTGCAGGATGTGGGGGATACTCAGGGGGGATTCTATTTGTTGGCCAATTTATTGGCAGAAAGCGAGAAAATTTTAAGGAGTCATCTTCTATAACTGGAATTTTTCAAGTTATTAAAGAATTTCATGACAGGTTCATTAAAGAATACGGTTCAGTAATTTGCCGGGATATTCAAAAAAAGCTTTTTGGCCGTTCTTTTAATCTTTTAAATAGAGATGAGAAGATTTTATTTGAGAAAATGGGTGGACATAGTGATAAATGCCCAATAGTAGTGGGAAAATCCGCGGCATGGATGGCGGAAATTATTTTAAAGCATCCAGAGCTATTCAATGTTTATTAATCTCATGATTTATACTTAACAAGAGTAAGTTTTGTCTCATATGGGTTTGCTTGACTATAAAAATTTTTTTGTATAATTTAGCTAAGTGTTCATAAATTAATCAATTGTTCATAACTGTAGAGAATATATGGAAGAATTTAATTACCTGGACAGTTTGGGAGTAATAGGAGATGTAAATTTGATTTTTATAAATGAAAATGGAAAACATGTGGCAAATAAGATAGATGATAGAATTATCAGGATTCCAATAAATAAAATCAAAAGGATTAAAAATGTAATAGGGGTTGGCTTCGGAGATAGAAAAGTAAGAGTAATTATAAGTGCCTTGAGAGGCAAAGTTATTAATATTTTGTTAACTGATAAAAATACAGCAAAAAAATATTTGTAGAGAGTTAAAAGATGATAAAAGATGTAAAAGAAAGTAGAACTAAATATATAAATATTGGTGGATATAAAATTAGGTAATAAGTAACAAAAGTTTCAGTAATTTTGCTCTTTGACAATTCACTTATTAAGTAAATTTCTGATTAATGGTACTATGTTTTCATTACGATGATTAAAGCGCCACTCTATCTCTTTCAGATATAGATGAAAGTATTGTCTGGAAACTCCCCGGTATTGATAAAGCCAATGTTTAGCATAAGACCAGAAACCTTCAATACCATTTAAATGATCACGACCCTTGGGTGAACCTTTCTCCTTGGTAACTACTACATGGTTGCCTCTGATAGGCAAAAAAGTATAAGCAAACCAATCATCTGTGTAATATAGACTGCCAGCCTTAGTATAACGAGTGATTAAGGGAATCATAGTGTCTTTAGCTCTTGATGAAATGGGAAATGTTAAAACTTTACCATTTCTCTGATAGATACCAAAGACCATATGTTTTCCACTAGCTCCCCAACCACGTTTACCAAGTCTTCTACCACCAAACATGGTTTTCATCCATCTCGATAACGCCAGATAACTGATTTAGCTCTTTAACTGTCTGATCATATATAACTATTCTAATAATACGGTACCATTTCCTGATGGTTTTCAGACTGTACGGAACTTGGAATCTCAAACGATAAGCCGGAACTCCTAAAGCAAAGAATTCAATTAATCTCCATTTCCAATAAAAGGAAATTCTCGTTAAATCGAATAGTCTCTTAGTTTTAAAATATCGTCTTAAGTCACACTGTTTACACTGTTTCTGACCAGTAGATAAAGACCACCAGGAAGTATTATTGCAACGTGGGCAGTATCTCATGTGTTATTACTAATTTGTATTTTAAAATTTAACATTTTTATGTAATAGTAAATCTGGTAGTGTTTTATGGCTAAAATCTACTTCATTATCAGGGAATTGTCAATGTGCTAACTGTAAAAAATATTCCGTATTACCTTTTATATTATGCACCTTATAATCCTTCTGCATTGGCATACAGAAATTTAGCAAATGAGATAGAGGAAGTAATATAATATGGTTAAAAGAGCAACTCTAAAAGGAAAAAAATTATTTGAGGAAGCTGCAAAATCATTAGAAAAAGAGGAAAAGAATAAACTATAGAGAAAGAAAAAATTAAACAAAAAGAAGCAGTTAAAGAAGCGGAAATTAAAGTTGAAGAGAAGAAAGGGGAGGGTAGAGTGGAAGATATAATTAAAGAAAAGGTTGAAACTATTGTTATAGAAGAAGAAAAAGCAATAGTAGAAGAACATCCCCTTTTAACTAAAGAACCTTTTTTTAAAGTAAGTGTGTGCTTATCAGAGAAAGAAAATGAATTCATTGACTTATTAGGTAAAAAAGCAAAGATTAGTGAGGGATATAAGATACCTAAAATATGATTATAAGAAGCTTTGTTAAGGCTTTTATGAGTGTTGAGTTAGATACAACAGGACTAAAGAAAAAGGATGACAGAGTTTTATTTGAAATGGTTAAGAGTTTTATTAAGGAATAATAAAATATTTTTTACTTTCTTATTATAAATTTCTTTTGTATAAATATACTAATAAAGCTTAGTTTCAAGGAGTTATTATGTTGGAAAAAAGAACTATAGTAGAAAAAGCATTAGAAAAAGGAAATGGTATTCTAAATCTTAAACCTGCATGGGTAGCTCGCGATTTCCTTGCACCGGGAAAAAGATTGGGGTTAAAGAAAGAAGAATATAATGTTGGAGAGCGTGGTTGGATCTCAGAAAGATGGCTTGCATCTACAACTAAGGCGGACAATGCAATCAGCCCTGAGGACGAGGGCCTTAGTTATTTAGATATAGAAGGAAGTGAATCAATTACTCTTAAAGATGCGATAGAAGTTGCAGGCGACCTTATAATGGGAAAAGAATATGCTAAAAATCATAAGGGGTTAGGTAGACTTGCAAAGATATATGATTTTGCAGCCCGTATACCTTACCATATTCACCAGATGAAAAAAGATGCAGCTCTGGTTGGTAGAAACCCGAAAGAAGAAACCTATTATTTTCCTGAAAATGTTGATACTGGACCACAACCAGAAACTTTTTTTGGTGTACACCCCTATATAGCAGAACAAAAAAAATATGATATTTTACTTCCATATTTAGAGGATTGGAACAGTGATTTAATTCTAAAACATTCAAAAGCATATCTTAATGTTCCTGGAGAGGGGTTTCATATACCATCAGGAGTTTTACATGCACCTGGAACAGCACTTACAATTGAGCTTCAAGAAGATTCTGATGTTTTTGCGATGCTGCAGGCGCTAGTAGCTGGAAAAATAATTTCAAAAGAACTACTTTTCAAAGATGTTCGAAAAGAAGATAGAGATAGATATGGTGAAAAGATAATTCTAAATCAAATAAATTGGGAAATAAGTGGTGACCCATTCTTTTATGAAAATCGTCATACTGAACCAAAGCTAATTGAAGAAACTAAACAGAAAGGGGGGTGTGAATACTGGATATATTACAATACTACAAAATTTAGTGGCAAAAAACTAATAGTTAAGCCAGGTGATACTTATAGTAGTGTAGATAATGGTGTTTATAACATACTTGTGTGGAGTGGTAAGGGTAAATATGACGGACATGAAATAGAAGCTGGGAATTTTAAATGTGATGAACTTTTAGTTTCATATGACAAAGCTATCCGACCAATAATTGTAGAAAATACAGGTAAAGATGAATTACAGATAATAAAATTCTTTGGTCCAGATATAAATATTGATATTCCAAAGATTAAGCAATATAAAATTTAAGGTAATAAGTAACAAAAGTTTCAGTAATTTTGTTCTTTGACAACTTAAATTCTCTGATTTAGTAACTTACGTATTAGTATAACTAAATTATCATTACGATGGTTAAATCTCCATTCTATTTCTTTTAAGTATAGATGAAGATATTGTTTTTAAACACTACGATATTGATAAAGCCAATGTTTAGCATAAGACCAGAAACCTTCAATACCATTTAAATGATCACGACCCTTGGGTGAACCTTTCTCCTTGGTAACTACTACATGGTTGCCTCTGATAGGCAAAAAAGTATAAGCAAACCAATCATCTGTGTAATATAGACTGCCAGCCTTAGTATAACGAGTGATTAAGGGAATCATAGTGTCTTTAGCTCTTGATGAAATGGGAAATGTTAAAACTTTACCATTTCTCTGATAGATACCAAAGACCATATGTTTTCCACTAGCTCCCCAACCACGTTTACCAAGTCTTCTACCACCAAACATGGTTTTCATCCATCTCGATAACGCCAGATAACTGATTTAGCTCTTTAACTGTCTGATCATATATAACTATTCGTTTCATGGCCAAAATTTACTGTATTATCAGAGAATTGTCAATGTGCTAAATGTAATAAATATTCCGTATTACCTAATTTTTAATAATTTATCAGGTTTAATTACAAGTTCCGATAATATATATTATGTAAACCACATTTATATTTTTATTTCTATAACACGTATATAAACTTTAAATATATAGTCTTTTTATAGCGTATTGTTTATATTTTCAAATTTCTTTTAGTAAGGTTGTTTAATTTTACTTTTTATTTGATGTATTTATGTTACACATGATTTAATTTTTTTAATAGTATTTTGTAAATCCTTTGAATTTTTTCACTTATTTTTATTGCAAATATTTATAATAATTTATTATAACAACATAATATATTTAAATTATTGACATTAAGAATATTTAGTAGTATTTTTAAAACTATAATTAAATATTAAGCATTCAAGAAGTTTTAGTAATTAAGAGGGAAATCGGTGAAAATCCGATACGGTCCCGCCACTGTAACTGGGTTGCTTTTTAAAATATGTCACTAAACACTATGTTTGGGAAGGCTTAAAAAGTGTAAAACCAGAAGTCAGGATACCTCACTTGAATGTTTAAAATTGCTACTCTTCGAGGAAAGAGAGGTGATTTTTTTATGGAAAAAAATTGTTTATAAATTTTAAGTCTAATTATTCAAATGATACAAGATTTAATTTTTATGATATTGCATGGAGGTATTCATAAATTAAGTAATTATTGTATTTATTAAAAATTTAAATTTAAAGATAGAAAGGAAAAATAAATGACTAACTTAGAAATTTTAAAAGATTTAATTAAAACTGAATTATTTAAACTAAATTTAAAAGATAGATTTAAAAAATTAGCTACAATAGTAACTATTTTTGCTGTTTTTAGTACAGTATCATTTGGATGTAAGCCCAGGACCGCTGTACCTGAAAAGCCAGCTGATGTTACAGAAGAAGTAACAGAGCTTACCCCAGAGGAAGCTGAAACTGAAGAACTCAAAACTGAGTTCGAAGAAAACAAGATTTATAAGATGGAATATCCAGTAACTGTTACAGATGATATAGATAAAGAAGTCACTCTAACAGAAGAACCAGGTAAAATAATATCCTTAGCTCCAGGAAATACAGAGATAATATTTGCTCTTGACCTTGGTGAAAAAGTAGTTGGAGTCGATGATTATAGTAATTATCCCAAAGAAGTAGAATCCATTGAAAAAATTGGTGATGCATATAATTTAAACATGGAAAAAATCATTGAACTTGAACCGGATTTGATTTTAACATTAAAGGGAAGTGAAGAAGCAGTGAAGAAATTTGAGGATATTGGAATTGCTGTTTATACACTGGATGCAAATAACATAGAGAATGTATTAGAAGATATCATTGAGATTGGTAAATTGACAAATAGTTTCACCAAGGCAGAAGAATTAGTATCTGAAATGCAAGGAAAAATAGGTAAGATAAAAAATTTAGTAGCTGATGTTTCTGATGAGGATAAACCAAAGGTATTCTATATGGTCTGGAATGAGCCAATAATGTCTGCCGGGAGTGGAACTTTTATAAATGACTTAATTGAGTTAGCTAATGGAATTAATATAGTTGCGGCTGATGGTTTAGAGGGATGGCTTGAATATAGTCTGGAGAAATTAATAGAACACAATCCAGATGTGATTATTG
>Ga0209979_1001680_pt1 | contig 23383 bp, 23 predicted proteins | sample AnhtaG_FD_183114 | JGI IMG/M metagenome (GOLD analysis project Ga0209979, IMG submission 183114) | Deep subsurface microbial communities from Anholt, Denmark to uncover new lineages of life (NeLLi) - Anholt_01485 metaG (SPAdes) (version 2) | ecosystem: Environmental > Aquatic > Marine > Oceanic...
CACTCTGGCACGACGTAGGCTGCAATCCTTGCCTGTTGCATGGTCGCTGGAACACTGCCTGTCGCCGCTTCAGATGTATTGAGGCGGTTACAGTGGAGGAGGTTTGGCAGGCAGTAGCGACTCTCCAATAGATGATTGGGGAGGAAAGAAAGCCTGGAAGTCCAATTTCCAAACTCCCATTAACAAGTCCCCATGGGACTTGTTGAACCTGGGTACAGCAAATGAGAGCCCCGGTCAGGCCTTAACTTGACTCTTGCTAACTTTATGTTGAATCCTGGAATTTTGGTCTGCCCGTCTGGCCTTCCTGAGCGGAACCAGGGCGACTGATGTGACACAAAGGCGTTCCTGCGGTACAGTTTGTCTCCCAGACTATCCCGCAGGAGGCGCGCATGAGATCAGACAAACAGATTCAACAGTAGGATTCATGGTGTATACTTCCCTGTAGGCCAACTCTGCGATAGCCGGTGCTCGTTCTTGGTTCGGTTCCACGACCATTTTACCTCAGGAGCACCGGCTTCGTTTAGTATCTGCTCCATAACCTGGTAACGATGGTCCTGGCCCAAGATAAATTCGGTTTGACAAACTCTAGTCTTTGTGATATAATATTTATGCAAACGGTTGCATACATTTTGCGGGGATGATACGATGTCTCCAACCATCAGCGATGTCGCTGCCAGGGTGGGGGTCTCTCCCTCCACCGTATCCAGAGTCCTGAACGGCCGGCCAGGGATCAGCGAGGAGACCCGCTCCAAGGTCCTCGAGGCGGCCAGGGAGCTGGGGTACTACCCGGCCATGGCAGGCCGTGGATTAGCCCTGGGGCGGACGGAGAACCTGGGATTTCTCACCCACCATCGCCAGACCTTGGATCCCGGTTCCTTCTACGGCGAGGTCCTGGCTGGCGTTGACAGGGAGGCGCGAGCCCACGGCTTCCACGTCATCTTCTCCGCCGACACGTCCGAGAAATTCCCGGCTATGGTGAAGGAGCAGCGGGTTGACGGCCTAATCCTCGCCGGCTGTGATGTTCCTGGGGACCTCGTTGTCGCCTTAAAGGCGCAGGGGGTCCCCTTGGTTTTGGTGGACAACCACCTCGAGAGGGTGAACAGCGTGTTTACCGACAACGTGGGCGGTGCCTATGAGGCGGTCACCCACCTGATCCACTTGGGGCATAAAATGATCGGGTTTATCTGTGAGTGGTTCGGGGACCTGAGCTTCGCCGAACGGTTCGAAGGCTATAAATTGGCCCTGCAGGAACACGGGCTGCCATACGACGAGAATCTGACAGCGGAGGGATTGCCGAGGGAAGAGGGCAGCGGTTACGTAGCTATGAGGAAGCTGCTTGAGAGAAACATCCCCTCCGCCGTTTTTGTTGCGAATGATACAGTGGCCGCGGAAGCTACCCGAGTGATTAAGGAGAGGGGGTTAAGGGTCCCGGAGGACATAGCCGTTGTCGGCTTCGATGATGGCGCCATCGCCCTCCACACCGAGCCCCCCCTCACCACGATGCGGGTGTTTCAGGAGAGGATGGGGATCATGGCTGCCAGGCGGTTGCTAGAGCTGATCGAAGACCCCGATCACCCCCCCATCCACACGAAGCTCTCTACCCAGTTGATCATCCGTGGTTCCTGCGGAGCGATTAAGGAAAGGGGGTGAGGTATCGAATTCTGCCGAGTTAGCGGGGGATGCTCCGTGAAGGAAGCGTCCCAAAGCCAAACTTTATCAAAAAAGGAGGAGGTAAATAAAAATGAAAAAGCTAATGGCATTGCTAGTCGTTCTGGTGGTGCTGGCCGCCTGCGCTCCGCCCACCCCCCAGGTGATCGAGAAGGAAGTGGTGGTCGAGAAGAAGGTCGTCGAGACCGTGATCGTCGAGAAGGAAGTGGTGGTCGAGAAGAAGGTGGTCGAGACCGTGGTCGTCGAGAAAGAGGTGGTGGTGGAGAAGGTGGTGGCCCCCACGCCTGTCCCCAAGCCGGCGGTGTTCAGCTTTGCCGGCGGATGGGACCCCCCGCCAGCCTACAACGGTAACCCCTTCGCCCCAGGCGGTGTCGGGTGTGCCTGGTGGTTCGCCTTCGAGCCTCTCTTCTACTACATCCCCCTCGCCGAGGAGTACTTGCCTCGCCTGGGAGTGGAGTATGAGGAGACGAAGGATGCTCTCACCATCAAGCTTCGGAAGGGGGTGACCTGGCACGACGGGAAGCCGTTCACATCGAAGGACGTCGAGACGACCTATAAGATCCTGTATCTTTGGAGGCGGCCTGTCTGGACGTACCTCGAAAAGATCGAGACCCCGGATGACTACACCGTCGTGTTCCATTGGGAGACGCCCACCCCCTTCGGCCTGAAGCTCGTGGTTGCGGATCCCATGCTGTTTCCTGATCACCTCTTCGGGGAATTCGCTGACAAGATTGACGTGACCGTAGCGGCCGATGAGGAGCCCAACGCAACGGTCCTGACGGAGCTTAAGGAGTTCAAGCCTCCGCTCCCCGTAGGCACGGCTCCCTTCAAGATGGAGAAGGCCCCCACCGCCTCGGACATGACCCTGGTCAAGTATGCGGATCACTACCTCGCTGACAAGATCGAATTCGATCAGGTCAAGGCCCTCTACCAGAGGCGCAATGAGGTATGGTGGGCCTACCTCATGTACGGGGAGATAGACGCCGGGCACCCAGCCACGGCCAAGGACCTCTGGGAGCAGATCATGGCCATGCAGCCTGGCCTGGAGATGGCCTATCCGACCGACCTGGGGGGGTTCGCCCTGGCTTTCAACCTGCGGATGGCCCCCTTCAACGACCTGAAGTTCCGCCAGGCCATCGCCTATGCCATTGACAGGGGGCAGCTGGCAGAGATCGTCATGTGGTCTGGTCTGCCCGTGACCGATTACGCCACCGGCCTGCTCGAATCCCTGAGGGCTCCCTGGGCCTCCGATGAGTGGATGAAAGAGAACCTGACCGACTACTCCTACAATCCAGACAAGGCGGCAGCTCTCCTCGAGGAGCTCGGCTACAAGAAGGGAGATGATGGGATCTGGGACGATGCGGCGGGCGAGGATCTCTCCTTCGAGCTCGTCTGCCACGCCGGCTACTCCGACTGGGTGATTGCCATTGACAACATCGCCTCCCAGTTGAAGGAGTTCGGCATCATCATCGAGCCCGTGACCAGGCCCGGCTCGGTCTACTGGACGTCCATCCGGGCCGGGGAGTTCGAGCTCTGCATGGAGTGGACGATGAGCTCGGCGAGGTATGCTCACCCCTGGGCAGAGATGCATCGTACCCTTCACCCACTTGGCGACACCGGCAAGACGGTCGGCATAACCGAGATAGACCTGATAGGGCCCGATGGCGAAGTGGTGGATGCGGCTGCCCTGGTGGACGAGCTGGGTGCGGAGTTCGACCTCGCTAAGCAGAAGGAGCTGGCGCATACACTGGCCTGGATCCACAACGAGAACCTGCCTGTGCTCCCCTTCATCGAGAAGAAGCTGGGGATCTACCACCTCGACGGGGTGCACGTCACGGGTTGGCCCGATCCGGACGATCCCCTCTGGCTGCTCGGCGCAGGTGGAATCGAGCGCCTCTACGTCATGCTCATGGGCGAGGGCATCATCCACGCCGTCAAATAGGCTGGATCGCCTGGACGAGGTGCAACCTGAGCAGGTAGCGCTTGGGAGAGGTGTGCCCCTGGGTATGGAAGAGGGGGCACACCTCTTTTAACACCGTATGTTCACCTCCCCGAGAGCTCGAAGCTCTCGGGGAGGTGGCCTCCAGGAGGAGAAAAATGTTGATCATCGTCAGGAGAGCAGGAATCGCCCTCCTCACACTCCTCATCGTCATAACCCTCACCTTCTTCCTACTCCGCAAAGTGCCAGGAGATCCCTTATACATGTGGGCTATGGAACTCGTGCAAACCCATGGATTGGACTTCGAGAGCGCCTACGAACAAGTGAAACAGATGTACGACTACGACCCCAATGAGCCCCTGGGCCAGCAATACATCAGGTACATCAAAGGCCTTATGAAGGGTAACCTGGGCACTTCTATGGTCTATAAGATTTCTACGAACAAGATCATCGTCAGAGCCCTTCCCTGGACGGTTTTCGTGCTCTCCATTTCCTTGCTCATCAGCTTCGGTTTGGGGTCGCTTATGGGAATGGTCATCGCCTGGAAGAGGAAGACGGCCCTTGAGCCCATCGTGACTGCCTATGCCGCCTTCACGGGCGCAACCCCGGACTACATCACGGCCCTCATCCTGCTCATCGTCTTCGCCGCCAACCTCAGGCTCTTCCCTATGAAGGGGGCCTACGACAGCGCGCTCACGCCCGGCTTCAACTGGCCTTTCATAAAGAGCGTGCTTCGCCATGCTGTCTTGCCCATTACAGCTTACGTCTTCGAGAGCACAGCGGCCTGGGCGATGGCCATGAAGGGGAGTGCGGTGAGCGTGCTGGGTGAGGATTACATCATGGCCGCCAGGGCGCGGGGGCTGAAGGAGCGAAGGATCATGATCTCATATATGGGAAGGAATGCCATCTTACCCCTTGTTACAGGTCTGGCCATCGCCCTGGGAACCATGCTCGGCGGCGCCACCTTCATCGAGACCATCTTCTCTTATCCCGGCATCGGCTGGTTCTTCGGCCAGGCCACGACGAGGATGGATTTCGGCCTGATGCAGGGCCTCTTCCTCGTGACGGCGGTGGTCACGATTTTCTCCAACCTGGTGGCGGACATCCTCTACTCCAGGCTGGACCCGCGCATCAAAGTGGAGGGGTGAGCGATGAGTGTGACGGCGATACCCAGCAGGCTATACCGTTCGATCTACGAGCCCTTCGTCATCATCGGGCGAAACAAGAGGGCCTTCATCGGCCTGATCATCCTGATCATCTTTGCGCTGATGGCCACTGTGGGGCCGGAGGTGGTGCCTCTGGATACGACCCAGAGTTTCGAGAAGAGGTTCCAGTGGCCATCGTTGGAGCACCCGCTGGGGACAGACCACGTCGGGAGGGATACCTTCCAGCAGATCGTCCACGGCTCAAGAGATGTGCTTATCACCGCCTTTCTTGCAGCTATCTTCGCTACAGGGGTTGCAGTCTTGATAGGGATGCTCGCTGGGCTGCAGGGGGGAATGATAGATGCGGTCCTGATGCTCATGACGAACGCCATCCTGACCGTCCCTAGCCTCCCGGTGCTGATGATCGTAGCTTCCGTGTGGAAGGTGAAGGACCCGGTGAGGCTGGGGTTACTCTTGAGCATCTGGGCGTGGGGAGGGCTGGCGAGGGCCATCAGGTCGCAGATACTCTCCCTCAAGGAGAGAGAGTTCATCGAGGCGGCGAGGGCCCTGGGGCTTTCAACATTCCACGTCGTCTTCCGGGAGCTTTTGCCCAACGTCATGCCTTACGTGGCCATCAACTTCTTCACCCTCATGCGCGGGGCCATCACCGCCAGCGTCGGCTTAATGTTTCTGGGATTGATCCCCTTTAAGGCCACCAACTGGGGGATGATGCTGAGCCTGGCGGCATGGCAAACGGGGGCCATCTACGTGCCCAAGGCCCTCTTCTACTTCGGCTCACCCATGGCGTGCATCATCCTGTTCCAACTGGGGGCGTTCTTCTTCGCCAACGGCCTGGACGAAGTATTAAATCCAAGGTTGAGAACATGATACCTCTTCTGAGCATCAGAGACTTAGTGGTGGAATTCGACCTGGGCAGGGGGGCCCTGAGGGCTGTCAACAGGGCTTCTCTTGACGTCCAACCTGGCGAGGTCATGGCCGTGGTAGGCGAGAGTGGGAGCGGAAAGACGACCCTCGCCTTCTCCATCCTTAACCTCGTCCCCCCGCCGGGAAGGATAGCCGACGGGGAGATACTCTTCGAGGATAAGGATGTCCTCTTCCTCGGCCCGGAGGATCTGAGGAAGTACCGTTGGAAGGAAGTGTCCATGGTCTTCCAGGCCGCCCAGAACGCCATGAATCCGGTGATGCGCATCGCCGACCAGATGGTGGACACAGCCCAGGCCCACGGGAAAGCATCCAAAGGGGAGGTGCTCGAGAAAGCCTCGGAGCTACTGGGGATGATGCGCCTGGAGCCCTCCCAGATCCTGCGCTCCTACCCTCACGAGCTCTCCGGGGGGATGAGGCAGAGGGTCATCATCGTCTTGAGCTTGCTCTTGGGGCCCAAGATGCTCATCCTGGACGAGCCGACCACCGCGCTGGACGTGGTGACCCAGGCCTACATCCTGGACATCCTGGCCGATGTACGCGAAAAGCTGGGGCTGACGATGATGCTCCTCACCCACGATATGTCCATCGTGGCCAAGCTGGCCGACAGGGTGGCGGTGATGTACGCCGGAAGGGTCATGGAGGTAGGTAAGATCGAAGAGATCTTCTACGATGCCAAACACCCTTACACCGTCGGGCTCATCAACGCCGCCCCCTCCCTCATCGGCGACATCGATGACAAGAAGCCCATCCCCGGCTCGCCACCGAACCTCCTCAATCCCCCGCCCGGCTGTCCCTTCCACCCCCGATGCGCGCACGCAACCCCCCGCTGCCAGGAGGAGGAGCCGGAGCTGAAGGACATCGGCGACGGGAGGCTCGTCGCCTGTCATAATTGGTGGCTCATAAATCGGGATTCGTAGATACGTAAACTCGTGAATTCGTCCCCGAATTTACGCGTCATTCGGAGTGGGAAATGGCCGAATCCATAATCGAACTCAAAGACGTGAACATGACCTTCCAGAGGGGCTGGCTCATGCGCCGGGCCCAGCTTCAGGCCGTGGTGAAAACCTCTCTAGACATCAAAGAAGGCGAGATCCTGGCCCTGGTCGGGGAATCGGGCTGCGGGAAGACGACGGTGGGCAAGATCATGGCCGGCCTGCTCAGGCCCACCTCCGGGGAGGTTCTCTTCAAGGGCAAGGACATCTGGAGGATGAGCAGGGAGGAGTTCCGGGAATATCGCCGCAATGCCCAGATCGTCCACCAGGATTCCTACGCCGCGCTGAACCCCGTGAGGACCATCTACCACAGCCTGAGCGCCCCCTTTCTCCGCTATCACATAGCCAGGAATGAAAAGGAAGCCAGGGAGAGGGTGGCCGAACTCCTTCAGTTCATGGGCCTCACCCCGCCGGAGGAGTTCCTCGATAAATATCCCCATCAACTCAGCGGCGGGCAGAGGCAGCGGGTGGTGGTGGCCAGGGCAGTAGCGCTCAATCCGAAGCTCATCACGGCCGACGAGCCGGTCTCCATGATAGACGTCTCGCTCAGGCTCTCCATCCTCGACCTGATGCACAGGCTGAACGAGAAGTTCGGCATCGCCTTCCTCTACATCACCCATGACTTGGCCACCGCCAGGTACTTCGTGAAAGGAGGAAGGATCGCGGTGATGTATCTGGGGCAGATGGTGGAGACGGGAAGACTGAGCGAGGTCTTACAGAAGCCATGTCACCCCTACCTACAGGCGCTGCTCTCGGCCGTGCCGGTGCCCGATCCGAAGAAGGCCAGGGAGAAGCGGCCGCTCCCGCTCAGGAGCCTCGAATTCCCCGACCCCACAAAGCCCCCCAGCGGCTGCCGCTTCCATCCGCGCTGCCCCTACGCTGAGGACATCTGTACCCGAGAAATACCTGCCCTCAGGTCGCTCGACGGCCGCCTCATCGCCTGTCACCTGGCGGAGAAAATCCCGGAATGGCACCTATTGTAGGCAGGATCGCTTTCAGCATAGGCGTTTTCCTCGTCATCCTTTCCCTCATGCCGCTGCCTTTCTTGCCTGTGGGCTCGGCGGAGTTCGTGGTTGACGTGATCGCCTTTGTGCTCAGTTCCATCTTCCTGGCGCTGGTGGTGTGGGACGTCCGCAGACAGGCTCGCCTTCCCAGCGGGAAGCCTGAGGCAAAACCTCCGGACATGGGGGAAGGGGAGAAAGATTGAAGGGAGCTTAACCGAACCGACCTATTTTCTGCATCTGCCCCCACCGGGTCAGCGTTGGGGCATAAAAGGGCGGTGCGGTGTCCTGATCGCCGCTGCACCGCTTCTGTTTTTGATTCCGCTCAAATGCACAATTCCAAGACCATCGAGCTGAACCGCCGCAGTTGGGATACCATCTCCGCGAATTACCAGGCCAGCACGCGCATCTCGACCGACGACGTGCATTACGGCTCATTGGCCCCCGGCGAGCGCGAATTGGGCCTGCTGGGCGATGTGGCCGGCAGGCGAGTCATCGAGATCGGCTGCGGCGGCGGCCAGAACAGCATCGCCTTGACCAAGTGGGGTGCCACTTGCGTCGGCGTGGATCCCTCGCCGGCCCAAATCGATCACGCCCGGCGACTTGCGCTCGAGAACGGAGTTGAGGTACAATTCATCGTCGGTGTGGCCGAGGATCTGAGCGCCTTCCCCGATGAGAGCTTCGACATCGCTCTCTCCTCCTACGCCTTCGACTACGTGACCGACCTGCAGCGGGCATACCGCGAGACGTGGCGCCTGCTGGTGCCGGGCGGCCTGTTCGTCTTCTGCCTTTCACATCCCTGGTTCCAGGCCGTGGGCTGGCATTTGGCCGGCGATCCGGACGCGCCTGAAATCGGGGACTACGCCGCATGGCCTGACGTCGAGGAATGGGACTGGAGCTACGAGGATGGCACCACAGCCCGGATGCGGGGCCACCTGCGCACCCTGGATCAGATCATCAACGAGTTGCTCGAGGCCGGTTTCACGTTGGAGCGGCTGGTGGAACAGAACATCAAGGACGTAGCGAAAGCGTCGCCAGAGGAGCTAGCCCGCCTTCCCTACGTACCCAAGTTCGATCCCGCCTCCCAGGAATACCAGATCATGCGCAAACTACCGCACACGCTCATCATCCGGGCACGCAAAGGAGCATCACAGCATGGCTGACCAGATCGAAGACTTCGGCGAGCTCAGTCGAGCCGTTAGATTTGCCAATCAGACGGACCTGGATGGGTGCATTGCCCTGGATCACCCCACCATGCCGGCGGAGATCATCAAACGCAAAGTAGAACAGAGCGAGATCATCGTGGCTGAAAAGGCAAGGCAGTTAGTGGGCTATCTGCGCCTCGAATACCTGTGGTCCATTGTGCCCTACATCGCCCTCATCTGGGTGGTGGAAGACCAACGCCAACGGGGCATCGGTAGCGCCATGCTGCGCTATCTGGAAGACACCTTGCGTGAACAAGGGCACACGGCATTGTATAGCTCTTCGCAGGCCAACGAACCGGAGCCACAGGCATGGCACCGGCACGTCGGCTTCGAAGAGTGTGGCTTTATCGCTGGCATAAATGAGGGAGGAATCGGGGAGATCTTCTTCCGCAAGAATTTGGGTCGTCATCCTAAATAAGGGAGCAAAATCACTCTGGGCCACGCTGATGGTATGAATATGATCGGTTTACAACGAGGAACCGTGAAGCTCGTTCCTTACTCCTCTGAGTGGAAGAGCCTTTTTGCTGAGGAGGAGCGTGTATTGCGCGCTTCTATCGGTACATACGTGATGGACATTCAACACGTTGGAAGCACGGCCATCCCTGGACTTGAGGCAAAACCTATCATTGATATAGCCGTAGCCGTCCGACAGTTGGAAGATGTAGAGAAATGCATTAAACCGCTTGAATGCCTGGGGTATGAATACAAAGCAGATGCGGGGCATCCTGGAAGGTTTTTCTTCGCCAAAGGGGATCCAAGTAGAAGGACGCACTACGTGCATGTAGTTGAATGGAACAGCGACTCCTGGAAAAACCTGTTACTCTTCCGAGATTATCTTCGTCAGCACAAAGAAGCGGCCAAGGAATATGCCAGGCTCAAGAGGGAACTGGCCCGGAAGTCTCAAGGCAATCGTGATTTCTATACCCCAGGCAAGGCCGAATTCATTGAGTCGGTATTGAGAATGGCTGAGGGCGAGCTCCATATGAATGGATGAGGATACGCCAACGTGTAGGAGGATGATAGATGATAGAGGAGATAAGCGATGGCCCCGATGATGGCCGTTCGAGAGCTTTACAGGGAGTTTCGCACCGTCAAGCGCCAGCCCGGCTTCCTGGGCTCGATACGCACCTTCTTCACGCGCCAGTACAACGTCGTGCGGGCCGTGGATCACGTGTCCTTCTCCATTGAGCGGGGCGAGCTGGTCGGCTACATTGGGCCGAATGGGGCGGGGAAGTCCACCACCCTCAAGATGCTCACCGGGGTGCTGGTGCCCACCAGCGGCTACGTGGAGACGGACGGTCTCGTCCCCCACAAACACCGCCAGGAGCTGGCTGGCCGTATCGGGGCCGTCTTCGGCCAGCGCTCCCAGCTCTGGTGGGACCTGCCCCTCGCCGAGTCCTTCCGCATCCTTAGGGAGGTCTACCGCGTCCCCGACGAGACCTACGAGCGCAACATGCACGCCTTTAACGAGCTCGTGGGCCTGGATGAGCTTCTCAACACCCCCGTGCGGCAGTTGTCGCTGGGGCAGCGGATGCGAGGGGAAATGGTCGCCGCCCTGTTGCACGATCCTGAGATCGTCTTCCTAGACGAGCCCTTGATCGGGCTGGACGTGGTGGCCAAAGAGCGCATGCGCCAGTTCATCGCCGAGATCAACCGTGAGCGAGGGGTGACGGTGATCCTGGCCTCCAACGACATGGCCGACGTGGAGCGGCTGTGCGAGCGGATCATCATCATTGATCATGGACGGTTGCTCTACGACGGCACGGTCAAGGAGCTCAAGCGCCGCCACGCCCCCTATCGCACGCTGGTCGTCCACTTCGAGGAGGATTACCCCCAAATCCGGGCCGAGGGCGCGGAACTGGTGCGGCGGGATACGAGACGCGCCTGGCTGCGCTTCGACCGCACGGTGAATCCCCAGCAGCTCATCGCCGACCTCAGCGAACGCTATCTCATCACCGATCTCTCCATCGAGGAGCCGACGCTGGAGGATGTCATCCGGGGAATATACGAGCAAACGGAGCACGAGGAGGGCGAGCCGTGAACCTGCGAGGTTACCTCAAGTTGGCGCAGGCGCCCTTCCAGATAATGCTCGCCTACAGGGCGTCCACCTTCATCGAGTGCCTGGGGATACTGCTGCGCGTCTATCTGATGCAGTTCTTCTGGACGGCGGTGTATGGCGGCGGCGGGGCGGTCGAGGGGATCACCCTGCCGATGATGATAACTTACGCCACCCTCAGCAACATCCAGGGGCTCGTCACCTCCAGTTGGGTCCAGTGGGCAGTGCAGCGCAAGGTGCGCGACGGCAGCATCGTGATCGACTTGATCCGGCCCTACGGGTTTCTGCGCTCCCTGGCGGCCTCCCACTTGGGCGGAGCGCTGCTCTGGGGTGGGCCGATGGCGGGGTTCACCCTGGCGGCGTCGTTGCTCCTCGTGCACCTGCAGCCGCCAGCGTCGCCAGCGGCAGGCCTGGCATACCTGGCGAGCCTGATCCTAGCTATGGTGGTAAATTTCTGCTTGTTAGCGATGGTGGGCCTGGTTGCTTTCTGGACGCTGGAACTCATGGGATTCAACATGATCTTCGAGTTTGTCAGCCTGTTCCTCTCCGGAGGTCTGATACCCCTCTGGTTCCTCCCGCTCTGGATGCGGCGGATTGCGGAGTGGCTGCCCTTTCAGAGCCTGGCCCACCTGCCCCTTTCCATCTACATCGGCAAGATCGAGGGGGCGGCCATCTGGATGGCGCTGCTGAAGCAAGCGGCCTGGATCGGGGTGCTCTTGGCTCTCGCCTGGCTAATCTGGAGAGCGGCGGAGCGTAAGATAATTATTCAAGGAGGATAGTGTGCATCGGTTGCGGGTGCTGGGGCTGGTGATGTGGGCTGGCATCAAGAGCCGCATGGAATACCGGCTGGACTTTTTCCTGCGGGTGACGATGGGGGTGGTGTGGAACCTGACGAGCCTGGTCTTCATCTGGGCGGTGCTGACCCGCTTCAAGAGCATGGCCGGGTGGAGCCGGGGGGAGATCTTCTTCATCTACACCCTCAGGCTGCTGGCCCACGCCGGCTATTGCCTGCTCTTCCACAACGTCCAGATGGTCTCCCGGTACGTGCGACGGGGAGGTTTCGACCGCGTGCTGCTGCGCCCCCTGAACCCCCTCATCCAACTGATTACCTGGGAGTACGACCCCGCGGGCATCGGAGACCTGGGGCTGGGGCTCGTCTGCTTTGTGATAGTCAGCCGCTTGCTCGAATTTCAGTGGACTCCTCCAGCGATTGCCTTTCTCCTTTTGGTGATGGCAGGCGGTTGCCTGATCGAGCTATCGCTCTTCCTGATCATCAATACCCTGGCCTTCTGGATAACTGAGGCGGGTAGGTTGACGTGGCTCATCCTCACATTCAGCGACAACTTCGCCCTCTACCCGCTGAACATCTACAACGGGGCGCTCCAGTTCTTGTTGACCTTCCTCGTGCCGGTGGGATTCATGAGCTACTATCCGGCGACGCTTTTCCTGAACCGGACGGGGGACACCCTCTTCTCCCCTGTTTTTGCCTACCTGACGCCGCTGGTGGGGCTGGCGCTTTTCACCCTCGCCTACTCCTTCTGGCGGGTGGGGATAAATCGCTATCAGAGCACGGGGTCATAAAGGGATTCGAGGTGCACATGATGTTCGATCCATCCTACAATCCCATCTCCGCTCGCTACCGCTTTGCCCGGCTTCCCTACGCTCACATGGGCGGCGAGGCAGCCGAGCACGAGGTTGATTTCCTCGAGTTCGTATGGCAGCAACACGCGGTGCGAACCGTGCGCGATGTGCTCGACGTGGGTTGTGGCACTGGCCGTCATAGTATCGAGCTGGCCCGGCGTGGGTATAGGGTCACGGGCGTTGACCTTAGCCATGCCATGCTCGATGTGTTACGAGAGCAGATGCCTGCTGGTCTCGACATCACGTTGCGTCGGCTCGATATGCGTGAGCTGGACTACGACCAAGCCTTCGACGCCTTGATCTGCATGAACAGCACCTTCGCCTATATGCTGACCGATGAGGACATCGCCCGAGCCTTCTCGGCCTTCCAGCGGGCACTCCGGCCGGACGCCATCTTGTTCATTGACGTGATGAACTACCTTTCGTTGCTGGGGCGTTATCGGCCCACGGACTTCGAGGAATATCGCGAGGTGGATCTCGCCATCTTCGTCGCCATCAGGCACTCTTTGGACAACCTGCACGGCATCTGGCATCACGATGAACTGCTGGTGGTGCGCGATGGCGACGAAACCCACGTCAGCCGGGAGCGCCATGACCTGCGCATGTTAACCTACAATGCGCTATGCCACTTTCTGTACGAAGCCGGCTTTGAAGACATCGTCTGTTATGGAAGTTACAATGCCCGAGAGCCAGCCGAAGAGGATGCTCCCCGCCTGCTGATGGTTGCCCGACGGGCTTAAAGGGCCAGCCGCAATGGGGCCTATCCAGCGATGTTGCGAGAGGGGATAGTGGGCGGAAAAATACAGGCCGATGATGTGATCGGCGACGTGGTCAACCAAATCGCCGCTGAGCCAGTGGTACTTGCTGTTCTGCTCGCCGGCAGCTATGCGACGGGTCGGGCCTGGCCTAGCTCCGACGTTGACCTCCTGGTGACCGTGGAGGATGGGCTTATCCGTTTTAAGCCAATGCTGATAGAGGCCAACGACCGCGGGAGGATGCGCCGCCTGGAAGGTGAGCCAAACGCCCATGTGGCGGTTGATTGTGACCCCGAACGGCTTAGAAGGATACTCCTCGAGATCATATGAAGGTACAGGATGAGAAATTCCAACTCTCGCTGGAGCCCTGGGGCGTGCGAGTGCTGGAGATAGGAGGGCAAAAGATGTCCCAGCTTCTAGGCGGGAGTTACGATATTGGCCTCCACAAGTACAATCCGGCTAAATTCCCAGGGGCTGTTTTCCTCGACGTCGTCGACGCTCAGTACAACCCCCTGAACCCGGAGGAGATAGTGGCCGGCACTCACCCAGCCAAAAGGCCCGGCACCTACGGCGTGGCCAAGTTTAAGGGCGATGTCGTCCTCGCCGGAGTCACAACACCGTACAAATGGGGCGGCTTTGAGCTATATACAGACGCTGAGGAAAGCCTCGTATATGTGGCCACGGGGACGGGCGCCGTAGAGGTCAGGGATCTGGAGAACCTCCAGCTCCAGAAGGAGCTAAACTTGCCCGTAAGAGGGATAACGAGCACTGCTCTGGATTCCCAGGGCTGGCTCTGGCTGATCTCAAACCCGCTACATGGCGGAGATGGTGGACTGTACGTGCTTAAGGACGCGGAACACCCCGAAAACGTAGAGAAGATCAGGCAGTACTCCATACCGGCGAGCCTCGATTCCCTGCGGATTTCCGCCTGGGGTAAGAAGCTCCTGGTCGCAGACTACGGGAGGCATACGGTCGAGTGCATAAGCGAAAAGGGCGACAGCTTTGGGATCCTTTACTTCCCGTACGTTTCGGGGGTGAAGTGGACCTTGGACGAGAGCGTTTTGATTTCTAGCGGCAAATATGGCAAGCACACATTCCTGCTCCTGGTGACTGGAGCATTGCACAACACCGTGAAGTCCGGATGGTTCGGATACGTGATGGATTACGGAACCCAAGCATCTAACAGGGCCGATGCCTTCTACCTGGACAGGGTCCTCATCCAGTGGTACCTGGGGTTCTCGGAGGTATCCTTGCCTTTGCCCAAGAGAGCCCCTTACATAATCAGGGTCGGGAGCGGAGAGTTTAGAGAGGGCGAGCTCGTGAAGGAGCAGGGCTTCGAATCGTTTACACCCATTTTGGTATTCAACGGGTGCCACGTAGTCGCTAGGCCGCAGGATGTCGAACTGGCGCTGGAGGTTATGGTGCCTTACCACCATCTTATCGCCCCCAAGCCGGATTTGGCCTGGGATGAGGTGGAACGGTTCAGGGGGAAATGTGAGGTCAGCGTGCCGGGAGTCTACAGGGTCAGGACAACATCGAAGATTGCGGTTGAGGTATATGCGGTTTGTGAGCCATAAATTGGAGACAAAAGATGCTCGGGCCGTTTGAAGATTATCAAGGCAACCCGATCCTGGAGCCGACGGGAAAGGGTTTTGAAGCGGAAAGGGTCTATAACCCTGCCGTCACCATCGCGGATGGGGTCTTCTGGATGCTCTACCGGGCTGAGGCAGGGGATGAGTGCACAGGAAGGATCGGGTTAGCCGAAAGCTCCGACGGCCTCCACTTCACCCGCCATCCCGAGCCGGTCATCGTGCCCGAATATGATTACGAGGAAATGGGGTGTGAAGACCCTCGCCTGGTGCGCATCGGCGAGGCATTTTACCTGACCTATGTGGGCAACAGCGCCAGGTCCGGCCCCATGGACATCTGCCTGGCGACCTCGAAGGACCTGCTGCACTGGGAGAAGCACGGCCCAATCCTGCAGCCGGCCCACGCCTGGGACCGCCGCCAGGTCAAGGCCGGGGCTATCCTGCCGGAGAAGGTGAGGGACAAATACGTGATGTACTTCATGGGCGAAGCGGAACCGTGGGAGACGGCCATCGGCCTCGCCTGCTCCGACGACTTCCTGCACTGGTACGAGCCGCTGGACGAGCCGGTGCTCCTGCCCCGCCAGGGCCATTTCGACAGCAAGGGGGTGGAGCCGGGGCCACCGCCGGTGCTGCTGGACGAGGGCATCCTGCTCGTCTACTGCGGCTGGGCTGATGACCACGCCTATAAACCCGGATGGGTGTTGTTGTCCAGGGAGCAACCCGGCAAAGTCCTGGCCCGCTCGGATGAGCCCATCCTGGAGCCTGCCGTGAACTGGGGCGAGCGCTTCGGCATCACCAACCACGTGGTGGCGGAGTCGCTCCTGTGGCACGAAGGTCGCTGGTGGCTCTACTACGGCGCCGCCGATAAGGTGGTGTGTCTGGCCTTTGCGCACAGAGAGCATTGAGGGGATTTCCCCTGCGTCCTCAATGCCATCTGTGGTTGATTGGGAGAAGAACGCTTTTAGCGCGCATAAACGTTGGGTTACTCACCAAGACTTTCTAAGACTTCCGAAGTCTTGGAGACTTTGGAAGTCTTTCCCCACTCAGTGTGGCCAAACCAAAGGAATTGGAGGGAGCGATGAAGTTGGCACGTCATAAAGGCAACCCCATCATCAAACCCAGAGGAGATGCCTGGGAGGCGGTGGCGACGTTCAATTGCGCCGCCATCTACAGAGACGACAGAATCCACGTCCTCTACCGCGCCACGGGCGACTACGTCCACTACGCCTCTCATCTGGGCTACGCCCTCTTCGACGAAAGCCTGAACCTGCTGGAGCGGCCCGAGGAACCGATCTTCGGCCCCGATCTCAAACGCTGGGAGATGTCCATCGAAGACCCACGGCTCACCGAGCTGGAAGGCGAGCTTTTCCTGACCTACGTCGTCACCCCCACCCCCTCCCCGCCGGGAGCCGTACGGCGACGCCTGGGCATTCCAAAGCCAATGCAGGCCGCCCCCCGCACCGCCCTGGCCAGGGTGATGGACTTCGAGAGTTTCGAGCGACTGGGCATCATCACCCCCTACGCTGCCGACGAGCGGGATGTGGTGCTCTTCCCCTGGAAAATCCAGGGCAGGTATGCGGCCATCCACAGGCCGCACAACTGGGTCGGCTTCGGCTATCCGGTGGAGCGGCCCAGCATCTGGTTCGCCTTCCTCGACGGACTGCCCGGCAGGATGTACGACCACAAAGTGATCATGGAACCGGAGCAGCCGTGGGAGCGCAAGAAGATCGGCGCCGGGCCGCCGCCCATCAAGACTGAAGCAGGCTGGCTGCTCATCTACCACGGCGTTGATCCGGACCACGTCTACCGGACCGGGGCAGCGCTGCTCGACCTGGAGGAGCCCTGGAAGGTCATCGCCCGCACGCCGGAGCCGATCCTGGAGCCGGAGGAGGAATACGAGAGGGTAGGCGACGTGCCCAACGTCGTCTTCCCAGAGGGGGCAGTGGTGATGGGGGACGAACTCATCGCTTTCTACGGCGCGGCCGACAAGGTTTGCTGCGCTGCCAGCGCATCCCTGGATGAACTCATCGCCCACTTGCTAGAGGAAGGAAGCACGACGTGAAGCTAAAACGTTACGAGCACAACCCTATCTTGGAAGCTAACCCCGATAAGAAATGGGAATCGGGGGCGGTCTTTAATTGCGGCGCTGCCCTCGGTAAGGACGGCCTGGTTTACTTGCTCTACCGGGCAATCCCAATGGGCTACACCAGGAAACCCAACGGCACTGGCTACGACGATTACATCTCCAGCATCGGCTGTGCCGTGAGTGAGGATGGGATCGTTTTCGCCCGATTCGAGCAGCCCGTCATCGAACCGACGGGGGACTACGACCGATTCGGGTGCGAAGACCCCAGGGTGACCAGGCTGAAAATCAATGGTCAAATCCTGTACCTGATCACCTATACCGCCCTTTTCGGCCCCGCCTATTCCGGCTCAGACAGGGTGGCCTTGGCCTCAACAGAGGACTTCCACACCTTCCACAAGCACGGCGTGGTCATCCCCGGCCTCGATGATAAGGATGCCGTGATATTTCCGGAGCTGGTCAACGGACAGATCGCGATGCTTCACAGGGTGGCTCCTGACATCCAGATTGTCTACTTCGACGATGTGGAACAGTTGGTAAATCCAGGGGAGGACTTCTGGAGCGAATACAGGACCTCTCTCGAAGAGTTCACGGTCATGAGGCCGAAATACGAATGGGAATCGGAGAAGATAGGGTCAGGGGCACCGCCCATCAATACGGGGGAGGGTTGGCTCTTGATCTACCACGGCAAGGACGATGAGGCCGTGTACAGAGCGGGAATGGCACTCCTGGACTTAGAAGAGCCCTCCGTGGTGATCGCCCGCTCGCCATACCCCATCCTGGAGCCCAAAGAGGAATACGAAAAAGTAGGAGATACTGCTAACGTCGTATTCCCGGAGGGCGCGATCGTTATAGATGATACGCTCTATGTCTATTACGGGGCAGCGGACAAACGCTGCTGTCTGGCTACTGCCAAGCTAGACGATGTTTTAGATTATTTGAGAGCGTTCAGAGAATAAGAACACTGAGGAGGTAAATGGCAATGAAATTGAAGCGTTACGAGGGAAATCCTATCCTCATGGCACGTGATTTTCCCCGGCCAGTCAATTCTGTCTTCAACGCTGGGGCGGCCAAACATGGCGATGAGTACGTCCTGCTGAACCGTGTCGAGGACCTCGAAGGGCTCTCTTGCCTGTGGGTGGCCCGCAGCCAGGACGGGCTTCACTTCACGCCCGACCCGCAGCCGGCCATGGTACGCGCCACCGAAGGGCACTTTGCCACCTATGAAGAGTATGGCATCGAGGACCCACGCATCACCAGGATAGATGGCGTCTACTACATTACCTACACCTGCTATTCGAGGTACGCCCCCTGCGTCGGGCTGGCCCGAACCAGTGACTTTCGCGCCTTCGAGCGAATGGGGATCATTACGCTGCCGCAAAACAAGGACGTGGTGCTCTTCCCAGAGAAGGTCGGCGGGCGTTACGCGCGGCTCGATCGTCCCTCGATTGTCGTCGGCAAGTGCGACGTCGGCGGCGACATCTGGATTTCCTATTCTCCAGACCTGCTCCACTGGGGCGATCCGCGGCCGGTGATGCAAGCTCGCAAGGGGGGGCGATGGGATAATAAGAAGATCGGCGCCGGTGCGCCGCCCATCAAGACGGAACAGGGCTGGCTGGAGATCTACCACGGTGTGCGCGAGACGGGCAGCGGCGTGCTTTACCGGCTGGGAGCGGTGTTGCTCGACCTCGAGGACCCCTCCCGGGTGATAGGGCGCGCCGCGGAGCCTGTCCTTTCCCCTGCTGCAACGGAGGATTTCCTGGGAGACGTTATGAACGTCGTCTTCACCTGCGGGGCCATCTTGGAGGACGATGGTGAGATCAAGATCTACTACGGCGCGGCTGACCAGGTGATGTGCCTGGCCACCGCCCCAGTAGATGAAGTGATCGCGCTCTGTCTGCGAGGAAGGGAGGCCTGATGGAACCGCTAGGCCTGGGGCTGATCGGCTATGGAGGCTTTGGCGGTTTCTGCCTGGACGTGTACGCACCGATCCCGGATCTGCAAGTTGTGGCCGTGGCCGACATAGACGAAGCCCGTCGTGAGGAGGCCACGGACCACTATGGAGCGCGACCCCACGCCGACGCCGCCGACCTGCTGAGCACGCCAGACGTGGACATGGTTGTCATCAGCACGCCGCCCCACACCCACGCACCGTTGAGCGTGGCCGCCGCCCGCGCCGGCAAGCACGTCTTTTGCGAAAAGCCGCTGGCCCTCTCCCTCGACGAGGCCGATGCAGTCATCGCTGCGGCGGCACAGCACAACGTGCGCCTCACCGTGGACTACGTGCTGCGCCATAACCCGCTCAACCGCCGCCTGCGTGCCCTGTTGCGCAGCGGGGTGCTGGGCCCTCTGCTGCACATGTCGCTGGAGAACCTGGCCACCGACGAACACCTCAAGCCCGGCCACTGGTTCTGGGACCCAGCGCGCAGCGGGGGCATCTGGGTGGAGCACGGGGTGCACTTCTTCGACCTGTTCGGCCGGCTCAACGGTGAGCGGGCGCAAGCCGTCGCCGCCGTCGCCCGCACCCGCCCCGATGGCTGTTGCGACCGCGTCTGGGCCACCGTTCGTTATTCAGGCGATGTAGTGGCGACCTATCATCACGCCTTCACGCAGCCGGGCCGCTTCGAGCAGACCACCATCCATCTGGCCTGCGCCCGGGGATATGCTACCCTGTACGGCTGGATCCCGACCCGTCTGGTCGTGGAGGCCTTGCTGGACGACGAGGGGCTGGAAACTCTCTATCAATGGGCCAGTGTCGAGCCAGAGATCGTCGAACGATACACCGGCTCAGGAACGGAAGGCTGGGCTTCCGGCACGCCCTATCGCGTCACTGTCCGTGCCCGCGTAGAACTGACCCTGCCAGAGGGCAAGCAAGCGGTATACCGCGAGCCGGTCCGCGCTGGAATGCAGGATTTCATCGCCGCCATCCGCGACCCACAGCACACGCCCGAGGTCACCCCGGCCGACGGGCGCAACTCCCTGGCCGTTGCTCTGGCTGCCACGCGAGCCGCTGAAACGGGTGTCTGGGAGCCCATATCTTACGGAGAAGCATAGCCAAATGAAACTGCATCGCCATCCCAATAACCCCATCCTCAAACCTAACCCACTCCACGAGTGGGAAGCGCTCAACGTCTTTAACTGCGGGGTCGTTCACCACAACGGTCTCTTCCACATGCTCTACCGCGCCCGGGGCGTGGACTATGTAAGCCGCATCGGCTACGCCGTCAGCGCGGATGGCTTCGACTGGCTAAGGTTGGACAGGCCAGTGTTGGACCCGGCAAATGAGCACGAAGCCAAAGGAGTCGAGGACCCTCGCGTCACCCGAATCGGCGATACTTTTTACATGTGCTATGTCGCTTACTCGGGAGCCTTTTATCAGATCGCCCTGGCCCGATCCCAGAACCTCATCACCTGGGAGCGGATGGGGTTCCCTCTGCCCGATGAGCTAAACAAGGACGCTGCCCTTTTCCCGGAGAAGATCAGAGGACGTTATTGTATGCTCCATCGCCGCGAGCCCGACATCTGGATCGCCTATTCCGATGACTTGCTGCATTGGGATCACCATCAGATCGTCATGCGTCCCCGCCCAGACTCCTGGGATAGTTACAGGATCGGCTCCAACGGCCCGCCGCTGAAGACCGACGCTGGCTGGCTGTTCTTCTATCACGGCTTCGCCGAGGACAAGGTGTACAAGCTGGGTGTTGCCCTGCTCGCCCTGAAGGACCCAACGGTGGTGCTGAAGCAGCAGGATGAGCCGATCATGGAGCCGGAGGAGCAATGGGAGCGGCAGGGCAGTGTGCCGAACGTGGTCTTCTCCTGCGGCCAGGTGATGACCGACGAGGCCCTCTACGTCTACTACGGTGGCGCCGACACGGCTATCGGTGTAGCCATGTGCAGCAAGGCCGAGGTGCTGGAGTTCGTCAAGGGATAGGGTGGAAGACCAACGCTAACAGGGCATCGGTAGCGCCATGCTGCGCTATCTGGAAAATGTCTTGCGCCAACAGGGGCACACGGCATTGTATAGCTCTTCGCAGGCCAATGAACCGGAGCCCCAAGCGTGGCGCCGGCACGTTGGCTTCGAAGAATGTGGCTTTGTCCCTGGCATAAACGAGGGAGGAATCGGGGAGATCTTCTTTCGCAAGGATCTGAGTCGTCATCCTGGATAAGGGAGCAAGATCACTCTGGGCCACGCTGATGGTATGAATATGATCGGTTTACAACGAGGAACCGTGAAGCTCGTTCCTTACTCCTCTGAGTGGAAGAGCCTTTTTGCTGAGGAGGAGCGTGTATTGCGCGCTTCTATCGGTACATACGTGATGGACATTCAACACGTTGGAAGCACGGCCATCCCTGGACTTGAGGCAAAACCTATCATTGATATAGCCGTAGCCGTCCGACAGTTGGAAGATGTAGAGAAATGCATTAAACCGCTTGAATGCCTGGGGTATGAATACAAAGCAGATGCGGGGCATCCTGGAAGGTTTTTCTTCGCCAAAGGGGATCCAAGTAGAAGGACGCACTACGTGCATGTAGTTGAATGGAACAGCGACTCCTGGAAAAACCTGTTACTCTTCCGAGATTATCTTCGTCAGCACAAAGAAGCGGCCAAGGAATATGCCAGGCTCAAGAGGGAACTGGCCCGGAAGTCTCAAGGCAATCGTGATTTCTATACCCCAGGCAAGGCCGAATTCATTGAGTCGGTATTAGGCAGGGCGTTCCCAAAGTAAAAGGGACCTACCTTTGTTTCGTTGTGGCAAGGGTATTAGGAGACGAAATTTCCGCCTAATGCCCCTGAGAGGGGAAGTTATATGGAAACTTTCCGTATAATCATTAGTTATGGCGGCCGCTTCGCTCGCCGCCATAACGGCGGCTACTGCAATTCTATCACTCGTGCTACTCTAGCAGAGCCATGCATCGCTTCAATATGAATAACACACATCTGAACCGAAACATATACGCCGCCAGGTGGTGGTGAGTGAACATAGATGAGACGAGCTGTGAATCTGACCCACCCACGCCTGCGGGAATGGTGGACGGATGATCCCGTAGACCCGGACCGTATGTCGCTGAACGCCCCTGACGTGCAGCAGTTGGTCACCGCCATCAGTCCGGAATCACATGCCACCGATCTTGGTGGCGTTATGAGCCTTAATGTCAGACTGGACGCGGCCGGGCTCGTGCTGCGCGTTCACCAGCCATTCGTATCGCGGCAGCGACTGCTCGCTGTTCAGGACGTGCGACGCGGTCTCGCCAACCAAGGATTGGTGGTTCCCACGCCAGTACGCTGGAACAACGCGACGGTGTTTCGGTGCAGGAACCGCTGGGCTGAACTGGAGGAGTACCTCCCACACGAGCGGCCTGCGCCGACGCTCGGTTCCTACTCCTGGATGTTCAGGGCAATGGGCACCCTTCACTATGCGCTGAAACAACTTGACCTGGCGGTTCCACGCCCACTCGTTGCGACGTATGCGCCGCCGGGTTCGCTGAGGCGGTGGCTACCGGTCACGGAGACAGCAGTTCAAGGTGACCCTGAAGCTGCGGATGTTGCACGGCGCCTTCGCGCGCTGGTGCAGCAACTGCGCAGGCAGTGGCTGCCCGCAACCGAGCTACCAGTGCAGCTCGTTCACGGTGATGTTAGCCTGAGTAATGTGTGCCGGACTGTGGAAGGCAGGACGGTCTACCTCGACTTCGGCTTCCTCGCCTGGCGGCCACGGATTCATGAGCTTGCCTACGCGCTGGCGTTCATGCTCCTTGCACTTGGTGGACATCGAGCGCCGGAAAGCTTTTCCTGGGAACGCATTCCACGGCTCGTCGAGGAATATGAGGCCACCGCGAACGTCCGCCTTACACTAGCGGAGCGAAGGGCGCTGGCTCCCTACACCGCCAGCGTACCGCTCTACGCTGCCGCACTCGACGGGTTCACAGAAAATCCTGTAGAGAAGCTTCGCTCCAGGCGGCCCTTCCTACAACTCAGCGCATGGCTCCTGGCCCATCCCACAGCACTGCTGGGCGAAGAGAGCGGGAAGCGGTGATATCTTGCGCTCCCATACGGCGGGGTAGGACAGCATCGGCCGCCGCATCTGCATATCCACCTGATCCCAAGATTCGATGATGATGGCTTGGACGCCTGGCCCAAATTCCCGGCATTGCAGTATGACAAGGACAAACTTTGGGAGAAACTACTACTGCGTGCTTGATGACTACGCCGCCTAACTCCGGTCCGATCGGCGGCTCACTCTGGACAAGGCGAAAGGAGTGCCCCGTGACGCTTGAGGACTTGAAACGTATCGCCGCGTCTGTCGGTGAACGCCGGGGATGGGATTTCTCACGCATGTCGGCTGATCGTGATCCCGTTCCCTGGGAC
>Ga0209979_1001681_pt1 | contig 23380 bp, 26 predicted proteins | sample AnhtaG_FD_183114 | JGI IMG/M metagenome (GOLD analysis project Ga0209979, IMG submission 183114) | Deep subsurface microbial communities from Anholt, Denmark to uncover new lineages of life (NeLLi) - Anholt_01485 metaG (SPAdes) (version 2) | ecosystem: Environmental > Aquatic > Marine > Oceanic...
GAATATATTATCCCCCAATATCAAACACACTGAATCCTTCCCAATAAAATCCTCTCCAATAATAAAAGCCTGGGCAATACCCTCTGGTTTGGGTTGTTCTTGATAGGAAATATCTAGCCCAATCTCCCGCCCATCTCCAAATAGTTCCCTAAATTTTGGTAAATCCTGGGGAGTAGAGATGATTAATATATCTTTAATCCCCGCCAACATCAAAGTAGATAAAGGATAATAGATCATCGGTTTATCATATACTGGAATTAATTGTTTGCTTACTGCCTTAGTTAAGGGATTAAGCCTGGTCCCTGCCCCACCGGCTAAGATTATGCCTTTCATTATTTTGCTCCTTAATGTATTTTAAAATATTTATTATTTCTCTAATATAATGTTGTTTATTTTATGTTATTGTAGAAATAATATTTGAATTTATGATAAATTTTTTTAACTTTATCAAAAGTTCTCGGGCCAAAAAATGATACAGAATAACATAATAAATATTTAATATTCAGAGGATATTTTTTTATAGCTTTTATAAAATATCTTCTACCATTTATTAAATCTCCATCCAAATATAATTCTTTTCCCAAGGCAAAATAATGCCTTGACAATATTTCTTTATAATTATTAAAATTTTTATAATGTTTTACTAAAATTAATTCAAGTGCTTCAATTAAAGCTTTATGATTAGCACTTATACTATCTGTAGTATAATATGAAGTTAATAACGGTTCATCTATACATTTAAAATTATAATATTTTGAAAGCCTTATAACTAATTCCCAATCTTGTAGCTGAGGTAACCTTTCATCAAAACTACCTACTTTTTTAAAGCACTTCTTTTTAGTAAGGATGGTGGGAGTTCCAACAAAATTTCCTTTAAGAATTTCAGAATAGATATTACCATTTTTTTGTTTAACCCAAGATTGTGGGATATAAGTTTTTTTGTTATCTTTAATTCTCCAAAAACCTGTATAAACAACTCCAATTTTTGATGATGTATTTTTAAAAATCTCCATTTGTTTTTTCAATTTTTCCGGTAACCATTCATCATCGCTATCTTGAAATGCTATGTATTCTCCTTTAGCTGCTTTTATACCTGTATTTCTCGCCGCTGAACCGCCTTTATTTTTCTTATGGCGAATATACTTAATTCTTTCATCTTTTTTCTTAAACTCTTTAATTATATCTTCGGTGTTATCAGTTGAGCCATCATCAACAATGATAAGTTCAAAATCTTTATATGTCTGGTTTAATACAATTTGTATCGCTCTACACACTAGATGTGCTCGATTGTAAGTTGGAATAATAACAGTAACAGTTGGATTTTCTTTCATAATTTTTTCATTTATCCTTAATAATTTTTTATAAATTAATTCTTAGACTCCCACGCCTTTACAGGCGTGGGAGTCACTTTAACAACTATGTCTGTCTCGACTTGCCGGGAACTTACTCTCATCCCCACCTTAACAGAGGGGGAGTTCCCGCTAAATTAAAAAGTATTCTTGCTTCGCAAAATATCTTACAATTATTTTATTCAAACTTAACACTTAGTATATATTTTCAAATTAAATATTTTACTTAAATCTTTAAATTTAAAGACAATAATATCTCTCACCCAGATTATCTATATTAATATTATTTTATATATTTACCCCATTAATTATTATTGTTTCTTTAGTTTTATTATCGAGTATTGTTAGATATTTTCCTATATTTTCTTTAAACACGGAATACGAAGTCACAAATATTATATATTCTGCCCATTTTAAAATTCCTTCTATATTTTCTTCAGAATAAAATTCTCCAAAATTCGTTCTAACAGATTTTACATGAGGATCATAAACTTTAATCTCGGTATTTCTTTCTATAAGCTCTTCAATAATTCTAATTGCCGGAGATTTTCTTGTATCATCAATATCAGGTTTGTAAGCTAATTCTAAAATCGCAATTTTTGAATTTTTTAATATCTTATTTATTTTTTTTAGCCCCTTCTCGGCTAAATTAATCATATGAATAGTCATAAAATCATTTATTTCACCAACTGTTTTAATAAATCTAGGTATTAACCCAAATTGTTTTGCTCGATAGGAGATATAATATGAATCAAGAGGAATACAATGACCACCAACTCCTGGGCCAGGATAAAAAGGCATAAATTCGTATGGTTTTGTTTTTGAAGCTTCTATAGTCTCCCATATATTTATCTCCATCTTTTCAAAAATTATTGCCAATTCATTAATTAAAGCAATATCTACATTTCTAAAAACATTCTCTAACATTTTTACTGCTTCAGCTGTTTCGCAATTACTTACCTTTACAATTCTTTTAACAATTGGGCCGTATAAAAACGCTGCAGTTTCACAAAATTCGGAATTGATACTCCCAACTACTTTAGGCGTATTTTCAATTCCAAATTTTTTATTACCTGGATCAACTCTCTCTGGAGAATAAGCTATTCCAAAATCCTTTCCAATCTTTAATCCATTTTCTTCTTCTAAAATTGGAATCAATATTTCCTTAGTAGTTCCTGGATAAGTTGTACTTTCTAAAATTACGAATTGATTCTTCTTTAAATTTTTACCAATTAATCTCGCCGATTCTTTTACAAAACTCAAATCAGGAGTTTTATCTGGTTTTGAAGGAGTTGGAAAACAAATAATTATGAAATTACACCTTTTAATGTTATTAAAATTATAAGTAATTTTAAAATTATCATGATTAATTTTCTTTTTCTCTAAACTTTTAATATAAATCTCCCCATTATTTAATTTTACAACCTTTTCCTTATTAGTTTCAAAACCAATAACTTTAAACTTTTTTGAAAAAGAAAAAGCCAAACGCAAACCAACATATCCTAAACCAATGATTCCAACAACAACTGATTTTTCTTTAATTAATTTATTTAATTTTATAGTCCATTTTATTTCTTTCCCTCTTACTACAATTTAAAATTATTATTAATTATAATTTCCCGCATATATAGAGAGAGAGAATTTTGTTTTCATTTAATCCATACTTATAATATCTTGAACGCTTAAATCTTCCTTCATATTACATAATTTCCCTTTAAAACCAGCACTTTCTAATCTTCTTTTATAATCATGGCCATATATTATCACGTGGTCTTTTTGTCCATAATATTTTTCTCTTTCTTCTGGTGAAGTAATTGCAAAATCTTCAAAGGTGTTTTTTGCATTTTTAGAAATTGGAACTTGTAAAATGGCAAAACCTTCAGGTTTTAAAACTCTAAACAATTCACATATTGCTTTTTGGTCATCTACAATATGATCTAAGGCATGATTGCAAACAATCGCATCGAAAAAGTTATCTTCAAAATTCATATCTGTGATATCAAGTCTAATATCACAATTCATTAATGGATTTAAATCTTCACTAATATATTCAACATGTGAAAAAGATTTTAATATTTTCCGTAAATTTTTCTCAGGAGTTGCAAGTAATAATTTTATATTTTGATGAATTTAAAATATTAGACTTTTTACTTATATAACAATAAACCAATCTCTCTCGATCTGTTGAATGACATCGAGGACATAAAACATAACGATACCCCCCCCAATAAGATTTATAGTAATATTATTTTTCAATCCAAAATGAAGAAGTCTCCTAAAATGACCCTTACAGAAAATTCATTTATGCTTAATACTAAACAGAAATAAGAAAAATAAATAATTATTTAAAATGATATTTTACTACAATATTTTTTCGGTATTATTTTTTTTAATAATTATTTTATATTCTTATTGTAATCTATTTTTATGAATTATTTAAACATATTTTCAATTAAATATAGATTCCCACACCTATACAGGTACGGTACTTTCAAAAATTAAATTTTACTTGTCCTATCTCTTCCTTTTCTTGTGATTCTACGTATCTTCTGATCACTTCTTCGTTTATTCCCATTGTAGATGCAAAATAACCTTTTCCACTATATACATTTTCTATCCCGATACACCTTCTTCAAGAAAGCAAACCTTCTACTTAGAGATCTACTGATATTCTTTTTTATATTTTCCACTACTTTACTTACTGCATATTTTGGAAGGATTACCATATATAAACGAATATGATCATTTTTTATGCCTATCCTCTAGGTATCCCTAATCAGGATAATATTTCCTTATTTCCTGAAGCTTTATTTTCAGATAACTTTTTATTCCAGTCACTAAAATCTTTCTTCGGTATAGGGGAACCCAGATGATATAATGTTGGATTTTACATACTGTACGAGCTGCTTTCTTAGTTTCATATTTTTATTATAGCAAACTTTCTATGTGTCCAGCTAATCGGGTACAGGTCATCCACCTTTTCAGCTAAAGAGTTCCCGCTCGAACAAATAAGAACATTACAGATTACAATATTTCTTTTAAGAGCTTATGTAATTCTTTATAATTCTGATAATAAATTACTTTAATTCTGGGATTTTTAATTCTATAAAAATATGGAATTATTAATTTTTTTCCATATTTATAGGCATCAAATTCTGCACCAGAAGCTTTTGAAATCCCATATAATTCTTTACTCCCCCCGTAAACTCTAATTTCTTTATTCAAAGGCGCTAATATAATATTAGATTGAATCATATATGCATTAAATTTTTCTTGACTAACATAATTCTCAAACCAAATAATATTATTATCAAAATTTTTTTTAAGAAAAATAAATTTTCTCTGAATAATTTTTTTTGTATTTTTTTTATCTAATTTCCCTAAAAATATAAATAATAAATCTTTTCTTTTATTCAGTATTTTCTCTATAATCTCCAGTAGGTTAAAAATATCCCTTCTCTCATCATTAACTGTTCCAGGTATAACAATTTTAATCATATTCTTTTTATATAATTTTTTATTATTTATAAGATTTTTATTATTAATTGGCAGTTTAAAAGGTATCACTTCTATATCTTCTTCAGTGAAATTCTTAGCATAATCCTTTATATATTCATTTAATACAATAAATTTATCTGCCCTTGTTTTTATATAATTAATTAATAATTTTTTAGCCATACTTTTGATATTTCTTTTGTTTTGAGTGAAATTAAAAAATGTATTGACATTGTGAACAGTAATGATAATTCTAAAATTTAATAAAAAAAGCAATAATGAATATATTAGTAAATCTTTTCCATATGATATAGTGTTAATATATATTTTGTCTGGTTTTTCTTTAAATAAATCTATAAATACATTCCTATATATATTTTTATTCTTATATACTTTGACTTTAGTTAAGTCAATATGATTGTTTGTAAATTTTAGTCCTTTGATAAAATTAATATAAATTCCTTGATTTAAATAAATTAAAATGTTTCTAAAACCTTGGTTATAAAGATATTCATATACTGAAATTACATAATCGTAATGATTTTTTTGAAAATCAATAATTACTATTTTACCATTTTTGTTATATACCACTTAATCGTCCTCTTCAATCCTTCTTCAAAATTCATCTTAGCATTGAAACCAAATTCTATTTCAGCTCTACTTGTATCTAATTTTCTACGGGGTTGTCCGTCTGGTTTTGTGATATCCCAAATTATTTTACCTTTAAATCCTATGAGTTTAGCAATTAATTCAGCTAAATTCTTAATTGATATCTCCAAATCAGAACCTAAATTTACTGGTTCACTTTTATTATATTTCTCGGTTGCCAGTAATATCCCCTCTGCTGCATCTTCTACATATAAAAATCCTCTCGTTGGTTTGCCGGTTCCCCAAACTACCACCTCTTCCTCACTCCCATCTTTTGCCTCTATAAATTTCCTTATTAAAGCGGAAATAACATGGGAACTCTTGGGGTCAAAATTATCTCTCGGTCCATATAAATTTAAAGGCAAAAGAAAGATGGAATTAAAACCATATTGAGCTCGATAAGCCTGAGACTGAACTAACATCATCTTTTTAGCCAATCCATAAGGAGCATTGGTTTCCTCAGGATAGCCATTCCACAAATCCTCTTCTTTAAAGGGAACAGGAGTAAATTTAGGGTAAGAACAGATGGTCCCCAAAGCCACAAACTTACCTACTTTAAATTGGCGGGCATATTCCATCAACATTGCCCCCATCACCAGATTATCATAATAAAACTTACCCGGATTTTCCCGATTAGCTCCGATCCCCCCCACGACTGCCGCTAAATTAATAACAATATCACAGGGATAATCCTGGTATAATCTGATGACATTTTTCTCTTTGGTTAAATCATAATCCTCAACAAGAGGAACAAATATATTTTTACATCCTCGTTCCTTCAACTTTTCCACCACATAAGAGCCTAAGAATCCGGCTCCACCCGTAACTATAACTCTTTTATCTTCCAAAAAACTCATCTTCTGCCTCCATATTCTGCCTGTCCCACGAAAGTGGGAATCCATCCTTACTTGTTTTTCTTTCTACTTTTAAATTATTACACATTCACGCGATACTCGATACTCGATGCTATATACTATTTTTACCCCACCGTCAAATGATTCTCCGTCCAGCCAATACCTTTTGTCTTTAGAATTTTCTTCCCTTCTCCAAGAGAATCCAATCCTATCAATTCCATATCACTATCTACCATTATCTTAACCAATTCCTTAAAAGTAACTCTTGGACTCCAGCCTAATTCTCTTCTTGCTTTGGAGGAATCAGCAAGTAAAAGCTCCACTTCTGTTGGCCTAAAGTAACGGGAATCTATTTCCACATATTTCTTATAATCTAAATTAATATAATCAAAAGCTTCTATTAGAAACTCTTCTACTGAATGAGTCTCCCCTGTCCCAATGACATAATCGCATGGTTTATCCTGTTGCAACATCAGCCACATCGCCTCTACATAATCAGGAGCGTAACCCCAATCTCTTTTAGCTGCCAGATTACCAAGATATAATTTCTTCTGATTACCAGCAATGATATTGGCAATCGCCCTGGTTATCTTCCTGGTTACAAATGTTTTGCCCCTTCTCGGTGATTCATGATTGAAGAGTATGCCGTTACAGGCAAAAATATTATAACCTTCACGATAATTATTAGCCATCCAATAAGAATAAATCTTGGCAGCTGCATATGGGCTTCGTGCCCTGAATGGGGTATCTTCATTTTGGGGAGCAGGGGCATCACCAAACATCTCACTACTTGATGCTTGGTAATATTTGCATTTTATTCCGCTTCTTCTTACTGCTTCCAATATCCTGGTAGTCCCTAATCCGGTAATATCCCCGGTATATTCCGGCATATCAAAACTTACTCTTACATGACTCTGTGCTCCCAAATGATAAATCTCATCAGGTTTTATATTATAGATAAGATTGGTAAGCTGGCTCGAATCACTTAAATCCCCATAATGAAGATGTAATCTTACTCCTCTTATATGAGGGTCTTTATAGATATGGTCTATTCTGCTGGTATTAAAAGTGCTGGCCCGTCTTATGATACCATGAACTTCGTATCCTTTAGAAAGCAAAAACTCTGCCAGATATGAACCATCCTGTCCGGTGATGCCGGTAATAAGGGCTTTCTTCATTTTACAATCTCCTCTCTCTTTAAAAAATTATTATTATGTCTAATAGGGATACTCCATGCATAATACTTCAGTACTTTTTCGAGCTTTACTCGATACTTTTCAGGTAATTTATACATTCATACACGAATATGCTTTTGATATTCTGCTTTTCGGGTTAATAAATAGTACTTCAATAATTACTACAATTTAAGTTATTGAGATAATTAACATTTATTGGTACTTGTTATTTACTAAATTTTTCGTTCCTTAATTCTGGCTTCAAAAAGGTCGAAAAAATATGCCATCAAATTGTAGAAGTTTACCACTCTGTTTATCTCTAAATCCCGGTGATATATCCCAAGGTTCAAATCCTAAATTAGTGATATAATCTAACATGTCAAGAAAAAGCAATTGACCTTCGTAGAGAGGTACTAATGAAAGTTCAATTTTCATACCTTTAATTTTAGGTAATATATTTATGGCTCCTTTAAGAACTTCTAATTCATATCCTTGAACGTCTATTTTAATAAAAATATTATCTTCATTTTTTAAAAATGTTTTCCATATATTATCTAATTTATTAATATAAATTTCTTCTGAATCTATATAAGCCGAATCAGGGGCTCCTTTAATATGAGTACTAGTCATTTTCAAGATAGAACTACTATAAGAATTACCTGATATATTAATTAGTTTCTTTCCTTCTTCATTTCCAATAGCCGTACGAGGAGCAATAATCCAATCAGGATCATTTTTACTATTTATTAAAAGATGTGAGTATGCCTCTGATAAAGGTTCGAAGGATATTATACGGCCGTTATAACCAGATTCTCGTAATTCCATTGCAAACTGACCAATATTCGATCCAATATCTAAGACTGTATTAATTTTGTAAGTCAAGAAAAAGTCTAAAATACGTGCATTATATGATGATGCAGGATTATATCTTATTAAATCAAAACCTAATTTTCTAAATACTTTTTTAATTGTTTTGTTAATTAATCTCATCCTTTACCCCTCCCCTAAAAAACTAATTAATGATCTAGTAGTAAGTAGATGATTACTTCATCAACCGCCATCTCACACCACCGTACGTACCGTTCGGTATACGATGTCTCATCAAGCTCTATGAATTTCATAATAACGATTTATACAGGACTCATAAGATTAACGCAGGCAGGTAAGCTTTAGACAACATCCAATATATGATTAATCTAGCTTATATTAAAGGTACTGGTCTTATAATACCATGAACTTCATAACCTTTTGAAAGTAAAAATTCAGCCAAATAGGAACCATCCTGGCCGGTGATACCGGTAATAAGGGCTTTTTTCATTATTTAATCTCCCTCATAAATTAATGTGGTAAATATATTTTTATCAGATTTAATTAAAATTGTTATCTTTTAATTAGGATTAATCTTTTAAGAATTTTAATATGATTTATTTTAAAGCATATCAACCTTTTTAACGAATTTTTTTATATAAGAAGTGGGTTCAAGATATTTTTTAAATGCTTCGTAAGCATTGTTTCTATATTCATTATATTTTTTTTCAATTATGCTTATTGCTTTGCTAATTTCATCAGCGTTATTAACTGCAATTCCGCATTTTTGATTTTGGATAAATTTACTTACATCTGGCCATTGATTTATTAGTACTGGCAAGCCTGCTCTAAGATAATACGAAATTTTACCAGATGAGAACCCTATAGTATGAATATTTTCTAAAGTATATGGAGGTTGTTCAGGAACGTAAAAAGCTATTCCAATATCAGCACTCGCTACTAATTCTGGATATTTTAAACTTGATACTCCTTCTGTAGAAAAGAAAATACGATCGCTAGTTGCTATATCATACAGTTCCTTGAGATTAGAATCTTGATTGCTGTTAAAACTAGTATGAATTACAAATATCCAATTTTTTGGCCAATCATCTACAGAACGAATAATATCTTTAACCCCAGTCCAGTTACCAATACTTCCTGAATGCAAAACAATACGGGTATTTTTATCTAATTTAAAGTATTTATGCCAATAATTACTATTTTGTTTTCGGTAAAATCCTTTAGGTGCATTAGGTATAAATAAAAATTTGTCCTGTGGAATGTTGTTATCCAAAGCTAATAATTTAGACCTTTTCTTATCCTGAATTATAATAAAAGAAGCTCTTTGACTTAATTTTTTCTCACATTCTTTAAGATCTATCCAATATTTATCAGTTAACTCCTTTGTAAGTAATAACTCAAGAGACCAATAGATTAAGTTAATATTTAATGAATCTGCAATATCTCCTGCAATTTTAAATCCCTCTGGGTCAACACCAATAACAGCTTTATAAGGTTTTTCACTGTGAAGTTGTTTTATTTTTTCTATCTGTGGCACTAAAGCTTCTTCACTTATCAATTTTTTAATTATAGATTTAAAGGGCTTTAATACTGTTTTAAAAAAAGGTAAATACCTTAAGCGAGTAAATTTATTATCAGGAATAAATTCTCCAATAACTTTGGAACTAAATACTTGAATTTTATTAGAATGAATAATGAATGGTTTATATTTTTTACTACTTCTCGTAAAAATATCAACAAAGTAACCATATTCTAATAAGCATTCAATAGTAGCACATATACTCGGACAAGTATCTAAATTCAAATGTAGATATATAATAGCAATTCTATATTTAGAGTTCATTTTTAAAGTCCTAATATTCAAAACATCTAAACCCATCTATTCTAAATTTATATAAGTTCTCTACTATAACCGACCTTTATTCCTAAATACCATTTCAAATATTTTTCTAAACCTTTATTTATTCCTATTTTTGGTTTCCATTTTAATATTTTTTCTGCCTTAGATATATCTGCAAATGTATCTTTAACATCTCCTTTTTGTTTTTCGATATGCATTATTTCCGCTTTCCTACCACCTATTTTTCCATTTCATTAATTAAATTGTTAACGCTTATTTAAGCTTGTTACTTTAAAAACTTATCCAAATAAATTAGTTTTAGATATTAAAATAGTTGCATTAACTACCTCATTTCTCAAATACAGCCGCAAACTTGCAGTAGCATATTGGATCTACTTCTTTTTCGTTTTCTATAAAATAAACATTCAGTGAAAGAGATCCAAGATGCTTCACAACTCTTTCTATAAAAGCATTCACTGAATATTTCCTTGAAAATCTAACATTATAACCATCGTCACGCCATACTCTTATGGCTCCCTGGTAATCCAAACCTCTGCGATCTGCCAATGGTGAGGAATCAGCAAAATAGAAATTGTGCATGTACAGTGGTAATATTACCATTTTGCCTCCGGGTGCTAAAACTCTATCTGCTTCTGGAATTAACCTAATATCTGCATCCCCCTCAAACATCTCGTATGCACAGTGAAGCGCCATCTTTGTAGCAAAATTGTCTGTAAGAGGCATTGCAGTTGCATCAGCACCAATTTTCTTCCCATTTATGCCTTTTGGAAAAGAAAGGTCAAGGGCATAAGCTTTGCATTTACACAGACGTTCTGCCATTTCAAACCATGGGCTTGAAGCAGCAGCTACGTCAATCATCACATCCCCCCCCTCCAACTCAAGCAATTTCGTTCCGAGATAATGTTCTAATGCTTTTTCTGTAAATTTCGGACCATAGGAATCTATATACTCTTTAGGAAAAGCTGCTTTACTAAGCCACTTATAAAAATCTGCTACATCAATTCTGTATGGAATTACATTAAGCCCAGCATTTTCCATATCAGAACGAATTTTTTCGTAATCTGGCTTAGGAAGGCAACTCTGCTTTTTAGTAGAAGGTTTCAGATAATAATCAACCAGACCCTGTCCAATGTTCCAGGTAATACCAATAATGTCAGTAATACTTTTTTCTCTTATCCTTTGGACAATCTTTGATATGAGGACTTTAAAAGGCATATTTTTGGCTACCTTTAAGACCGCTTTCATCCGTTTTAATCGTGTTCTAAATGTTTTCTCAATCAATCCCATGCTTTGCTCCTCTCATAAATAGCATCTTATATATCTTTTCAAACCTTCATCAATATTTACTTTTGGACTCCAGCTCAGTAATTCCTTTGCCTTAGATATGTCTGCAAATGTATCTTTAACATCTCCTTTTTGTTTTTCTATGTTTTCTATTATAGCTTTCTTTCCAAGGAGTTCTTCTATCTTTTTAATTAATTCTCTAACACTTATATTACTAGTGCCGCCTATGTTAAATATTTCTCCCGTAATATTGCTTTCAGCTGCCAATATATTCGCCTCAATAACATCATCAATAAAAGTAAAATCCCTCATCTGAGTTCCATCTCCAAAAATGGGTATTTTTTCATTATTCAAAATAGCTTTAACGAACTTATAAATCGCCATATCTGGTCTTTGCCTTGGTCCATAAACTGTAAAATATCTCAATGAAACTGTTGGAATATTGTAATTCTTCCAGTATAGATAACACAAATTCTCACCCGCTAATTTTGTAACACCGTAAGGAGATACAGGCTTTAACAAAAAATCTTCTCTCATCGGTAATTCGGCATCTCCATAAACAGAAGAGGATGAGGCATAAACAAACTTTTTTATTTCGCTATTCTTATAGAATTCCAATAGCTTTTGAGTTGCCTCTATATTGTTTCTGGTATACATCTCAAAACTTTTACCCCACGAAGCTCTTACGCCCGCCTGTGCTGCCTGATGAAATACGTAATCTACTTCCGGGTATTCATTCATGTTTAAAATGTTCTCTTCGATAAGTTTGAAATTCCTGTTTCTCGAAGCCTTTGAAATATTCTCTTTTTTTATTTCCTCCGGGTAATAATCTGAGAAACAATCTATCCCTATCACCTTATATCCATATTCCAAAAAGCTATCCACTAAATTACTTCCAATAAAACCTGCACATCCAGTCACTAATACTTTTTTCATTTCAAATCCTTTTTAATGCTCTTTATTGCGTCACAAATATATCTTATCTCTTCTTCCTTTAATCCTGAGCTTGATGGTAAATTTATCCCACCTATTGCCAATCTCTCTGCTACAGGATAATTTTCGTCCTCATACCAACCCATTTTATGGAATACTGGCTGCTGGTGCATCGGAACAAAAAACGGTCTTGTTTCTATTCCTTTTTCTTTCAATTTGTTCATTAATTTATCTCTACTAATTCCAAATTCTTCTTCTATTAAAATAGAATACATCCAATAAACATTTTTCGCCCATTCCTTTTCCACCGGTAGTGTTATTCCATCTATATCATTTAGTAATTTATTATAAAGATGAGCATTTTTTCTTCTTCGCTTAATAAGTTCATCTATTTTCTCGAGTTGTGCTAAACCTATGGCAGCCTGAATATTAGTCATACGATAATTATATCCGACATCCTGATGCTTATAAATTCTTTTACCCTTTGAGAAAGATAAATTTTTAAGTGATTTAGCCTTTTCAGCAATTTTTTCATCATTTGTTATAATCATTCCGCCTTCCCCACAGGTGATAATTTTATTTGCATAAAAACTAAAACAGCCAATATCTCCAATACTGCCCGCTTTTTTCCCTTTATACTCTGCACCGTGCACTTCTGCAGCATCTTCTATGATATATAAATTATATTTTTTTGCCAATTCCATTATTGGGTCCATATCGCATGGGTGACCATAAATATGGACTGGCATTATCACTTTTGTTTTATCAGTAATTTTTTCTTCAATCTTTTTAGTATTTATATTCCAGGTATCCGGTTCAGCATCAACCAAAACAGGTTTTGCTCCACAGTACACTACAGCAAAAGCAGTTGCAATCATGGTAAAAGAAGGAATTATTACTTCATCGCCTTTGCTAATCCCTAAACAAGCTAAAGCAAGATGCAGAGCTGTAGTTCCATTTGTAGTAGCAATTCCATATTTAAAATCACAATATTTTGCAAAATTATTCTCGAACTCTTCTACATATTTCCCTTTTGAGGAAATCCAATTAGTCTTAATACAATCGGTAACATATTCAAGTTCTTTCTCTCCTATAAATGGATAACATACCGGTATCATTCTTTTTAGTCCCTCCCCCTTGCTTTAGCAACTATGCACATATTCCAAATATTTTCATCAACTTTTTCATTTAAATTTAAAAATGGACAAATATTTAGCACCTCAAAGCCAGATTCTTCTAAATAGTAAATTATTTCTTGAGGAAAGTAATATCTAACCACATGCTTTTCATTAATTTCGTGATAGTTATTTTCTTTTTTATTTAAAATAAGTAACTTATAATTTACTTCACAAATATGTTTAAAAGCAATTAGGTTTGGAATTGCATATCTTATAATTTTTACTTTATCGTTTTCTACTTTTTTAATTCTTTGCTCCGGAAGAATTCTCATTACACTTAATCCATTCCACACATCAAAAATAAGAATTCCATTTGGTTTTAAATGTTTCCATATATTAATTAACGCTTTTATAATATCTCTATTTTTTGTAATGTATCCCATTACTGCAAACATGGTAAGACAGCAATCAAATTTGTCATCAATTTTTATAGTCCGGATATCTCCTTCTAAAAATTTAGTAGAACACTTTTCTCTGGCAATTTCTAACATCTCACCGGATATATCTATGGCAGTTACTTTATATCCTCTCTCTAAAAGTATCTTTGTATAATTTCCAGTGCCGCATCCAATCTCAAGGATACTTTTTGGTTTCTTGGTAGTTTTAAATATCTCCTCTATAAAATTACATTCTCTATCATAATCTTTATCTTGATAAATAAAATCATAATATTTGGCATAATTTTTAAAACTTAAATTTAATTTCATTCTATCACCCTCTTGTCTTTATCTCTTCCAAAATAAGGGCCTTGTTTAACTTCGATTATATCTGTCTCCTCAAGCATGTTAAACCCGTGTCCGCCTTCGATAAAAAATATTATATCTCCAGTGGTCAATTCAATTGATTTAAAGTTACACCCATCTTTATTATATAAATTTACTAAAGTTTTCCCCTTCTTGATATATACAATTTCTTGGATTTTATTTATTTTAATTTCATTTTCTATATGAAAATGAGCCTTAATTTCATCATTTTTTTTATAATTACTAATTCCTAATTGTAAGGGAAAATCTGGATCTGATATGAAATTTACTCCCTCTTTCTTAAAATCTTTTTTGACAACAATCGCAATGGTTTTTCCATTATTAGACTTTATTTTACTTACTTCTGCCACCTATTTATCCTCCAGTATTTTTAAAATTGTATGTGAAATAAATTAAACTCTCTTTTAAGATCTTCCTCTTCTGCGCTATCTAAAAATTTTCTCATTAACTTTAAATACATTTAACTTTTCTTCTATATTATCTATTCTAAATAGCCAATTCTTCTTATAAAAAATAAATTTTTATATATCGTCAAACAAAATAATTATCCTTTAGAATATATTTAAGTAGTTTTGGGTCATTTTTAACCTCATCTCGATGATATTTCATACCTTCTTTATATGCAGTCCCTACTTCATTGTAGTATTTTAAATATTTAATATTGCCATTTTTTAAAAACCTCATTAATGTAAAAAATTTATTTATAATATTTAAACTTCTCAATCGATTTTTATAAAAATCATCTTCAATCTTGCCACATTTCCTAATCAAGGAAAACGAATCACTAATTCCTTGATTGAATGCTCTTTTTTTAAAATAATTTATAGTAAGTCTGCTTGATGGAATTACATGATATACATAAGCTTTAGGATTGTACACTGTGTTATATCCAGCTTTAATTACCTTATTCATCAAAGCAGTTTCCCCATCACTTCGATATTTAATTAAACCTCGTGGCATAGCATCAGGGTGAAATCCACCTAGCTCAAATAAAATATTTCTTCTTATTGATAAATTACAACCATATATTTCGTTTGTATTAATCTCTAAATATTCATCCCCTAAATCAAGCAAACTTAAATATCCGGAGTGAAAAATTTTTAGCCAATTAGGAGGCTCAACTTCATACTCTGGAATTATTTTTCCACCCGCTGCTCCAACTTCTTTTTTAGAATAACATTTATAAATCTCTTTAACCCAATCTGGTGATGCAATTATATCATCGTCAGCGTAAAGTAAAATTTCACCTTGTGCATATTTTGCCCCTAAATGTCTACCTACATGTAATCCGGGACGTTCATCATAAAAATATTTAATACGGTTATTGTAGCTTTGGTTCAGCTTTTTTACAGTCTGTTTTGTATTATCGGTAGAACCATTATCTACTACAATTATTTCATACTCATCTTCTAAAAATGATTGTATTAATATGCTAACCAAAGTAGTTTTTAAAGTAGATGCACGATTTAGCGTTGGTATGATAACAGATATTTTAATCATCTAAACAATTCACCTTCATTTTTCAATTGATCAATATATAGTTATTTTTAACTTCAATATATTTAATGATATCTTTACTGTTCTGATTAGTCTTTCTTCACATATATAATTATTCAACTATCACTATTTTTACATATATAAATGTTTAACATTGCTAAACTCGGGATGGCAAAAAAATCCAGAAGATTGTGTAGCCATAAAAACCAACTCGGTTTTCTGCAAATAATACGATTGTAAATTATCGGAAGGGTAAGGGTAACCCCTATTATTTTCTCTATGCCGAATCCACTTTCCTGCAGAAGTTTTATATTTTCTCGTATTGGACGCTCACCAGGATGATTATTTTCACAATCTGTTCGTTGAAAGTTTCCATGTATAAAAAACATTACTCTTGAATTCAGATGAGCTAAATTCGGTATCGATGTTAATAAAGATCCTCCTCTTTTTAAAACTCTTTGAATCTCTTTAAGCGCCTTTAACTGATCAATAAAATCAATATGTTCAAAAACATCTAAAAGAAGAACAATATCAAAACTGTTATCATCAAAAGGCATATCGAGAATATTTCCTTTTACGACAATTTCACTTTCATAATTGAGGTCTATACCCTGAATTGTATAACCTTTGTTTAAATATTCCTCCACCAAAACACCTTCTCCACAACCTGCATCGAGAATTCTTGTTTTTTCTTTGGGCAACGAATCAAGAAATTTCCGCATATGATACATTTTTTTTAGATATGTTGGCGTATATGACCAATCCGGATCTAAGTTTTTATGATAATCGCCTTTTTTGGCATATTCCCAGCCCCTAAATTCAGTTTTTACCATATTTTTTCTCCATAAATTATAAATTCCAAAATTACAACTCAGGGCAATTTATAAAATTCTTGCTAATCTCTTTTAAATCAGAATCATCAATGACTTTGCTCAAATACGCTAATGAAAGTATTCTAAACCATGTTGGAAACATCGCACTTTCATCTTTTAATGATGACATCTTTTCATGCCTATACACAAAGGGCTCATATCTCCTGAAAACAAATCCTCTATCCGCGTTTTGATTAACCAATACCCATTTTAATGCCTTTTCAAGTAATTTTTTAATTTCAATTTTTTTATAATCAGTCATAAAATATAATCTTGATAATATATCAATTGAATCTATATCTTCGTATGCACTTAAATTCAATTTTACTCCAAACCCTCCTAACTTATTCTGAGTTTTAAGGCATGAATTTATAATTCGGTGTTTATGGTTAATCTCTCTATTATCGAAAAAATATAATAATAAGAAATGATATGCACTTTGCACCCCTCTTGATAAATAATACTTATTATTAAACGATGGACCCTATAAACCGGTTTCTGAATCTTGTTTTTCATCAAGAAAGTCAAATAGTGTGTTAATCATTTCACCAGATTTTTGGTCACCAAAAAAATCTCTTAAATATTGCAACATAGGTCCATAATTCTGAATTTCATTACTCACAAAATCTGGCCTATTTTCCCAATCACGACTCTTTAAAAAATTAATCAAGCGATTATCTTTTTTTAACTCCTCTATTACTTTAAATTTCTTATCAAATCTCCGCCCAAGATTGTCAATCCCATAATCCCATGAATCGTTAAATGTCGCCATCCTCACCAATCTTCGATTTCAGCAATATCATTCGAAATCGATGGATCTCTGAGTAAGCCGTCATCAGATTGAAAAGATTTTATGTAATCAATCCACTTCTCCTTATTTTCATCTGTCAAAACTTCTTCTTTGTTAACGAGATTTAAATACTTTAATGCATACAAAGAAGAATACAAAGTAGGAACGCTTGATGTTTTAGAATAACTATATTCATAAATATTATTTCCATTCATATTTTTAATAAATGGATTATATTTCAATAAAGCTATATCTATATGCTTTTTTTTGCTATTTCTCTATGAAGTTTATATTCCAACATTTGTTTTTCCAATAAATTGATGGGATAAATAAACAAACTTGATAGCTTCATATCTTCACCGAAAAATATATATTTACAAAATTATTTAATATTCTTAATATCCTAAATAGATATTTTTGAATTCTTCTTACGATACTATATATCCTTAATAATACTGCTCGTAGCGGATATGGAAAACAGCCAATTATATACAAATACTGTGCCCTGAAATTTAACTTATTATAAGATATTGCTATTAACAGTTCATCTCTCCATAGATTCTTATAATTTTCTCGCAATAATGCCTCTCCCCAATCACAATGACAATTAGAAGGTAGCTTGCAAATATATTTAGGCATTTTTAATAATTTTGAATTAATAGTTTTTGTTTTTATATTACCTCTTATTTTAATATCCTTTTCGATTTCCTGAAATATATCCGATAATCTAACAAAATTTGTATGCTCTGAATTTGCCCTTTTCCATCCCGCGTTAGCTATTACCTCTCTTTCGTCTTTATGTTTTAGATAGTATTTAATCTTATCTTCTGCTTCTTTAATATTATTAAAACATTCAATCTCTTTACCTATTTCATAATATTCTTCAATCCCTGGAATATATTCACATAATAAAAAACTACCACACATGCATATATCAAAGATTTTTCCCTTCATCTGAGGACGAGTATTTGTTCCATAGGATTGCATGAAAGAAAGACTAATTTTACTTTGATTATAAATCCCCACCATATCATTTAAACTAACATAACCCGATGGCCAACCGCTGCCAAAAGTACTCACCGGTACCCCTTTATCGCTTAATGTATCTATTATTTCCTGACGATTAGCAATATTCGTACCTACAAAAGAAACATCATAAATTTTAGGTAAATCTGATCTTCTGAAATTATCAGGATTAGAAAATATCAATAAATAAAATACATTACTACCTAATTTCTTATATTTTTCAACTGCTCGTTTATCCGTGGTTAATATATAATCAAGATAAGGAACCCACCATTTTGAATAATTATCAAAACGAACCTCATCATCGAAAAACCAACCAATTACAATTACCCCTTCTTTCCGAATTTCCTGAAAAGTATTCTCTCTAATTTCATACATGGTTGATGGCCAGAAAACATATTTAGGATGCTTAGATTTTACTATATCAATAATTTCCTGATTAACTTTTTTTATACCTATTTCAATAGATCCTTTTGTAAAATCATAACTTATAACATCAGAAAAAATCTTTTTTAATGGTTCTGTGATATTTTCAAAATCAAAATTATGATCACAATATACCCCTGGGTATTTTGCAAGTTTGTGGTTTCTGCAATCGGTAATTGCAAGGACTAAAATTGTCTCATCTATTATCATTTAAAATCTCCTAAAAAGATCGCCCAATTTTACTTTTGCTGTTATATATTTTATCATTATAGGTTTTCCTTCTTTACTATATTAATAATCTTCTGATTGACCCTTTTTATGCCGATTTCAACATATCTCTTCAAAAAATCATAATGAATGACCTTGATAAATATCTGTTTTAATAATTTATAGAAATTCTTATCCAAATCATGATATACATGATTATCCGGTTCTGGATATTCCCCAAATCTATGTCATTGCAATCAGTAGCTATAAGATATGGGATTGCCTTGTTTATCATTATTTAAATCTTCTATCTGTATGGCGTTAAGTTAAAGCTAATCACGTGGACAAGCTTGGTTAAATATTTCTTTCAACAAATTGTTTCGTCGACTGATCGAAAACCGTTGCAGCGCTTCAGATCGAGCACAATCAGACATTTCCTTTAACAAATTAACATCGTTCGCAAATACCAATATCTTTTCAACGATAGACTCAACAAGAACTTCATTTATTCTATATGGTTGGCGGTTATCTATCCTCTCAATACCTTCTTTATCAATATACGAGTGCTTTGCTTGCCCATGCGCCAAAAAGCCAGTTAACCCATCGTCTATAAATTCATCAAATCCCCACCCGTCGGAGGCTATCACAGGTATACCGTGCGCAAGGGCTTGGACTACTGATATTGAGCGAAACGCATTAGCAGGTATGAGAAAAACATCAGTTTGTTGCAGAAGCGATAGCATTTCTTGTTCTGAGATATATGACTCCCTTCTCGACACACGCGAACAATTCCTTAGAAAATGCGTTTCATCAACAGTCAAAATCTCCCATGGTACCTGACCACATATAGTTAGATGTAGGTTATTTACCTTAGCACTCAGGCGGCGAAAGGCATGTAGCACTTCGAGTCCTCCGCGGTAAATAAACTCTGACGATCCCGCTCCGTGGGAATTTATGAACAGTAGTTTAATAACTGTGTAATCCTGCCGCTCTTTTTGAAGCGGTGGGGTTGGATATCCAATTGGAATGTATCGTATTTTTTTTGAAATATTTGAATCGCTAAAAATCTTTGATAGTGCCATGTGCGTGCTTTTCATATGTGTGATTATTGTCATACAGTTATCTAGACTAAATAGTGCTTCAAGAATCTTAGTGTACGGACTGTTTTCATAATCAAAGTTGTAAGTGCTACCTTCCGAATCATTAGCAGCAAATGGATAGTAAAGTGTATGCCAGGTTTCGATCATAACTGACCAAGATTGCGGGCCTATGAATAACGGATATGTCGGCAACAATAAATGATTGCCCGATTGTGGAACGGCAAAAGACTCGATCAAAGCCCGACTAGATAAAAATCTGGCGACATCATCCCTGTGAATTCCAGTTTCTTTGCATCTTGAAAGAAACTCTTCAAAAAAACGGCGATAAGGTGTTGGAACTATATCCATTTTGCCACAGGAAATGTCTATGGCAAGTCGGGTTGGATTTATTGTGCTACTGCGCAAAGTTGTTACTAATGCTTGAACATCTGTTTGGAAGCGATAACGATTAGGTGGGTAATGTATCACATTTTGATAATGTGGATGGAGCGCTGTAAATATACAGTCATTCCGATATAGATAATAAGGATACTCTATCGGAGTCGCTTCTGGATTCTTCAATTCTTGCTCTTTACAAATTATGTGATGCGAAAGTTGCAAAGCAAATTTCAAAGCAAGGCGGTCTGTATCTTCAGCCTGAGCAACTCGTGTTCCATAAAATGCGCAAATCTTCTTGAATTCGTGTTTAACTTTTGGTATAAGCAGGATTTTTGTAGCAATTTTTCTCAAAACCTTGTTCATTTCAATCACCCCCCTATTCTACTGCGCTAAAAGAGTGTTTAAGAACACAGACTCCTTCTATAATCGTCGGCATCTCATAGGCTCTTAGAAAGGGCTGACACTCAATAATATGTAAGCCAATAGCATTTTCCCATGTATCAGTTCGAAGGCTTCCTACTATTACGCTTAATGAAATTCTATATTTCCCGCTGGTAACAATAAGAGGTCCAATCTCTATTCTTACTCTTGTAACTTTATTGTTAAAATATTTACCATGAAACGCTCCTGATGCTCCGGTGGTAACCAGTTGTCCTAACTCATTATAAATACGGAATTCTGGACTAAAATGATCTCCCACAAGATAACCAGCAAAATCAACAATCAAAATTAGTTTTTTATTATATCTAAATATATTAGTATGCTCCCCTCTTTCATTTAGCATCTCAACGCGGCTGAAATAAAAGCTCTTGTTCTTAACATCTTCAGGATTTCTCTCTACGACATAAGAAGAGTCTTCAAAACGCCTTATCTGGCTCTCTTCATAATTCCCAACAACCTCATCGGTAGTTCCTTTTTTCAGTATTTGACCATCGTTTAACCAAATAGCATTATTACATAAACTACGAATTGCTCCCATATTATGACTTACAAAAAGCACAGTTCGCCCTCCCTTTGCAACATCTTCCATCTTCCCCAAACATTTCTTCTGAAAGGCAATATCTCCCACCGCCAGTACCTCGTCTATTAATAAAATCTCGGGTTCAAGATGTGCCGCAACTGCGAAAGCAAGTCGGACATACATTCCGCTGGAATATCTTTTTACCGGGGTATCTAAGAACTTTTCAATTTCGGCAAAATTAACAATTTCATCAAACTTTTGTTCGATTTCTTTCTTCCGCATACCTAAAATTGCACCGTTAAGAAAGATATTCTCTCTACCCGTAAGCTCGGGATGAAATCCTGTCCCCACTTCTAATAAACTTGATACTCTACCATTAATTTCGATAATTCCACCGGTAGGTTCAGTAATATGTGATAAAATTTTCAAGAGCGTACTTTTCCCGGCACCATTTTTACCGATAATGCCCAATACTTCGCCCTCATCTACATTAAAAGATATATCTTTCAATGCCCAAATAATATCATTACTTCGCACATCATTCCTATTGTTATTAAATTTGGTAAGTCTTTGTAATCGTTTGAGATTTCTAAAGGGTGCACTAATCCCATCTATTATAGCTTCTCTAAATGTCTTGTATCCGGTTTCTTTTGCTCCAATACGATAACATTTAGATAAATTGTTAATTTTTATTATTGATTTACTCATATTCATTTCACCTCAGATAATATCAGCAAAATAACGTTCTGTCTGCTTAAAATAAAACATTCCGGATATAAATAAAATCACGCTCATTAAAGTTGAGATTAAAAGAATTTGTTTGGGGAAAGCAATGGTTCCTAATAAAGCTGAACGAAACCCCTCAATTATACCGACCATAGGATTTAAGGCATAAGCAAGACGATATTTCTCAGGCAACATAGATGCAGGATAAACAATAGGAGAAGCAAACAGCCATAATTGCACTAAAAAAGGAATGGTATATCTAATATCCCGGTATTTTGCGTTTAAAGCAGCAAGTAACATGCCTACTCCACTTGCAGTTAACATCATTAAAATAACTAACAATGGTAAATACAGTATCATAATATTAGGAGATATATGGAAATAAAACATCATAATAATTAAAACTATAAAGGCAATAGAAAAGTCTAATAAACCCGCCAGAACTGGTGTTAGAGGAGCTATTAAACGGGGAAAATATACCTTAGAAATTAAATTAGTATTTGTAATCAAACTATTACCAGAATTTGTTACTGCATTAGCAAAATAAGTCCAGGCAACCATAGCAGAAAAATTAAAGACAGGATATGGGATGCCATCAGAAGGCATTTTGGCCAATCTGCCAAAGAAAAGAGTAAAAACAATCATTGAGAAGAAAGGTTGGATAATTGCCCATAACCCTCCCAGCACTGTTTGTTTATAACGTACTTTTATATCACGGGCAACGAGAAAATAAAATAGGTCTCTATATTCACTTAACTCTTTAAAATCTATCAACTGCCATCCCTTCTTAGGTTTAATAATCATTTTGACCTCCAAATAATTCTTTCTCAACTAAATAACATATAATATGCCCAATCATAATGTGAGATTCTTGAATGTGCGGAGTGTCCTCGGAAGGTACGGTTAACAGATAATCAACGTTTTTATCCCCTTCTAATTTTCCTCCAGAGGCTCCTGTAAAAGCAATTGTTATCGCTCCACGGCGTTTTGCTTCTTTAATACCATTAATTACATTATTCGAATTGCCA
>Ga0209979_1001682_pt1 | contig 23375 bp, 19 predicted proteins | sample AnhtaG_FD_183114 | JGI IMG/M metagenome (GOLD analysis project Ga0209979, IMG submission 183114) | Deep subsurface microbial communities from Anholt, Denmark to uncover new lineages of life (NeLLi) - Anholt_01485 metaG (SPAdes) (version 2) | ecosystem: Environmental > Aquatic > Marine > Oceanic...
TATACCTTTATTTTTAACTGCCCTGATGACCTTAGTGGAGTTTGTGGGTGGGATCTTATCCGGCAGTTTAGCCTTAATCGGGGATGCCGGACATATGCTAACTGACACCTTAGCCTTAGGATTGAGCTACTTTGCTCTAAAGCTATCTAAAAGACCGGCGGATGCTAAAAGGACTTATGGATTTCACAGAACAGAGATCTTGGTGGCTCTTCTGAACGGTTTAATCCTAATTCTCATATCCGCATATATATTCTATGAAGCTTATACACGTTTTCTTTCTCCTCCAGAGATAAAAGCACCTCTGATGTTAGGCGTTGCAACTTTAGGGCTTCTGGTAAATATCATCGGTATCCTTATGTTAAAAGGCTCAAGTAAAACTAATCTGAATATAAGAGGTGCATTTCTACATGTCTTGGGGGACGCTTTATCCTCCGTCGGAGTTATTGTTGCTGGATTAATCATCTTTATTACCAAGTTCTACTTAGTTGACCCCATTGTGGCTTTTTTGATCGGAGGGATAATCTTAAGAGGAGCCATTGGACTGGTAACTGAATCAAGTCATATACTCTTAGAGGCGGTTCCCAAACATCTGAAAGCGGAGGAAATCTTAGAGGAGATCAAAAAGATTGAAGGGATAAAGGATATGCATGACCTTCATCTCTGGGCTATAACTTCTGGCATCTATGCCTTATCCGGACATTTAGTCATAGAGGATCAGATGGTGAGTAAAAGTGACCAGATATTAGAGAAGGCAAATACCCTTTTGAAGGATAAGTTCAGCATAACCCATACAACTTTGCAGATGGAATGTTTAGAATGCAGTAAATTTCCGATATGCAACTTAGGTCAATGAAAATTGCGTATATACCCCTAAAATGGGATAATATCCGCAATGCAGATATGAACAAATTATACGCAATTGGTCGCTTAGGGAAAGATGAAAAAGGTAAGATTATTTATGAGTAATTGGCCAAATTTATTAAGAGAAAAATGTTATAGGTGATTATATGGATTATATAAAATTACCACAGGATAATATACCTTTGGTTCTTTTAGGCGATGTTATGCAAAGCTTAAAAAAAATACCGTCAGAATCTATTTCTTGTATTGTAACTTCTCCTCCTTATTGGAATTTAAGAGATTATTATGTATCAGGACAAATTGGTCACGAGAGAACTCCAGAAGAATATATTACTAAAATGGTAGAAGTCTCTAAAGAATTGTTGCGAATTTTGAAGAAAGACGGAGCATATTTTTTGAATATTGGTGATACATATATTGATAAGGGATTACAAATGATTCCACAACAGGTTGCATATAGAATGATAAATGAAGTTGAAATGATTTGTAAAAACAAAAAAAAGGTAGGTTGGCTATTAAGAAACCAAATAATTTGGTATAAGCCTAATCATATGCCATCACCCGTCAAAACACGATATACTAATACCTACGAACCGATTTATTTCTTTACTCGTGACGATTGGGAAAAGCAAGTGTATTTTAACTTAGATGCAATTCGTGTTCCTTACAAGTCAAAGGAAGAAAACTGTAAGACAATCCAAGTATCTTTAGACGTTGAGGATTCAGGTTTATATAAATCAGAAAAAAACAATAATTTCGGATTTCCAGAAGAGTTGAGTGAAGAGGACTATAAAAAATTGTTACCTCAAATCGAGATGAAAAATAAAGAACTTAATTATAATGGAAAATTTAAGGGACATGAAATTAATGTTGGTGCTTCTCCTGGAGGACGTTTTTCTATTACAGGAATAAAATATGTTAAAAAAAGAAAAGTAGAGATTCCGCAATATGTTATATGTGATTACTTAAGACAGTGGAGAGAGAAAAAAAGCATTTCTGTCAAAGAAATTGATGAAAAATTAGGCTATGCTTATACGGCAGGTCATTGGTTTCGTGAGGATGCAGGTGGTTCATTACCTACTCCGCAAGACTGGATAAAACTTAAAAAATTGTTAGAATTTGATAATAAATATGATAAAGAAATGACAGAAATGCATTATGTTTTGCAGACGATTAGAAAAAATCCTAATGGGAAAAACCCTGGTGATCTCTGGGAGATGAAGTGTGCTAAATTGGAAAAAGCGCATTTTTCTGTATTTCCCGAAGAATTACCCCAAAACGCAATTTTAGCTTGTTGCCCACCTAATGGTATTGTTTTAGACCCATTTGCGGGTTCTGGAACAACAGGTAAGGTAGCAAAGGAGTTAAATAGAAAGTCTATATTGATTGAGCTACAGCCCCAGTTTTTGGAGATTATTAAAGAAAGATGTGGAAATATTAAGGAGATAAAACTATGATTGAAGATTTTAGAATAGAAGAATTAGAAAAAAGATATCTTGACTATATAGTTACTTCATTACGACAAGATTTGAAAGGTCTTATACGGGGACTAAATTCTAGGATAAAAATATTGAATGATTGGAAAAGTGAATTTTTAAAAACAGCAAGAGCAGGATATAATGCCTCGGATTTAGATGCGGGAGCAGAGAGAATATTTCATCATCTTTTTACTCCAATGTTTAAGTTTCCCAACTCTTGTCCTATAGGTTCTGATTTAATGTACCAAACAGAGGACGCGATAGTGCATATTGAGATAAAAACCAATTTAATAACGAACCCTGATTATAGAGGTAAAGTCCAGTTAGGAAGAAATCAAATTTCTTATGAAATCGCTAAATTCAAACCGAATTTACCTTCTTTTTATAAATCTATAGGCTTACCTACCTTAACTTATGTAATACAAATTGTTCATGAGTATATGAGTCCCAAAATTAATGCATTAAGTGTAATATGCATACCTAATGGGCAACTACTAAAACACTACGGAGAGAAAATACTACAAGCCGGAAAAGGGGGATGGCCTAAAGCCACAGATATTAGATATAACTATGCTAAAGAGCCATATTTCATACTATTAAAAAAGAGATACAATAGAGAAATATTTAGAATTGAGGTTCTTGCTTTGGATTTTAATTTTAGTATCAAAGAACTAACAGGAAAAGAGTTGCCAATTACTCCATATAGAACAATATGATGAAAGACAAAATTTTACCAATGAAAAGAAGCGACCAACAGCGTATAACAGCGGATAAAAAGGGAAATCAAAGATTTCCCCAAATTGCCTTCGGCAACTTCTCTTATCCGCAAACCGTTACCCTGTAATAAGTTTCCCTTATGCAACTTAGATCAATGAAAAATGCGTATAAAAAATCTGAGGTGATACAAAGTGACATTTAAACAGATAAAAGAGGATTTCAACTACCCGCAGATGGAGAAAAGGATTTTATCCTTCTGGAAGGAGAATAAAATATTTGAAAAGAGCCTCCAGATAAGGAAGGATGCACCTCTGTTCGTCTTCTATGAGGGGCCTCCTACCGCTAATGGAAAGCCGGGGGTGCATCATGTCATCTCCCGTACCATAAAGGATTTGATCTGCAGGTATAAGACTATGCGGGGATTCAGGGTAGACCGGAAAGCTGGCTGGGATACTCACGGGCTTCCGGTGGAGATAGAGGTTGAAAAAGAACTTGGTTTAAAATCCAAGGCGGATGTGGAAAAGTATGGGATTGCAAACTTCAATACTAAATGTAAGGAAAGCGTTTTCAGGTATCTGAAGGAATGGGATGAGCTGACTGAAAGGATCGGTTACTGGCTGGATCTAAAAGATGCCTATATCACCTACACCAATGAATATATCGAATCGGTGTGGTGGATATTATCTGAGTTTTATAAAAAAGGTTTAATCTACAAAGGTCATAAGATTGTCCCCTACTGCCCCAGGTGTGGCACTACCCTCTCCAGCCATGAGGTAGCCCAGGGTTATGAGGAGGTAGAAGACCCCTCGGTTTTTGTTAAGATGAGATTAGAAGATATTGAGGATACTTATCTTTTAGTCTGGACCACCACCCCCTGGACCCTGATCTCGAATGTGGCATTAGCGGTTCATCCGGATGTGGATTATGTTAAAATCGAGCATAAAGGGGAGAAACTGATCCTGGGTAAGCCTCTTTTAGATAAAGCCATCCAGGGTGAATACAAAATCTTAGAGGAGTTCAAGGGTAAAGCCTTAGAGAAGGTAAGATATCTTCCTTTGTTCGAATATGTAGGTCTGGATAGAAAAAAGGCTTTTTATGTCTGTTTAGCTGATTTTGTCACCACTGAGGATGGAACCGGGATTGTGCATATCGCCCCAGCCTTTGGAGCAGATGACTACAATCTTTCAACTGTTTATAATCTCCCTTTGGTTCAGCCAGTGGACAGTAGCGGGTATTTTACAGTTGAGGTTACTCCCTGGAAAGGGATTTTTGTCAAAGATGCAGATCCAGAAATTTTAAAGGATTTGGAAAAAAGGAATCTTCTTTACTATTCTGGCAGATATCGGCATACCTATCCTTTCTGCTGGAGATGCGATTCCCCTTTGATCTATTATGCGCGTAAATCCTGGTATATCAAGACCACAGCTTATAAAGAGAAGCTGATTGCCAATAATAAAAAGATAAACTGGTATCCTGGGGAGATCGGGAAAGGTAGATTCGGGGAGTGGCTGGAGAACAATGTGGACTGGGCACTCTCCCGGGAGAGGTTCTGGGGGACCCCTCTGAATATCTGGATCTGCGAGAAGTGTGGAGAGGAGAAGAGCATAGCAAGTATTAAGGGGTTAAAGGAGTTGAGCAAAGATCTTCCAAAAGGATTAGATTTGCATAAGCCGATGATCGATGGGATAATTTTAAGTTGCTCAAAATGCGATGGCAAGATGAAAAGGACCCCGGAGGTGATCGACTGCTGGTTTGACTCCGGCTCTATGCCCTATGCTCAGTTTCATTACCCTTTTGAACATAAAGACGATTTTAAAGAGATGTTTCCGGCTGAGTTTATAAGCGAGGCTATTGATCAGACCCGGGGATGGTTTTATTCCCTTTTAGCTATCTCTGCTTTTCTTTTTGACCAGCCAGCTTATCAGAATGTCATTGTGATCGAGTTCATACAGGACAAAGAGGGGCAGAAGATGAGCAAGTCTAAAGGTAATGTGGTTGACCCCTGGGAGGTCTTGAACCACCAGGGGGCAGATGCCTTAAGGTGGTATCTGGTCTGGGTAAGCCAGCTCTGGCTCCCCACTCGTTTTGATGTGGAGGGGGTTACTGAGGTAGAAAGGAAGTTCTTGAGCACTTTAAGGAATACCTATTCCTTTTTTGCCCTTTATGCTAATATAGATAAGTTCGAGCCCTTAAAGGAGAGGTTTGAAAAAGAGAAACTTCCAGAGATCGACAGATGGATCCTCTCCAGGCTGAATTCACTGATCAGGGAGGTCATAACCGGTTTGGATAATTACGATATCACCAGAGTCTCCAGGAAAATACAGGAGTTTGTAATCGAGGATTTAAGCAACTGGTATGTGAGGAGAAACCGCAGAAGGTTCTGGCAACCAACCATGGATTCAAACAAGCTTTCTGCTTATCACACTCTGTGGGAGGTTCTGGTCAGCTTAACCAAACTTATCGCTCCTTATGTCCCCTTTATCTCAGAGGAGCTCTATCAGGAATTAGTGACCAACAGAGTTAAATCCTCTGCCCAGAGTGTCCATTTAGAAAATTATCCTGAGGTCAAGGAGGAGTTGATCGATCTTAAGTTGGAAGAGAGGATGGATAAAGTCAGGCTTATCGCTTCTTTAGCCCGGGCAGGAAGGAACAGGGCCGGGATAAAGATAAGACAACCCTTAGAGAGGATGTTGGTTTTAATCCCTCCGCGGGCAAAAAAAGATGAGCTGGAGCCCATTTTACCCTTGATTTCTGAGGAGATAAATATTAAGAATATAAGTCTGGTTCAGGAGGAGCTTTTGCTGGTGGATTATAAAGCCAAGCCTAAGTTCCAGTCCCTGGGACCTAAGTTCGGGAAGAAAGCAACAAAGGTGGCTGAGCTTATCAGCTCTTTAAGTTCTGAGAGTCTGAAAGAGCTAAAAGCCCAAGCTAAAATTTACATAGAATTTGAAGGTGAGAAAATCGAGCTGTCCTCAGAGGATTTAGAGTTAGAGGAGAAGGAAAAAGAAGGTTTGGTGGTTGAGTCTGGAGATGGATATAAGGTGGGGATTGATACGTATGTTAGTGAGGCTTTGAAGGATGAGGGTTTTGCCAGGGAGTTAGTTAATAAGATCCAGAATATGAGGAGACAAGCTGGTTTTCAGGTTATGGATCGGATTAAAGTTGACATAATTGGAACCGAAAGATTAGAAAAGACTATAAAATTTTTTGAGGATTATATCAGAAGGGAAACCTTAGCTAAGGTTATATCCCGTTCCGGAGAAAAAGGTGAGCTTTCCCTGGAGTGGGATATAAATGGAGAAAAAACGAAAATCTCTGTAGCCAGGATCTAGTTATGAAGAAAAAAGATCTGGAAAAATACGAGAAGCTCCTTCTGGCTAAAAGGGCTGAGCTTATCGCGGAGATGGGTTTTTTGAAGAAGGAAACCCTGGATATCACCATTAAGGACTCCACCGGAGAGTTGTCCTCTTATTCCTATCATATGGCGGATCAGGGGACCGATGCCATGGAAAGGGAGAAGGCTTTTCTCTTCGCCTCTAAGAGCGGAAGACTGCTTTATCATATCAATGAGGCCCTACGCCGGATAAAAGACAAGACCTACGGCAAGTGCCAGGAGTGCGGACAGGAGATAAGCCCAGCCAGATTAGAGGCGGTCCCTCATGCCCGGCTCTGCATCAAGTGCAAAGAGAAGGAAGAGAGAAAAAAGCTGGTGGAGAGTGAATAGTTTTTTTAGCCCAGGGAATTGAGAAGCAAATTTTTATGGCTTAGCCTTTTGGTTTTGGTTTTGGACCAATTGTCCAAGACCCTGGTGGCTTCATCTATGAAAATGGGTGAATCCATCTCGGTTTTGGGCAATTTTTTTAGGTTAACCTATGTTTTAAATCCTGGCGGAGTTTTCGGAACTAAATTAGGCAGCAACATCTTCTACACTATCCTTTCGGTCTTAGCTATAATTATAGCGGGTTACTTTTTTTTCAAGAGTAAAAGAGAAGATAAAATAGTTTTACTGACTTTGTCCTTAGTCGTAGGGGGTGCCCTGGGGAACCTTATAGACCGTTTCAGGCTGGGTGAGGTTATAGATTTTTTAGATTTCGATTTTTTTGATTTCTCAGGTTTAGACCGCTGGCCAGTCTTCAATATAGCAGACAGTGCGGTGACAATTGGAATGTTTCTGATCTTATGGTATGTTATAAAGCCCAGAAAATAATTTGGCAAGGGCGCGCGCCCTACGAAAGATTATGATTACGGAGTGCATCGTCCGTGACGATGCTGCATCCATATGGATACACTCCAAAGACACTCTTGTGGCAACGAACGTTCTTTTGAAAAATAGTTTTTGAGGGACTTTGGAGTGCGAACCTTTAGGTTTGCCAATCTTTTTCAATCGGTTAAAAGGTAAAGCTTAAAGTCTCAAGACCTTGACGGCTTTACACTCCAGTGAAATCAAATGGACGAGCTTATTCAGTTAAAAACTACAACAGAGGATAAAGGTAAAAGGCTGGATTTGTTCTTAGCTGAGAAAGAACTTAATCTATCTCGCTCCAGAATACAGAGATTGATTAAAGAGGGTAAAATTTTAGTTCAGAACAAAAAGGTTAAACCACATTACAGGATAAAAGGGGGAGAGAAAATCTCCATCCAGATTCCGCCTCCAGAAAAGTTATCTTTAGAGCCGCAGGATATCCCCTTGGATATAGTTTATGAGGATAAAGACCTTTTAGTGGTGAATAAGGCCGCCGGGATGGTGGTTCACCCTGCAGCGGGGAATTATAAAGATACTTTGGTCAATGCCCTTTTATTTCATTGTAAAGATTTATCTGGTATAAATGGGGTCTTGCGTCCAGGTATCGTTCATCGCTTGGATAAGAACACCTCCGGACTTTTAGTTGTGGCTAAAAATGATTTTGCACATAACAGTTTAGCTGCCCAGCTGAAAGAAAGGGTACTCTCAAGGGAATATCTGGCTTTTTGCTGGGGGAATCTCCCTAAGGATAAAGGTGTTATTGAGACTTTGATCGACAGATCGATTAAGGACCGAAAGAAAATGGCTGTGGTAAAACAAAAGGGGAGGGAAGCTGTTACCGAATATGAGGTGTTGGAAAGGTTTACTTTAGGAGATTACCATCGGATAAAGCTTAAAACCGGCAGGACCCACCAGATCAGGGTCCATTTTTTATATCTGAACCATCCGCTTATGGGGGATCCAGAATATGGGGGCAGGAAGAAACGTTTAGGGATGATAAAAGAAAATTTGAAAGGTTTGGCTAATCAGGTCTTGAAAATAATTGAGCGTCAGGCTCTGCATGCAAAAAAAATCGGTTTTGTTCATCCCAGAACTGGGAAGTATATGGTATTTGAATCGAGTTTGCCTGAAGATATGAACAATTTATTGGAATTTCTGAGAAAGAAATGAAAAAGAGGGTAGCGTTGCCACTCCTGTGGCAACGAACGTCCTCATCCTAGAAACGGATCCGTAGGACTGGAGTGAAGACGCTACAGATGTAACGGAGGTCTTTAGAGCTCCATTATTGTGTTGTCGAGATTTTAGGTCTAACTTTTATCTTTTTCACCCGACACGATGGTGGGGTGTTACGGAGCTTCTCAAAAGTAGCCCAATAAATTGGGCAACTACAAAAAATATCTCTGTCCTTTAAAATTTACTTGCTTTTTTTCGTAGGTTTTCTTAAAATGTGAATAATCGATTAACCTATTAATCTAAAAAATAGGAGGTATAGGATGAGTAAGGAGTTAAACGACAAGCTAAACGATGCCATTGCCCGGGAGCTTGCAGTATCTATTCAGTATATGTGGCAGCATGTGATGGCTGAGGGGATGGAAAGCATACCAGTAACTGATATCCTGAAAAAAATCGCCATTGTGGAGATGAAGCATGCTGAGGATATTGCAGAGAGGTTGAACTACTTAGGTGGGACACCGACTACCCAACCAACCTCTATCAAGATCGGAAAAACTCTGGAAGATATGATTAAAGAGGATATTGCGGCTGAAGAGAGTGCCATAAAGCTTTATAAGGATATTATCCACTTAGCGGATAAGGAGGACGATATCACTACCCGCAGGCTGTTCGAAAATATCCTGGCAGATGAAGAAGAACATCTGGATACCTTTAAATCCCTGTTGAAGATGAAATAGTTTTATACGATATCTGTAGAGACGCATGGCAATGCGTCTCTACGTTTAAATTGTAGGGGTTCATCCGCCTAAGGCGGATTGGACCCCTACGTCTTGAAATTCGTAGCGTCCGGGTTTATCCCGGACGTTTATTTTTTTTGAAAAGGAGAGGTAAGGATTAACCCACATTGAGGGACGTGGGTCTACCGATTAGAATATGGTAGAGGCAGGTCATGCCGTGCCCCTACTAATTGGATAGTTTCGTAATCCCGCCTTGCCCTCAAGACGGGATAATTGAGTAACGGTGATTACAGTCCTAAAAAATAAATCCTTGATATTCTTTTTTAAAGATATATAATTATTTAAAAGGATAAAGATATGTTCTCAGAGACTTTAAAATCCCTGCTTAAAAAGGATAAAAGGGTGGTGGTCTTGACTGGGGCGGGGATTTCTGCGGAAAGTGGTGTCCCTACTTTCAGAGGGGAAAATGGGCTCTGGAAAAAATTCAAGCCGGAGGAGTTAGCCACATTTGATGCCTTTATCTCTAACCCACAGTTAGTCTGGGAGTGGTATGAATACAGGAGAAAGCTTATCTCTGAGGTTAAGCCCAATCCGGCTCATTTCAGTTTGGTAGAGATGCAGGCTTATTTTGAAAATTTCTGTCTCATAACCCAGAATGTGGATGGTTTGCACCAGAAGGCTGGGTCAAAAGAGGTTATCGAACTACATGGCAGTATCAAGAGAAACAGATGTATAAACTGTGGGCTTAAATTCGAGGAATTCGAGCTTTCTTCTGAAGAGATTCCACCTAAATGCAGGTGCGGTGGGTTGATCCGCCCGGATGTGGTCTGGTTCGGAGAGATGCTTCCTCCAGAGGCGATAAAGAAAGCCTTTGAACTCTCCTCTTCTTGTGACATTTTTTTCTCCATCGGGACCTCCGCAGTAGTCTATCCAGCCGCCTCTTTACCCTTAGTAGCTAAAAATGCGGAAGCTTATCTGTTAGAGGTAAATCTGGAGAGAACTGAACTATCTAATTTAGCAGATGAGGTATTCTTAGGTAAAGCCGGGGAGATTATGCCTAAAATATCCGAATTAATAAGGTGAAGGGAAGGTTAAGTGACTTTTTAAGAAGGTATAAGAGTTAAAGGCCAGCTAATTCTTTATCGTATTTATTTTGTATGAAAGTTAATGATATCGAAAGAAGGGTTGAAGAAGGCTATAGGGTTTTAAGCTCTTGTCGTCTTTGTGGATTTGAGTGTGGGGTAAATCGGCTCAAGGGTGAGAGGGGAAGATGTAGAAGTGGGAGAGAAGTATTAATTTCAAGCGCCAGCCTGCATTTTGGTGAGGAGCCACCAATTTCCGCAGAAAAGGGTTCAGGCACAATTTTTTTTACCAACTGTAGCCTACGTTGTGTTTACTGTCAGAACTACCCTATTAGCCAGATGGGAAAGGGGAAAAAGGCTTCCACTTTAGAGCTATCTCGGAAGTTCCTTGACTTAGAGAGGAAAGGGGCACATAACCTTAATCTGGTAACCCCAACCCATTTTATCCCCCAGATCCTGGAGGCCCTTTCTTTTGCCTGGGATAATGGTTTTTCCCTGCCGGTAGTGTATAATACCTCAGGCTATGAATCAGAAAAAGCTCTGTCCCTTTTAGATGGGGTCATAGATATATACCTTCCTGATATGCGTTATTCTGAAGAGGAGAATGCCTCCACCTTTTCAAAAGCTATAAGATATGTTAAGATAAATCAGAGGAATATTATGGAGATGTTCAGGCAGGTAGGTAACCTGAAGTTGGATCATTCTGGTCTGGCTATCTCAGGGGTTATAGTTCGTCATCTGGTCCTGCCTGAAAATATAGCCGGTAGTTTGAAAACCTTTGAATTCCTGGCTCAAGAGGTCTCGGATAAAGTCTGGGTTAGCCTGATGGGGCAATATTTCCCTGCCTACCGGGCAAAGGAGTTCCCCCCTCTGGACCGGAGGATAAAAAAACAGGAATATGATTTAGCCTTAGACTATTATAAATTGTGCGGCTTATTCTCAGGCTGGATGCAGGAGGAGGGGTTTTCCGAATGAGAAAAAATATTCTAATCCTTTTAATTTTTCTCTCTTTTATTTTCTCCTGTGTATATTATAACACCTTTTACCATGCAGAGGAAAGCTATAATCAGGCGGAGAAATCCCAAAAGAAGGCAGGAAGAGAGGAGGCCTCTCCCAGCGAGGCGAAGCTGTACGAGGAGGCTATAAAGAAAGCTTCCAAAGTTTTGACTTTTCATCCTAAATCCAAGTGGGTGGATGATGCCCTTTTTCTGATCGGAAACTCCTATTATAATATGGGGGATTATCCTAAGGCCGAAAGGAAGTTTCAGGAGATTGTCTCTAATTTTCCTAAGAGCAACTTATTTGAGGATTCCTATTATTACTTGGGGCTTAGCCGCTATAAACAGGGGAATAAATTAGAGGCGGTCGAAGCATTAAACTCCCTTTTGGATAATCCTAAGATGAAGAAAAGAAGATCTGAAGTCTGTTTTGAATTAGGAGAGATAAAATTTGAAGAAGGTGAATATGCTGAGGCAATAATCTTCTACAATAGAATGCTCAATCAATATCCTAAAGATGAGCTGAACCCTTTAGCTCAATTTCGGATTGGAGAAGGGTATTTCAAGCTCAAAGATTTTGCCCAGGCAAAAGATAATTTCTCCCGGGTAAGAAAATATGAGAAAAAAGGGGAGCTGGCTTATAAATCAATTTTCTGGAGCGGGGAGGCAGCTTATAAATTAAAAAGCTATAAAGAGGGATTACAGATCTTTTTCGAGTTATCCAAGGAAAAAAGATATACTAAATATCTCCCCCAGATAGAGCTGAAGATAGCTGAAGGATATGGGCTGCAGGACAGTTTGGACTTGGCTTTAAAAAAATATGAAAATATAAGCCTGACCCATCCTAAAACCGATGAATCGGCTGAGGCTTATTATCGAGCAGGGATTATCTATTTAGAGAAGAAAATTGATTTAAAAAAAGCCCAGGAGTTTTTCGATAAGGCTAAATCGGAGAGACCAAATTCCCCTTTTGCCAGATTAGCCTTAGAGAGAAGTGCAGACATCTCTAAATTATCCAGCTACCAAGAACAGGTAACCCAGGAGGAAGCGGAGAAAGCGGTTAAATCCCTTTTCCTCTTAGCGGAGTTTTATCTTACCCAGATGAATATGCCTGAATCGGCTTTAACTGAATACCAGGTTATCCTGGATGAGTTTCCGGAGAGCGAATATGTGCCTAAATCGCTTTATGCCATTGCCTGGATCTATGAGAATACTTTTAAGGACAGCGCAAAAGCAAAAGAATTTTATCAGAAGATAGTGGATGAACATCCTAATTGTGACTATGCTAAAGATGCCCTTTTATTCCTCTGCCTTCCGGAGGACTCCCTTGAGGTCAATTTAGCTGAAAAAGAGTATCTATTGGCAGAAAGCCTTCTTTTCAAGGAAGAAAAGATCGACTCTGCAGAAGCTATTTTCCAAAAGATCGTAGATTTTTATCCTCAATCCAAATATGCCTGTAAATCAGAGTTTGCCCTGGCCTGGATTTTAGAGAACTACTCAAGCCCAGGCGATAGCAGTGTGGCTTTAGCTTATCAGGAGCTAATCGATAAATACCCGGGAACAGAGTATGCTGATTTTGCCAGAAAGAAGTTAGGGATGAGGATAGTAAGAGCAACTGCTCCAGCCCCCCAGGAGAGCGAACCAGCACCCGCGGATACCTCAGATACCACTCAGGCTCCTCCAGAGACTACACCTTCAGGGATACCTAAAGCTCCTCAGCCCCTGGTTAAGGGACAATTTATTTACCCGCAGTCCCAGATAGAGAGCGGGATAAAAGGTAAGGTGGTTTTGAAGATAAAGATAGATTTCACCGGCAGGGTAGAAGAGGTGATTGTTTTAAATTCCTTAGACAATGCAGAGATCGATGAGGCGGCTAAAAATGCAGCCTTAAATACAACCTTCGACCCTATGGAGATTGACCCTTTGGAATTGGGAGGATGGTTCTTATATGAGGTAGAGGTCAACCCTCCTCAAATACAACCGTGAAAGATTAACCATTTCCTTGAAATGGATCCGAAGAGAAAAGGGATGATCTATAAAAAAGAAGGCTTGCTCCTTTCGATTGAAAGTTTAAGTGAGAAAGTATTCAGGTTGAAGATTTATTCACCGGATATGGCTAAAAAAGCTTTGCCTGGAAACTTCTGTCATCTGAGAGTTACTAAAGGGTTTTCTCCTCTTCTCAGGCGGGCTTTCAGTTTTCATCAGGCAGAAAAAGAGAGGAATAGTTTTGAACTTCTTTTTAAGGTGGTTGGACCGGGAACAGAACTTCTATCCCAGAAAAATCCGGGGGATAAAATAGACCTTTTGGCTCCTCTGGGCAACTCTTTTTCTTTTCCTAAAAAGGAGGAGAATGTGGTTCTTTTAGCCGGAGGGATGGGGATAGCTCCTTTATTTTACCTTTTGAATTTCTTATTGAAGAAAAAATTCAGTCCTGAAAAGATCACCCTTTTTTACGGGGTAAAAAAAGAAGAGGAGCTTATCTTGTTAGAAGAACTTTCCTCTTTGAGGATTAAACTCCATTTAGCCACTGAGGATGGAACTATTGGATATAAGGGGATGATAACTGGACTTTTTTTAAAGGAGTTGAAAGAAAAAAGGGTGAAATTAAAAAGAACTAAGTTCTATGCCTGCGGGCCAAATCCAATGCTTAAAAAAATAAGCCAGATTTCCAAAAAATTTAATCTCCACTGCCAGATCTCCCTGGAAAACCACATTCCTTGCGGGATAGGCGCCTGTTTAGGCTGTGTGGTTAAAACAATTAATGGATATAAGAGAGTATGTAAAGATGGACCGGTATTTGATGCCCGGGAGGTGATCTTGGATTGATCCCGGATCTTTCAGTCAGAATAGATAAGGTAAAATTTTCCAATCCGGTCTTGGTAGCCTCCGGGACTTTTGGGTATGGTGAAGAGTATGCTTCCTTTTTGGATCTAAATAAATTAGGCGGGATAATCACCAAATCTATCACCTTAAATCCCAGGGAAGGACATCCCCCACCCAGGACCTGCGAAACACCCTCTGGGATGCTGAATGCTATTGGCTTAGCTAATCCTGGGGTAAAAAGATTTATTAAAGAAAAGCTCCCTTTTTTAAGAACCCTTAAGACAAAGATAATGGTGAATGTGGCTGGAAGCTCAGTAGAAGAGTATGTTGGAGTGGTAAAAAAATTAGAAGGTAAAAAAGGGATCGACCTTCTGGAGATAAATATCTCCTGCCCTAATGTCAAGGAAGGGGGGATAGCGTTCGGCTCTAATCCTAAATCAGCCTATAGATGCATTAAAGCTGTAAAAGAGAACACCTCATATCCTGTTATAGCCAAGCTTTCTCCAAATGTTAATAATATTATGGAGATCGCCTTAGCCATAGAGGAGGCTGGAGCAGATGCAGTTTCCCTGATCAATACTCTGGTAGGTATGGCTATAGATTTAGATACTAAAAAGCCCAGGCTTTCCAATATTACCGGTGGTCTTTCTGGACCGGCGATTAAACCGGTGGCTTTAGCTATGGTTTTTAAAGTAGCTCAGAAGGTAAAAATTCCGGTTATAGGGATAGGAGGGATAATGAATACCAACGATGCCTTAGAATTTATCTTGGCTGGTGCTTCAATGATTCAGATCGGCACTGGAAATTTCGTTGACCCGGAGTGTTCGATTAAAATTGTGCAGGGCTTAAAAAGATATTGTCAAGACAATAAGATAAAAAGGATTGGAGAGTTAGTGGGGAAGTTGAAAACGAAATAATTTTGGAGTGCATCCATATGGATGCAGCACTGACATGGTCAATGCATTCCATAGTCACCCTCCCCCTAACCCCCTCCCATCAAGGGAGGGGAAGGACGAACGTCCTCACGGGAGTGAGGACGCTACGGGAAAGGATGAAAAATGAAATTCGTCCAAAAATTAAAAAATGCATCACAAAAGAATAACTCACTCCTCTGCATTGGCTTGGATACTGATTTAGAGAAGATCCCTAAGTTTTTGCTACAAGAAAAAGACCCGATCTTTTCTTTCAATCAAGCTATTATCGATTTAACCTCAGATTTAGTTTGCGCTTATAAGCCGAATCTTGCCTTTTATGAGGCTTACGGTATAAAGGGGTTAGAGGCTTTGAAAAACACCTGCGAGTATATACCTGAGGAGATTCCGATTATCTTGGATGCTAAAAGAGGGGATATAGGTAACACCTCCAAGATGTATGCTAAAGCTATCTTTGATGAATTTAAAGCTGATGGAGTGACTTTGAATCCCTATCTGGGGGAGGATGGTTTATCTCCTTTTTTGGAATATGAGGATAAATGTTCTTTTGTCTTATGTTTAACCTCTAATTTAGGGGCTAAAGATTTTCAGCTTCTCAAGCTTGAGGGAAAGCCCTTATATAAAATTGTGGCTGAAAAGGTTAAAAGCTGGAATAAAAAGGGGAATTGCGGTTTAGTAGTTGGAGCAACCTATGCTGAGCAGTTGAAACAGATAAGGGAAATGGTTCAAGATTTGCCCATTTTGATTCCAGGAATCGGAGCTCAAAAAGGGGATATGGAGCTTACGGTTAAGTATGGAACTGATAAGCACGGTGAGTTAGCCATAATCAATTCCTCCAGAGGAATAATTTATGCTTCATCTGATAAAGATTTTGCTAAAGCAGCCAGAGAAGAGGCGAAGAAATTAAGAGAACTATTTAATTTATATAGAAAAAAGGTCCGAAATCTGGATCCATAGGAGATAAATATGAAATTGGTGACCTCAGAACAGATGAGAAAAATCGATAGAATAACTATTAAAGAAATAGGAATACCCGGTTTAGAGCTTATGGAAAAAGCAGGCCTGGGTTCAGCTTTGGTGGCAAAAAAGATTTTAGATAAAATAGATGAAGATAAGAAGGTGATTATCTTCTGCGGAAAGGGGAATAATGGAGGAGATGGATTTGTGGTGGGAAGATATCTGTCCTCCTGGGGAGCAGAAGTAATTTTTTACCTCATAGGCAAAAAAGAAGAGATTAAAGGGGATGCTCAGATTAATCTAAAAAAGGCAATTGACTTGGGTTTGCCTATAAAAGAGGTTTTGAAAGAAAAAGACTTTCCCTCTGAGGTTAAAGCTGATCTGATAGTGGATGCCATCTTTGGGACTGGCTTCAAAGGGAAGGTAGCTGGATTGGAAGAAGAGGTGATCAGACTCATAAATTCTTCCCAGATAAAAGTTTTATCCATAGATATCCCCTCAGGTTTAGATGCGGATACAGGTTCAGTCGAAGGTATATGTATTAAAGCAGATACTACCCCGACCATGGGTTTGCCCAAGCTGGGGCAGTTTTTCTTTCCAGGTAAGAGTTATTGCGGCAAAGTTGAAGTAATAGACATAGGTGTCCCTCAGAAGGTGATAGAGGAACAGGGACTAAATCTGAATTTAATAACTCAAGATAAGGTAAAAAGTTTTCTGCCCCAGCGTCCGGGTGATGCTCATAAGGGAACCTGTGGTAAGGTTTTTCTTTTAGCCGGCTCAACCGGAATGAGCGGTGCGGCAAGTTTAGCCTCTTTATCCTGTTTAAAAGCCGGTGCCGGAATGGCGATCTTGGGGATTCCGAAAAGCATGAACGAAATTATGGAGATGAAGTTGACTGAGGTTATGACCAAGCCATTGCCAGATGTGAGAAAAAAAGGAGCTTTAGCCTTGAGGGGTTTAGGTGAGATAATGCAGATTTTGAAATGGGCTGATAGTGTGGCTTTAGGTCCGGGCTTGGGGCAACATTTTGAGACAGTTGAGTTAGTTAGAAGATTGATAACTAAAATCGAGCTTCCTATGGTTATAGATGCAGACGGGTTAAATGCAATTGCCAAAGATAAAAATATATTAAATCAGACAAAAGTTCCTCTGATTCTAACTCCGCATATAGGTGAACTATCCAGATTGATTAATGTTCCAATGGAGGAGATTGCAAAAGACAGGATAAAGTATGTTTTAGAGTCAGCCAAAATTTTTAATTGTGTAGTAGTCTTTAAAGGAGCACCTACAATTGTGGGTGAGCCAGAAGGTGAAGTTTACGTTAATCCTACCGGTAACGCTGGGATGGCAACAGCTGGTTCCGGGGATGTATTAACAGGGATTATCGTCGGATTATTAGTGCAGATGATTATGTTAAAGAAACAGGATATTAAAAAATCCATGCTTGAGTCAGCCTTAGCCGGGGTTTATATACATGGACTGTGCGGCGATTTAGCCAGAGATGAAAAAGGAGAGATGGGAATGATTGCCGGGGATATGATGGAGAAATTGCCAGAGGCGTTAAAACAATTGATAAAAGGATAGAAGTCAATTTGCAGGGCTGGTCCGCCTCTGGCGGACTACCTACGAGAATGTAAACCTTGATCTTCCGTAGGTCGGGCACCTTGCCCGACCACAAGGAGTATTAGAATGGGAATCGAGGAGAATATAAAGGCTTTATCCCAAGAGTCGCGTAGGGGTGGAGCTTGCCTCCACCCTTCCCTTGGGCGTCCAATTGGACGCCCCTACATGGTTTTATTCCAGATAGGAGTTTTGGTATGAGACTCGAAGATAAGATAAAGGCTTTATCCAAAGAGTTTTTCCCAATTTTAGTGAAGTTAAGAAGAGAGCTTCATCAGTATCCTGAAATAGCCTATACCGAATACAAGACCTCAGAGATTATTGTAAAGGAGCTGAAGAAATTAGGGCTCAAATTTAAAAAAGGGGTTGCGAAGACCGGTGTAATTGGCTTATTGAGTGAAAATATGAAAGGGAAAACTGTGGCTCTGAGGGCAGATATTGATGCTCTGCCTTTAACTGAAATGACAAATCTTTCTTTTAAGTCCAGAAATCCTGGGAAAATGCATGCCTGCGGACATGATGTGCATATAAGTTGTGTTATAGGTGCGGCTAAGATTTTAAAAAGATTAAAAGAAAAGTTACCCGGAAAGGTAAAATTTATCTTTCAGCCCAGTGAAGAGGTGCCACCGGGTGGAGCCTATCCGATGATTAAGGCAGGGGTGCTTAAAAGTCCAGAGGTGAACGGAATATTCGGCTTGCATTGTGATTCCAATATCCCGGTTGGCAAAATCGGGGTTAAAAATGGTCCGATGATGGCTCAGGCAGATGGTTTTGACATTACCATAATGGGCAAAGGTGGGCATGGAGCCAGGCCCCAGGATGGGATCGATGCAATAGTGGTAGCTTCAGCCGTTATTCAGGCTTTGCAGACCATTCCCAGCCGCAGGATAAACCCTTTGAAACCTGTGGTCATAAGTGTGGGGATAGTTGAAGGAGGAACTGCTCGTAATATCATCTGCGATAAGGTGGTTTTAAAAGGGACCGCCAGGACTTTAGAGAAAAGTATAACTAAAAAGATACCCAAACTATTAGGAGAGATTATCTCTGGTATAACCAAAGGTTATGGTGCTGATTTTGAGTTGAAATATTATGATGGTTATCCGGTGTTGGTAAATGATCCCGTTATGACAGATCTGGTTAGAGATTCGGTCACAAAGTTGTTCGGAAAAGAGGCACTTTTCGAGATAAAAGAGCCGATGATGGGGGGTGAGGATTTTGCCTATTTTCTGAATAAGGTTCCAGGCTCATTTTTAAGGTTGGGGATCAGAAATGAAAAAATTGGTGCTGTCTATCCCTGGCACCATCCCAAATGGAAGGTGGATGAGAAGGCTATAAATATAGGTTCTGCTCTTTTAGCTCACGTAGCTTTTGATTTTTTGTCGAGAAAAAAATAGGAGGCTTTCCCATTTTTGTGGCAAATTTTTGCGTTTTTTAAGTAGGAATGAGAAAACCCGCGTAGGGGCGGAGTTCACCTCCGCCCTAGTGGATTTGAGTGGAGGCCTTGTAAAATCTGGGTTTCGCAAAGCTCAACAAACTCCACACCTATGCGAGTAACTATAAGTAGCTCAGGCAAAAGATGAGGTTCTTTCTCAAAATGAGAGGACGAATATCAAATCCCCTCTCCCCTTGTGGGAGAGGGTTAGTCCGAATTTGTCCAGAATGGATCCATTCGGAGATCCATAGGAGGAGAAGGGTCACCCTCCCCTTACCCCTCCCATCGAGGGAGGGGAAATCAAAGGAGTTTTGCAGGGTTGGCCCGCCTCTGGCGGATGCTTACGGGAGCTTAAAAGCTTTAACCTGGTTTACCTAAAGGTGAACACTCCAGCTTGACCTTTTAAAGTAGTTTTTCAGAGAGCTCATAGATAAGAGGATTTTTAATGAAAAGGATTAAGATTTTAATTTCAGTTTTAATATTTGTTTTTTCGCTTCAATTGTTTTTTACTTCTAGTTCCTATTCCAAACCTCCTTATAATCCTGGTGATTGGGTAAGCTATACGGTTTTAAGATATGTTACCTGTATCGGTTATGATTTTAACCATATTTACTTTGGAACCACCGGTGGGGTATCAAGGTATGATTTTTTTGCTAACCAGTGGTCAGAACCTATAACCGAAAGCGATGGGCTCTTAGATAACCGGGTGGAGAAGATTGCTTATGATCCGGAGAGAAATATGCTCTGGTTCAAAACCTATTCCGGAGTTTGCAGATATGACCCTGGTTTTGAGGAATGGTATTATGGAGGGGATTTCCCTTATGAGTTGATGCATAAAGACTCAGTCAATTTCCTCTTTCCCTCCTTCTTTATGGATTTCGGTTATTCTTTTTTCCCGGAAGGTTATATCATCGATATTTACCTGAATAGATATAGAGTTACCAACTACCTTTTTGACCAATGGGGAAGCCTGTGGATTGGGACCTGGGGCTTGAATGCGGGAGTAGCTTCTCTGCGTGATTTAGAGCTTAAGATGTTCCAGACCGGACTTTATAATCAGGATGTCAAGGCTCTGATTATAGATGGAGACAATCTCTGGTTTGGAGGCAGAAGTTTTTTCTACAAAGAGGGTGGAATAACCAGATACAATCTTAAAGACAAAAAATGGGATTATTTTGAATCCTCCTCCTTGCAGGAACTTTTGAATAAAGATGTTAGCTGTATAGAAAAAGATTCCCGCTATATCTGGTTCGGGACGATAAATGGGCTGTTACGATATGATAAGAAAAAGGACCGCTGGAGCTCTTATGATAACTTCAAAGGGCTCTGGAATAATGAGGTTACAGCTTTAAAATCTGAAGGGGGGATGCTCTGGATTGGAACTCGTTGGGGGTTGAATTTTTATCTTCCCAAAAGAGATTCTATCGTCCGGGTTAAAGATGAACTGATTAAAGGTGCTTATATCTATTCAATTGAGGGGGATTCAAACTTTATCTGGATAGGAACGGACCGAGGGGCTTTTCAGCTAAAAAAATCCGCAGGTGAATGGATTCGCTTCAAAACTCCTGAAGGGATTTTGAATCAGTGGGTAAAGGCGGTCTACAAATATAAAGATGAGCTCTGGTTTGGAACTACAGATGCGGTATTAGGTATAGATCTGAAAACAAGAAAAAGATGGATCTACCAATCACCAGTTAACTATCCTGGCCCAGAGGTGACCAAAATCGTCTGCGATGAAAAAAATCTCTGGGTAGGGACAATTTTGGGGGTCTGGAAGTTAGATAGAGAAAAGGGTATCTGGAAAGGATTTTTTAAAGAGGACGGGCTTTTAGAAAACTATATTCAGGATCTTCTTTTAGATGGGGAATATATCTGGTTTGGAACTCAAAGAGGTGCCACTTGCTTTTACTGGAACAGTCCTTTTAGGATGGATTAGTCCTTAGAAAAGGAGCCGTAGGAATGGAATTAAAAAAGATAGGTGAATTCGGGCTTATAGAGTTAATCCGAAAAAAAATCTATACCAGAGATAAAAGAGTGGTTGTAAATATAGGGGATGATGCGGCAATCCTAAAGAGTTCAGCCAGTAAGCTCTTAGTTTTCACTACTGATACCCTGATGGAGAAAGTCCATTTCGATTTGAAGTATTACTCTTTTAAGGATTTGGGCTGGAAGTGTATGGCCGCTAATCTAAGTGATATCGCAGCTATGGGAGGGACACCTTTAGCCGGGCTGGTTTCCTTGGGGCTTCCGCAAAGGATAAAAACAGAAGAAGTTCTGGAGCTTTATTCCGGAATAAAAAGCCTCTCTTCTGAATTTAGGTGTCCTATTGTAGGCGGGGATATATTTTCTTCCTCTCGAGCTTTGGTTATAACCATTTCCCTTTTAGGAGAAATTGAAAAAAATCTGTTTAAGACCAGGTACGGAGCAAAAATCGGAGATTTAATCTTTGTAACCGGTGATCTGGGAGGAGCTGAGGCTGGGCTTAGGGTTTTGAGAAATTATTCAGGGAAGAAGAAAATCCCCTTTAAAAGTTCAGCTGTAAAAAAGCATCTTTCCCCTTATCCTAAGATAGGGGAGGCAAAGCTTTTAGTCCAGAGTTTGAAGATAACCTCGATGATCGATATAAGCGATGGTCTATCTTCGGATTTATATCACCTCTGTGAGGAAAGCGATAAGGGTGCTTTAGTCTATGCAGAGAAAATACCTATAAGCCAGAACACTATAAAGACTTGCAAATCTTTAAATCTTTTACCTCTAAATTTAGCTTTAAGCTCGGGTGAGGAATATGAGCTCCTTTTTACCTTAAGCTCGGGGGAAGAGGAGAAGCTGAAAAAAATAACTCGAGGAAAGTTTAAAGTTAGCCTGATAGGAGAGATAAGGAAAAAAGAGGAAGGGGTTAAGATTTTGGGCCAGGATGGCAGACTCAAAAGATTAAAAAAGACCGGTTATATTCACTTTTAAATTTTCCTTCGAGAATCTTTTTAAAAAGTTCGTTGCGTCCGTTGGATATTTTTTTGAAGTCAGACTGAAAGTCTGGCTTACCGATCTCAAGATGCCTCAAGGTGCATCTGCACATTCGCATAGAACCTTACCTCTTTCCCCACTCCTTAAAGGAGAGGGGGAGGGGCGTAGGGGCGACCCGTCGGGTCACCCCTACTTTTTGTCATTTCCTATGGATCTCCGAATGGATCTATTCTGGACAAATTCGGACTGAGGGAGCGAAAGCGAGCGAAGAATCTACCTTAAGAAAAAACTCGACAGATTCTTCGCCCTGCGGGCTCAGAAAGACATTTATCTCTCTACCCAAAGGCGGGGGACTCCTGGCAATGGCAGGCGGTAGGAGCAGGTTTGAAACCTGCTCCTACACGTCATCTGTATACAATCTACCTCTAAAATATATCCAGCAAACAAAAAGTTGTTGACATTTGATTTCAAAACATTACTTTGCTAAAAAAGTTGGGGTGAACGAGGCGCAAGTATAAACTCCCCTTGTTTGGCAGGGGAAAAGGGAGGTGGGGTAAGGTATGGAGAAAAATTTTCCAGAATGCCTTAAGTGCAACAAAGGAGTGCTTTTACCTCTCTCCGATTACGGCAGGGAGGGTGCGAGCATAAGATATAAAGCCTGGGTCTGTTCAAACCCGGTCTGTGGTTTTTCCATCCGCATAGATAATGGTGAGATAAGCTTTGGTAAGAGCATCGGGATCTCTACTAAATAAAAAACTTTTAGTTTTCTAAATGCGTTTCGTTCCTTCTCAACTTTTTTTAACTATTATCCGAGAAACGGATCCATAGGACCAGATGTGGGAAAAACTTGTAGATAATCTCTGGCTGAAATTGGGGGCAATCCTTTTAGCCTGCCTTTTGTGGTTTCATGCTTCAACTGATAAGTCTTATGAGTACACCTTCAGCTATAGCCTGGAATTGATTAACCTTTCTCCGGAACTTATTCTGGCTGAACCTTTGCCAGCTGAGGCGAAGGTGAAAATCTACGGCAAAGGAAAGGAGTTTTTGAAGTTTCTCCTTTCAAAAGAAAGAAGCTTGAAAATCGATGCCCGGGAATTTTCCAGAGGAAAGATTGGTCTTCAGCTAAAAAAGGAGATGATAGATATCCCGGAAGGTCTGAATCTATCTGTGATCGAGGTTTTATCGCCTAAGGTTCTGAAGATTAATTTACAAAAGGTTGAAGAAAAAAAGGCACCGATTGTCTCCCAGCTTTCTTTTTTTCCAGAGGAAGAGTATTTTATGAAAGAAGAGGCAAGATTTATTCCTGATAGAATTAGAGTTAGAGGTCCATCAGAAAGTGTTCGGAAAACCAAATTCAT
>Ga0209979_1001683_pt1 | contig 23374 bp, 20 predicted proteins | sample AnhtaG_FD_183114 | JGI IMG/M metagenome (GOLD analysis project Ga0209979, IMG submission 183114) | Deep subsurface microbial communities from Anholt, Denmark to uncover new lineages of life (NeLLi) - Anholt_01485 metaG (SPAdes) (version 2) | ecosystem: Environmental > Aquatic > Marine > Oceanic...
ATGGCGGAAATAGAACATGTAGTAGGAGATGTAGAAGGAAAAGAGGTCATAATTTTTGATGATATGATAGATACAGGGGATACAATACTGAAGGCTGTTGATATGTTAGTAAGACATAAGGCAAAGAAAGTTTATGTCGGTGCGACTCATCCCATTTTTTCGGGTAATGCTATAGAAGAATTAGAAAATTCAAAAGTTGATGAGATAGTAGTGATGGATACTATTCCATTAAATAAAGAATGTAAATCTGATAAGATAAAAGTTCTTTCCATTGCATCTCTTCTTGCAAAAACCATAAAAAAAGTTTATCATTGCAAGTCTGTAAGCGAGTTGTTTAAAGGCGAAAATTTAGTTTAATCTGTAAACATAAAGGTAGGTGCAGCAATAGATGGAAAATATAGCTTTGGCGGTAGAAAAAAGAAATGACAGCGAGATAAAAAGTAATGCATCAAAAAGATTAAGAAATAAACATTATATACCTGCAGTTGTATATGGTTTAAAGGAAGAACCAGTTAGCATTAAGATAAGGGAAAAAGAATTTAAAGGCATGTTAAAAGGCAAAAGCATTTACAGCCTAATTTTTGATCTGCATATAGATGGTGCAAAAAAGAATAAGAAAGAAACAGTTTTAATAAAAGAATTTCAGAGAGATCCCATCACTAGAGAATTTCTGAATGTGGATTTTTTAAGAATACAGATGGAGAAGGAAATTGAAACTACTGTTCCTATCCATATTATCAATGAAGAAGTAGCTGTAGGAATTAAAGATGGTGGTGGTGTTCTGCAGCACGGCCTGAGGGAGTTACATATCTCCTGCTTTCCTGCAGATATTCCAGATTATATCCAATATGATATAAAAGAACTGGATATGGGTGTAGCGGTTAGGGTTTCAGATATTAATATTTCTGATAAAATAAAAATATTGAATGATCCTGAAGAAGTAGTAGTTTCAATAATTCATCCGACCCAACTGAAGGAAAAAGAATTGGTTGCCGAGGAAGAGGCTGAAGAAGAGGTTGTTGAGCCTGAGGTAATCGGCAAAGAAAAAGAAGAATTAGCAGAAGAAAAAGAACATCCGAAAGAAAAAGAACATCCGAAAGAAAAAGGTTCCAGGGAAAAATAATTATTATGGTTTTAATTATTGGTCTTGGCAATCCCGGGAAAGACTATGAATTTACAAGACACAATATAGGTTTCAAAATTATTGATAAGTTTGCAGAGAGTCTTGAGAAAAAAAGCTGTTACCGGAAATTTAATTCAACAGTTACTGAATCCTCATATGATGGTAAGAAATTAATACTTTTAAAACCCCAAACCTATATGAATAGCAGCGGTACTGCAGTTGTTATGTGCTACAATTTCTTACGTAAGCAAATTAATTCAATGCTGGTGATTCATGATGATATTGATATTGGATTTGGAGAGATCAGGTTGAAGGCGGGCGGTGGTACTGGCGGGCATAAAGGCCTGGAATCAATAGCAGATAAACTGGGGAGCTATGATTTTGACAGGCTCCGGTTTGGAGTAGGGAGGCCCCCGGGCAGGCAGGATGCGGCAGATTATGTGCTTGACGAGTTTGGTAAAAATGAAAGAGAAGAAGTTGAAATCGGCGTACAGAGGTCAACAGATATCATAAGGGATTACCTGACAGAAGGTATTGAATATGCTATAAATAAATATAACTGAAAACGCCTGTATTTTTGCCCTCTACCTTGTTTTTATTTTACACTTCTGATTAATTGTGCTTGATTAACTTTTATCTTTTTGATTATCTTTTTCATTATAAAGTTTTTTGTTTTTTTTATTCGTCCAGAATTTATGAAGAAAATTAATGCTCGCACCCTGAAAGGATATTTTAATTATTTTTTTATATAATCATTATTGACAACAGTTTTAAAATATTAGCGATGGCAATGTTTTTAGAAAATTTTACAAGTGAAAAGCAGTGGCAGCAGTTTATAGAAAAATATGAAAGAGCAAATACTGAAGATAAAAAAGGTAGTGGCGGCAGTCTTGATACCTTGATTGCTGATGAGAATATCTGGCCTTTTATAATAAGTGCTTTTTTTAAGTCTTTTAATATACCGGTTCTGGTAATTACATCAACCCTGGAGAGAGCCTGTGAGCTGGAAAAGGAAATAAATTGTACTATTCCAGGGGTTAAAATATTTAATTTTCCCAGTCTTGGAAACAGCATTTTCTATAAAAATAAAATTACTGCTACAGAAAACCTTACAAAAAGACTCAATACCATTAAAAATTTATTTAATATTGACAGCTCCAGATATCCATTTTTAGTTATCGCTACCAGCAATTCTTTGCTAAATTTAATGCCTGCCTCAAAAGCTGGTAAGCTGGAAAGTATAAAAATATTGACTGGCGGTGAATATGATAGGAACCAGTTGATATCCAGATTTACAGACAGTGGTTATGAAAGGGTAAACAGGGTTTATGATAGAGGGGAATTCAGTATAAGAGGAGAAGTTATTGATATTTATGATATAGCCGGAGAGAATCCTGCAAGGATTGATTTTTTTGGAGATGAAGCGGAAAAAATATTTTTTTATAATATTTCAAGCCAGAAGCTGATAAAGAAATTGGATAAAATCTCTATTTTTCCAAATACAAATCCCTGGAAGATGAAAGAAGAAATAGATAGCGTAAAACCACCTAAAAAAATGATCTCTTTTATTAATCTGCTCCGGAAAAGTATTCCAAAACTTGCGGTCATATTTTGTGATCCAATAGAAATTTATCTGAAAATAAGAAGCGATATTGATATTCTTCATAAGGTGTTTGATAGAGATAAAGATATTCTGGCAACTGCGAGCAAAGAAATTGCAAGTTCCTATCTGGTGAAAAAAGATTTTCTAGAAAAAGAGGATTTTTATTTAAAATTAAATATAGTTTCCACCAAAGAACAGGCCACTACTAAAAGTGAGTTTAATCTGCATAAAATAACCAGGCAGAAAAAAAGTTTTGGAAATTCCATTGTTTTTATAAGGAATATAAAAAAAGATTTAAAAAGCGGCAGGAAGGTTATTATTTCTATTGGTGGAAGTAAAAGAAGAAAGAAGATAGAAGAATTATTTTTAGGCAGTTCCATATCCTATAACTATTTAAGAGATGGAGTTGAAGTTAAATATAATTTACTCAGGGCAGGTGTTGTCAGTATCTCGAACAGCAGGTTATACAGAGGTTATCAGTCAAGAGATGTTTCATTATATGGGGAACTGGATATTTATGACCAAATGCAGTATCAGATCTCTAAAAAAAAGATTTCTACTGGTAGTGAGTTTGAGTATTTTAAGCCCGGGGAATATATAGTTCATAAAAACCATGGTATTGGAAAATATATTGATATTATCTCAGAGCAGGTTGGCGATTATAAAAGGGAATATTTTTTTATAGAATATGCAAATAATGATAAGCTATATGTTCCAACCTGGCAGGCTGACCGCATCAGTAAATATGTTGGCGCAAAAAAACCAACCATAACCTCTCTTAGTTCTAAACATTGGGATAGTCTTAAAAGAAGAGTCAGGAGATCTGTCCATAAGTTTGCTATTGACCTTGCTAAATTATATGCTGAGAGAAATTCTGCCAGTGGTTATTCATTTCCTGCTGATAGCCCCTGGCAAAAGGAGATAGAAGATTTATTTCCGTTTAAGGAGACCCCTGATCAAATTAAAGCCATAAATTATGTAAAGAATGCAATGCGCAAACCTAAACCAATGGACATTCTGGTAATTGGAGATGTAGGATTCGGGAAAACTGAGGTTGCTGTAAGGGCAGCTTTTAAGGTAATAGAAAATGGGAAACAGGTTCTGATGCTGGTCCCGACCACCATTCTTGCTGATCAGCATTATCAGACCTTCAGCGAGCGGTATAGAAACTACCCTGTCATTTTAGAAGTCTTAAGCAGATTTAGGGCAAGAAAAAAACAAAAAGACATAGTGAAAGATTTTAATGACGGCAAAATAGATATGATAATTGGGACACACCGTATCCTACAGGAAGATATAAGGCCTAAAGACCTGGGTCTTATAATTGTAGATGAAGAACAGAAATTTGGAGTCGGAAGCAAGGAAAAGATAAAGTTGTTAAAAACTGAAGTGGATGTACTGACCTTAAGCGCTACCCCTATTCCCAGGACACTGTATATGTCTCTTACCGGAGTCAGGGATATTGTATTAATTGAAACTCATCCGGAGGGTAGGAACCCAATAGAAACTTTTGTGGGTGAGATTGACTATCAGGTTGTAAGAAGAGCTATAGAGAGGGAACTGGCCAGAGCAGGGCAGGTATATTATGTATACAATAGAATATCCGGTATAGAAAATAAGAAAATCCAGCTGCAGCAATTAGTCCCGGAAGCAAGAGTTGCTCTGACTCATGGCCAGATGGACGGCAGCAGGATAGAAGAAATAATGAGTGATTTTGTAAATAAAAAATACGATATACTGCTGACCACTTCAATAATAGAATCCGGAATGGATATTGGGAATGTAAATACATTAATAGTTGAAAATTCACATCTGTTTGGATTATCTCAGCTGTATCAATTGAGAGGCAGGGTGGGTAGGTCTTCTGAGAGAGCTTATTCTTATTTATTCTATCCCGGCAGGGGAAATCTAAGTCTTCCTGCGTTTCAAAGGCTTAAGACTTTGACAGAATATACCGACCTTGGTTCAGGATACAATATAGCAATGAGAGACCTGGAAATAAGAGGAGCAGGGGAAATATTAGGTCCAAGGCAGCATGGTCACATAAATAGTGTGGGTTTTGATATGTACTGTCAGATAGTAAAAGAAGAGATTGAAAAACTTAAAGGTAAAAAGATTGAAGAGGATATTAATGTTCAAATTGACCTGCCGGTAAGTGCCTATATCCCAAAAAGTTATATTGAAAGTGAAAGAGACAGAGTTAATATTTATAAGATATTGGGAAATGCAAAAAGTCTTGGTGAAATAAACCAGGTCAGGAAGGGTATGAACTTGCGATATAAAAAAACGCCACTGGTGGTAGATAATCTTGTAAATATAGCCAAATTAAAATATTTACTCAGGAAAGCAAAGATAGAAAAGCTCGTTTTCTCTGACGAGAAGGGAATTTACTTGAAAAAAGTGGATATGTCTCAGGGCAGGGCCGGTGAAATGAATAGAAAGAATAATAACCTGTCATACGAACCGGTTTCCAAAAGGATAATAATAAAAAAAGTCAGTAAAAATATTGATTTAGACTTAGTCTTAGGAAGCCTAAATGATATAATGAGTTTCATATAATATTCAATAAAAGGAAAGAAGGTAAAGATTGAAGAGAAGCGTTATCTGCATAATTATGCTATTTATTTTCGTTTTTGTTTTTTTGTTTGCTGGCTGCAGCAAGACAGTAGCCAGGGTGGATGGAATAGAAATAAAGCAAAAGGAAGTCGATACTTATATTAATTTTTATAAAAAACAGAGCACGAGTAGCGAATTAACTGGGGATGAAGAGGAGTTAAAAACTTTAGAGGTCAATATAGTTGATTCTCTTATTGTTACAAAACTTCTTGAAAAGTACGCAGAGGAAAATAATATTACCGTAAGCAGTGAGGAAGTTGATAAACAGATTAAATTGATAATTGATTCTTATTCCTCGGAAGAGGATTTTAAGAAGGGTTTAAAGGATATGGGCATAGATAGAAAATTTCTTGAAAATTACTTCAGGAGCCTGATGCTCGGGAGTAAAATTTTTGACGTAGTCACTACAGATGTAATTGTGACCAGCCAGGAGGTAAAGCAGTACTATGAAGATAATAAAAAACCATTATTTATAATTCCAGCCAGCGTTAAAGCGAGCCATATCCTGGCCATATTTCCGTGGGTAGAAGATAATTCTGAAGAGACTGAAGAGACTGAGGAGGGAAGGAAAGAAGCTCTAGAAAAAATAAAAATGGTGGAAGATAAATTAAAAAATGGCGTAGATTTTGAAGTTCTAGCCCGGCAATATTCAGACGATAGTGCAAGTGCGGCCAGTGGGGGAGATCTAGGTTATATAAGCAAAGGACAGATGATTGAGGAATTTGAAGAAGCATTATTCTCTATGGATGTGGGGGAAGTAAGTGAGATTGTTGAAACCAAATATGGATTTCACATTATAAAGGTTTTTGACCGTCAGGAAGAATATATCCAGAAATTTGATGAAGTTGAAGAATCCATAAACGAATACCTGTTGAATTTAAATAAGATGGAAAAATGGGAGGATTTTATTTTTTCACTAATAGAAGAAGTTAATATTGAATATTTCACAGATGTGGAAGGGACACTAAACAGTACTGAAGAGGAAAGCGAATGAAATTCCAACTAAATAGAAGAGATTTAGAAAAAATAGACAAAATCAATGACAGCAGCAAACTATTTGCTATTCTGGTGGATATAATGAGAAAGCTTAGATCGTCTGATGGTTGTATATGGGACAGAGAGCAAAACCATAAGACTATCAAGAGGAATTTAATTGAAGAAACTTATGAGGCTGTTGAGAGTATTGAGAATGATGATTATAAAGGACTTAAAGAAGAATTAGGTGACCTGCTGCTTCAAATAGTTTTTCACAGCCAGATTGCAGCTGAAAATAAAAAGTTTAATATAAGTGAAGTGTTGCGAAGCATTATAAAGAAGTTGATAAGAAGGCATCCTCACGTTTTTCAGGGAATGACTTTAAACAGTAGCGATGAGATATTAGCAAACTGGGAGGATATCAAGAAAAAAGAGAGAAAAGAGAAATTTAAAAAGCCTGATTCAATTTTTAGAGGAATCCCAAGGTCCCTACCATCTCTCCATTATGCTTCTGAAATTCAAAATAGAGCTTCAAGATTGGGTTTTGATTGGGATAAGGCAATTGATATAATTGACAAAATAAAAGAAGAGCTGGCTGAACTTGAAAAAGAAGTAAGGGAAGGCAGAAAAAGCCGGGTATTTGATGAAATCGGAGATGTCCTTTTTAGTATAATAAATTTCAGCAGGCATTTAGGCGTAGATTGTGAAGAAAGCCTATATGAAGTAAGTAAAAAATTTGTAAGAAGATTTAATTTTATGGAGAAATATGCTGATGAAAATAATCTGGATTTTAAAAAACTGCCGCTGAAAGAAAAAGACAAATTATGGGAAATTGCAAAAAGAGAGCTGCCATGAGAAAGACCAAAATAATTTGTACTATTGGACCTGCCAGTAAAGAAGAAAATATTTTAAGAGAGCTAATAACTGGGGGGATGGACATAGCCCGGGTGAATACTTCTCATAGTGACTCCGAAGAAGTTATAGAAATAGTGGAAAAAATCAGAAGGGTTTCACAGGAATTTAAAAGAAACACAGCAATAATACTGGACCTGCAGGGCCCTAAAATCAGGGTAGGTGATTTAAAAAATAAGATAAGACTGGAAAGAAAACAAAAAGTTGTTTTTACTGTAGCCAATAATTATGATTCCAGTCACTCCGGTATAAATAACATAATTAAGGTTACTTATGATAAATTTATTGAAGATATTAAAAAAGGCAGCCGTATTTATATCGATGATGGTTTGATTGAGTGCAAAGTGCTGGATATTAATATACCCAAAAAGTCAGCTGTTTGCGAAGTTATAACCGGTGGACTGCTGAGTTCCAATAAGGGAATTAATCTTCCGGGTGTATCTATAAGTGCGGCTTCGGTTACCAAAAAGGATCTGGAATTTTTAAATCTTGGTTTAAAACTGGAAGTAGACTTCATAGCCCAATCTTTTGTGAGAAATTCTTATGATATAGAGAAAATCAAAAGAGTAATAAGCGATAAGAAAAGTCACGCAATGGTTATTGCAAAGATTGAAAAACATGAGGCAGTTGAAAACTTTGACAGTATTTTAAAGTCAGCGGACGCTGTTATGGTAGCCAGAGGTGATCTGGGAATTGAAATGAACGCAGAAGAAATCCCCCATATCCAGAAAAGGATTATAAAGAAAGCCAATATATCAGGTAAGCCTGTAATTACTGCTACACAAATGCTGGATTCTATGATGAGAAATCCCAGGCCTACAAGAGCTGAAGTAAGCGATGTGGCAAATGCAATTATAGATGGTTCGGATTCGGTTATGCTTTCCGGGGAAACTGCGATCGGTAAGTATCCCATGGAATCCTTAAAAATGATGGTTAAAATAATAAATAAAACCGAAGCCTCTCTGGATTATGATGCCATTTTACGAAATGATGTTATCTTAAGAAAAAAATTAAGAATTACCCAGGATACTATTACGGAAGCCATAAGCTTTGCTTCTCGTGAAATTGCTAATATGCTGAATGCGAAAGCTATTATTTCTTCAACCGAGTCTGGACACACAGCCAGGCAGGTTTCCAAAAACAGGCCCAGGAGCATGATAATTGGCGCCAGTCCCAACCAGTGGGTAGTAAGACAGTTGATGATAAGCTGGGGTGTTGTTCCGGTAAGAATGAAATTTACTAAAAATATTGATATGATGATTGATGAGTCTATAAATGTTTCGAAAAAACTTAAATATATAAATACAGGCGATAGAGTGATTATTACTGCAGGGGTTTTAGTAAATAAACCGGGCAGCACCAATCTTATAAATGTAGAAGAGGTGGAATAAGTTATACCTGGGACGATACCTGGGAAGGTTCACACAGCTTAATCTTCTGTGAACCGCAGTTTTCTTAACAGTTTGTCCTCTCCAATTAATGTCAGGACATCATCTTTCTGAAATTTATAGTTGACATCAGGTGGAGACATAATTTCGTTTTTACTGTTTTTTATACTTATTATAGTTACCCCGTATCTGTGCCTTAAATTTAGTTCTATTAAGTTCTTTCCAACTATCGTTTCAGGTGCGGGTATTTCAATAATACTTACATCCGGGCTGACCCTCAGAAAATCAATAATATTGGAACTTACCAGGCTTCTCGCAACTCTTTCTCCCATATCTTTTTCGGGATATACTATGATATCTGCGCCAACCTTTGAAAGCACCCTTCCCTGTGTTTTAGTTCCTGCTTTAGCAATTATCTTTTTTGCGTCTTTTTCTTTAAGAAGCAGGGTTACCAGTATTGAGTTTTGGATGTATTTTTCTCCGATGCATACAATAACTGCTTCATAATCAGAGATACCTATAGATTCCAATATATCTGCATCTGTTGCATCGCATTTTATTACATCTGCTATCTCTTCAGAAACCCTTTGAATCCGGTCTTCAGACTGATCTATACCTACCACGCTGTAGCCGGCTTCTGTTAATGTTCCAGCAACACTTACTCCAAATCTTCCTAATCCTATTACTAAAAATTGTTTTTTCATAATTCCTATCCAATTGTTATTGTTTCTTCAGGATGAGTTATTTTATTAACTATACCTCTTATTGCAATAGCTACAGATAAAGTACTGATACCAATTCTACCAATATACATAGTAAGTATCAATATTATCTTGCTTGGTGTAGAAAGTGCTGGTGTAATTCCGGTACTTAAACCCACGGTACCAAATGCCGATATTACTTCAAATAAAACTTCTTTTAAAGAGTATCTCTCAAATACCAGTATCCCGATTGTTGAAATTATAATTAATGCAATTGCGGTTATAGTCAAAGTTAAAGCTCTGTATATTAAACTTGAGGGCAGCTTTCTTTTAAATAATATGACCTCGCTTCTTCCTCTAATGGAGCTAAAACCGCCTGCAGTCACAGCAACGAAAGTGGTAGTTTTTATGCCACCTCCTGTTCCTCCCGGCGATGCTCCTATAAACATAAAGAAGGCAAGAAAGAAAATAGTGGCAACATTTAAGCTGGCAGTGTTAATGGTGTTAAAACCAGCTGTTCTGGCAGTGATTGACTGGAAGAAGCTGGATAGAATTTTAGTTGAAAGAGGCCTGCCTGCAATTGATTCCGGGTTATTAAACTCAAGAAGAAAAAACATAACTGCTCCAATCAGTATCAAAGAGGCAGTGGTGATCATAACCACTTTTGCATGCAAGGAAAAATGTTTTACTCTCCTGAAAGTAATAATCTCAGAAATTACAGGAAAACCGATTCCTCCAAGTACAATTAAAACCATAAATATTAAATTTAGAGGAATATCTGAGCTAAAACTTTGCAGACTGTTAGAATAAAGAGAAAAACCTGCATTGCAAAAAGCGCTAACGGTGTGGAATAAGCTAAAAGTCATTGATGCTTTCAGTGGATAAAACTGCTTAAAATGTAAAATAGCAGTCATAATAATAAATGCAATGAATTCTATGGTAAATGTAGTACCTGCTATTACCATGAAAAATTTGGATGCGCTAAACGGCTGTTTTGCGCCGAAACTGGTATTGATATAAAATCTATCTCTAATTTGTATTTTTCTTCCCAGAATTAATCCAAAAATGGAACCGACGGTCATGATCCCCAGTCCGCCAATTTGCATGAAGATAAGTATTACAATTTTACCAAGATCGGTAAAATATGTTGGTGTGTCCTGGACTACCAGCCCTGTAACACAGATGGCTGAAGTGGAAGTAAAAACTGCATCTATATAACTAATTTTTCCATTTTGGGTCATCTGGGGGATTAATAAAATTAGCGAGCCAAGTATTATAGCTATTGCAAAACCAAGCAATACCCGTTCGGCGATTTTTTTTTGGGTCCTGGAAGAAAATAAAGGTATGTCTTTCATTACATTTTTGAGTTCAATTATTGAAAAAATCTAACATATAGGTTGATATTTTAATAAAATTGGCAATTAAAAACAATAACTTTATTTTTTTAGTCTTAATTTATACAATATTACTAAAATTTACAAATATTGGCATTATTGTAGCATATGTTATACTTATTAAAATATAAGTATTAATTTTAGCGAGCTGTCATTTAATGTAGTAAATAAAGAAGTAATATAAACATAGCAGCAAAATTAAAATGGATGATAATATTAAAATTGTCAGCAGATTTTCCAGAAAGGCTAAAATAAATATTTCTATTGCCATCTTCTTAATTTTTATCGTAATTATTATCCTTACCTCTATAAATCAGATAAAAAGTATTGTAGAAAAAAGAGAAAAGATAGTAGAGCTGGAAGAGAAGCTAAACTGGTACAGGAATGAGAATATCAATCTTCTAGCGCTTGAAAAAAGCTTATATGGAGAAGAAGCTATAGAGCTTGAAGCCAGAAAGCAGTTTAATATGACTGCAGGTGATGAGACCAATTTTTCTGTAGTTCTTAAGGATGATGAATCTGAACAGAATTATAAAAATGACGGCAACCAGGCTTCCGGTGATGATATTTATTCAAATACAGACCTGTGGGAAAATATAAAGATATTCTATAATGAGGAAATTAAAAGTAATTAATTCGGGATTAGAAAAGGTATATAAATAATTTTAAATGAAATTAGCATCTATTGATATTGGAACCCACTCCACCAGATTACTAATCACTGATTACCAAAACAATAAATTCATTCCACTGGAAAGAAAGATGAAAATTACCCGCCTGGGTAAAAATCTGGACGAAAATAATATGATTGGTAAAGATTCTGCCAGAAAGGCTGTCGAAGCTCTTTCGGGTTACCAGCGTTTAATTGGAGATTATAATGTAAAAAAATTCAGGGTTGTAGGGACAAGTGCAATAAGGAAAGCATCAAATAGTGATTGGTTTATATCTTATGTCTACAAACATCTGGAGATGAAAATTGATGTTGTCAGCGGCCAGGAAGAAGCCAGGTTGAGCTTCTACGGCGCAGTAAGGGATATGGATTTAAATTATCCGGGTTGTAAGGCGAAGCTCACCGGTAAAATTTTAGTAGTGGATATTGGAGGCGGGAGCAGTGAATTCATACTGGGTGATTGTAACTATAACCTGCAGTTGGTTGAAAGTTTAAATCTTGGATGTGTCAGTTTAACTGAAAAATTTATTGGCTCCAGTATACCGGATACAAATAGTCTAAGTCAGATGCAGCAGTATATTGTAAATGAGCTGGAAGAAACTACTGGTAAAATTAACCTATATAAACCCGCATTTATAATTGGGGTAGCCGGCACCATAACCACTCTGGCAGCGATTGATTTGAAACTGGCGGCATATAACAGTGAAAAGATACACAGGCATATTCTAAGCCTTAAAAAAATTGAAAATATTTATAAAGATCTCTGCAGGCTGGATCTTAAAGGCAGAAAAAAAGTAGTGGGGCTTCACCCCGGAAGAGCAGATGTCATTATTGGTGGCACAGCAATTGTTCTGGAAGTTTTAAAAATGCTGGATGTTAAAGATATTCTGGTAAGTGAAAGAGATATTTTGGATGGAATTATTTACACCCTGGTTGATTTTTGATAATATAAATCAGCAAATCAGTCGCCTGCCCGAGTGGCGGAATTGGTAGACGCAACGGACTTAAAATCCGTTGAGGTTTTTCCTCGTGCCAGTTCGATTCTGGCCTCGGGCACCATCCTGATATTTTAGGCTCTATACCAATTAACGGGGCTCTACAGGCTCTACACCAATTAACGGGGCAACCCATCCTAACAACATAAAGCTTTTAATCTTAGTTTGTAATTTTCAAAGTTCAGATTTTTCCCCGGCTGATGGTTTTTTAGGAATAGATTTACTCTTTTTAGTTTTTGCTTTTCTGGCTGGTTTTATTCTGGTTGGAGACTTACCTTTTTTAGCAGGTTTGGCTTTCTTGGTACTTACAGACTTTTTAGTATTGGTTTTTTCTGTAGACTCAATTTTAGTAGATATCTTTTTACTGGCTTTAATCTCTTTTTTGACAGTAACTGGTTTCTCTGGTTTGCTTTCTTTTTGGGGGACTGATTCTTTTTTACTTGAGGTAATTTTTTTTAAGATTTTTACAGCAGAATCCAGATCCTCTCTGTATTTGGTATTATCCAAAGGATTAAAAAACCTGTTACCTCGATGGTATTTTGTATCGGTAAAAGTTAATTTCTTAAAATCATTTACGTCCAGAATAAAATCGGAAGGAAGGTTTTTCAGTAAATTTATAGTACTGGCATGCCAGTTTTTAAACCTAAAATCTTTGCTGCTAAGGTTTCTAATTGATTTAACTTCCTTTAATTTTTTTTTGATTTTTTCAAGTAATTCTTTCATCTTAAAAAAATGGCTCGGAGACCCTTTCCGTAAGGGAAGGGAGGAAGAGCCATCCTCCTTTCTATAAGTAAAGTTTTAGAACTTTCTAAAAGTTTTAGCTGACTGTATTTGGCTGAAGCAGATAATTTTTCTCCAGTCAACATTCTAATATCAAAATATCCAGTTTTTCTTCTACCAGATACGAAACACTCAATACCTTTCCAAAGCACTTTGTCAAAACGTTGAAACCCTTTAACAAACCTCGGTGCAGTATTTCTAATATGGCTTCTACTCCCTTTAAATAGCTTTCTATTACACTTCCTGACCTGTTGTATAAGATAACCTGCAGTCTTTTGCTGTGTATTTCCTCCTGCAATAATAAAAGCATCGTTAGAATGTGATTTAGAAAGTCCAAGCTCTATTCTTTTACTTTTAGTAATATAGCCATAGGTATGAGATACATTGTTTCCCAACTCTCTAAGCTTATTAACCAACTTCCAGCGAACTGTATTCATAAAAGTTTGAGATTTAAACCGTTCCGGTATCTTAACATTAAGATCAAGCTTACCCTGGGATACTTTTCTATGACAGGTATTGCAAAGAGTAATAAGATTATCCGGCCTATCTCCACCGGTTTGTCTTGATTCTAGATGATGTACTTCCAGTACAGGGTCTTTAGACCTCCCCTTACAACCCTGGCAAGTATGGTTATCTCTATAAAGCACATACTCTCTGGTATTCCAGAAATTTTTCTGTACCCCGTTTTGATAACCTTCTCCTTCAATATTAGGATTCTTAATCTTCTGAATATCAAATGCAGCTAATTCTACATTAATCCTTGAGATGGGAAGAATTTCTTTAACCTTTCCGGTAAACTTAAGGTAGCTATCGAGTTTATGCTGAATCGATGGAGCAAGCCACCCGCAAGCTTTCTTGCGGTTAAGAAACCTTGGTTTACGGTACCAGGTTTTTCGGGACCTTCGGCTTCTGCGGTACTGCCTTCGTTGAGAATTAAGTTTAACTATATCACCTCTCAAGTTAACTTCTGCGGAAAACAATTCTTGTTTTATACTGATAGCAGATAGGCCAACATGGCTATAGCCGGAATCTACGCCTAGGGTGATATCCTGCTTAGCCTCTCCGGTTGCAATGGTTAACTGAATAGTAAATGGACTTCTTTTTACAACAATGGCTTTTCCTTTTTTAAACAGCATCTTAGCTTTCCTGGGGCTACAAGGCATAAGAGGTTCTCCTCTTTGGTTAAGAACATATACAACAGTAGAGTTTTTATAACAGATACTCTCAAGTTCTGTCCCGGAACTCCTATAACCGGTTAGAGCCGCATCGGAGCTGTTAAAAGAAGTTTTTAAGCTTGCCACACTGCCCCTACCCTCAGGACTGTTTAATGGCAGACCACAGTTGCTACAGTCTTGCGGAATAACTGTAGGTGTGTATGTATTTCTTTCTTTTAACTTCTGCATAATTCTTATGCCTCCTAGTCAACCAAGCTTGTTTTCACAAGCCCCGTCCGTTAGGGCGGGGTAGTTGACATAATCTAACATCTCCCATCACTAAGTCTTTGTAAGTTTGCCTTTTTATCCAGACCCAGCTCTTTCCGTTTTCAACTGCAACCACTGCACTCTTTGGCTGGCCATTATAATTGCTGGACATAGAATAACAATAAGCGCCGGTGGTTGCCACGACCATAAAATCTCCACTGGATACTGGTGGCAATTTTATGTCGTCAATTATCACATCTCCGCTCTCGCAATGTTTACCTACTATGGAATAATGTTTTTTCATTCCATCTTCAGTATTTTTACTATCTTCCATTCTATTTGCCAGATATGCATTGTATTTAGCCTGATACAGCATAGGCCTTATATTATCAGACATACCGCCATCTATTAAAATATAATTTTTTACTCCGCTTATTTCCTTAACTCCTCCGATTTTATACAGCGTCACTCCGGCATTTCCAATAATGGATCTTCCCGGCTCCAGATATAGCTTATCCAGTCTGACATCAAACTTCTTTTGATATTTTCTTACTGCATCATAAACTACTTTTGCAAGATCTTTTATACTGGAGGGCCTGTCTTCCGGAGTATATTTTACTCCCAGTCCCCCGCCTATATTTATCCGGGTTATTGATACACCTAATTTATCCCTGACTTCTCTTATAAACTTTATAAAAACTTCTATCAGCCTGCCGTAGCATGATAAGTTAAATATCTGTGAGCCTATATGAGCGTGAATTCCTGTAAGCTCCAGATTCTTATACTGGTTGACTTTCCTCACTGCCTCCAGGGCAATATTACTAGTCAGGCCAAATCCAAATTTGGATTTTATTCCTCCAGTTTGTATATGTTCATGAGTATTGGCTTTAATCCCCGGGTTGACCCTTAACATAATTTTTTGCCTTATATTATTTTTTTGACATAATTTTCCAAGCGTTTCCAGCTCCCAAAAATTATCCACCATAAAATATCCCACTTTACTTTCCAGTCCATACTGGATCTCTTCTGCCGATTTGTTATTGCCGTGAAAATATATCCTATCAGCAGGAAAACCGCTGTTCAGCGCAATAAAAAGCTCTCCTCCTGCAGATACATCCATACCGAGACCTTCTCTGGCTATAAGCTCGCACATCGCCGTGCATATAAATGCCTTGGCAGCATAAATTATTCCAACATCCAGATCTGAAAAATTAAAATTCTCCCTGTAGCTCTGGCACTGATTTCTAATAGTGGTAATATCTACGATATATAATGGAGTTCCATATTTTTCTCTTAACTTCAGAACATCATTTCCACCTATAACCAGATGCCCGTTTTGGCCAACTTCTGAAGTGATTGGAAGTATCATTTTCTATCCTCCCTCTATCTCCCGGGCTTGAGTATATGTTAACTAAATTACAAAAATAATTAAATCATATAATTAAATACTAACCCGGATATATCCGTATTTTTTACATTTTCTCCGGGGCTTCGACGTTAAGCAGTTTTAAGGCATTCCTGATCACTCTTCTAGTCAGCAGAATTAAAATAAGTCTATCCACATCTACAGTTGCCCCATCTCCATTATCATTTAGTACTCTAAAGTTATTATAGAAATAATGGAATTCAGTTGCCAGTCTGTATAAATACTGAGTTATTAGATGTGGAGCATTATTCTTACAGCTATTGTAAACCACATCCGGATACAAGATCATTATTTTTGCCAGCTGCCTTTCATTTTCACTTTTAAACTCTATTTCTGATGTATCAACCTTATCAATATTATATTTATCTATATCTAAGTTGTCAGGACTAGTTTCCCTTATCTTTTTAATAATACTTTCAATCCTGGCATGCGCATACTGCACATAATAAACCGGGTTTTGATTCGACTTCTGTTTGGCAAGACTTACATCAAAGTCCATTGGCGTATCAAAAGAATTCATACTGAAAAAGTACCTTGCCGCATCTTTTCCCACCTCTCCTATCAAGTCTCTTAAGGTATAGAGCTTGCCTTTCCTCCTGGACATCTTCAAAGCCTGGCCTGATTTAAGTATTTTTACCAGCTGCCCTATTATTATGACCATTCTATCTTCTGCTAATCCAAGAGCTTTTCCAATTGCCCTTAACCTGTCTACATAACCATGATGGTCTGCTCCCAGAATATATAACAATATATCATATCCTCTTTCTATCTTATTTATCAGATATAATATATCTGAAGCAAAGTAAGTGGGGTTCCCGTCTTTTCTTACCACTACTCTGTCCTTGTCATCCACATACCGGGAAGTCCTAAACCATAAAGCGCCATCCTTCCGGTAAACCACGTCCTTATCTTTTAAATCAGCAATTACTTTCTGGAAGTTTGAATTTTCATACAGCCAGCTTTCATAAAACCACTGGTCATACTCCACGCCCATTGAAGTCAGAGTCTCACTGATATATGAGACCATTATCTTAATTATTTCTTTCTTAAAAGACTCTGTCTCTACATCTTTTTCCCCGTCTTTTTCAATCATAAACCGGTCATTATATTTGTTAACCAATCTCTCCACTGCCAGGGATACCACTTCCTTCGGATATCCATCTTCAGGATAATCTGTATCCCTGCCAAAATGCCTTAAATAAATACACCTGGCACAATCGCTAAATTTTTCCGCCTGGGTTCCGTAATCGTTAACATAGTATTCTCTGAACACCTTATATCCGTTGGCATCGTAAATATTTGCCAGACTATCCCCCAGCGCACCCCACCTGCCGTGCCCTATATGAAGATTACCGGTGGGATTAGAGCTTACATACTCCAGTTGTACACTTACTCCTCTGCCACTCCGGTTAAAACCGAATTTTTCCTTGCCGCTCACTATTTCTTTTAGGGCTTCTTTTATAAATTCATCCTTCAAATTAAAATTAATAAATCCTGGTTTTACTATATCCACATCTTTAATTTGATTCCATCCAGAAAATACTTCCTCTTTTAGCTTTTCAGCAATCTCTATAGGATTTTTCTTTAAAACCGGCGCAAGTACCATAGCAGCATTGGTTGAGAGATCGCCAAACTTCCTGTTCTTTGGCTCTTCAATAATCAGATTGCCTAAATCAGTTTTAACCTCCGCCAGTCCGCTCACATAATCCTGGATTTTTTGTTTTAATTCATTTATTACCAACAGTTTCCCTTTCACTGGAGCCGACGACCGGACTTGAACCGGTAACCTGCTCATTACGAATGAGCTGCTCTACCAGTTGAGCTACATCGGCCAATCAACTGAATAAAAAGTAATTTCAAACACCCTCAGCATCATTTTTGTCCTTATCTGCAGATTTGGCCTCTTCGCCGTTATCTCCTTTGATTTCTACTCTTTCATTAGTAACTTCAACTTCCGAAAGCGGGATAGATTTTCTGGTCTCATTATCAAATTCCACAATTATAGATTTCTTTAAAGGTTCGTATCCGCAGACACCGCCACAACCATAGCTGCATTTAACTTTTATTCCCCTCTCCGGTGCTTTTTCAATAAATTCCTTATATGAATCATACTCATACCTCAAACAGCACATAAGTCTTCCGCATATTCCTGATATTTTAAAAGGATTCAAGGGAAGATTCTGATCCTTGGCCATTTTTATCGAAATTGATTCAAAATCAGTCAAAAAACTTTTACAGCACAGATTCATTCCACATGGACCCAATCCTCCTACAATCTTTGCTTCATCCCTTACGCCGATCTGCCTGAGTTCTATCCTGATCTTAAAATGAGTAGCAAGTTCCTTCACCATTTCTCTGAAATCCACTCTTTTTTCCGAGGTAAAGTAAAATATCATCTTACTCTTATCAAACATCACGTGTACATTTACCAGTTTCATTTTAAGATTGCGTTTTTCAGTCAGCTCGCTAAATTTCTTAAATCCCTTTTCTTCCTTATCCCGGTTTAATTCATCAACTGAGAGATCGTAATAGGTAGCTTTTCTTATGACTCTATTTAAGGGAGTGGTAATATCGCTTTCACTGATATCCACTGGAGGCACAATCACTTCTCCGATTTCTTTGGCATCATCACTCATATGGCATATGACCTTATCTCCCACTTCCATTTTAATTCCGGCAGGATCATAGTAATGAACAGTATCATTTTTTTTAAACATTATTCCTACAATCAAAGACATGACCTTCACCTCTTATCTGTATATATTCTGAAACTGAAGGAAAATATTATCCAGGGCTAACTCAGAATTAATAGAGTAGTTAAGATAACTTCTATTTCCTTCTATTACTTCCATCAGTTTAAAAATTTTATCTATTTTAATATTTTTAATATTTTTACTTATAAATAAATAATTCTTTGAAAAATTCAAGCTTTTCTCTCCGGCTCCTAATTTTACCACAAGTATATCTTCAAGCCAGGCAGATATTATATCAAAAACCCTGCTTATGCCCAAATTATGAAACTTGTTTATTTTTCTCTTATGTTTTGATTTTAATATCTCAATATATTTATTTACATCACTTTTTTCAAAATCACTTTTTCTTATTTCAATAAACTCCTTCTCCAGATCTGTCTTAACTCCGGCTTCCATTTTTTTAAGTATTTCAACCAGTCTTAAAGTTAAATCCATAGAGGCAGTAGAAGCCCTGATTTGATTCTCCTGAAGCATTATTATGTTTTTAATCCCTTCATTCAGGTATTTCTCCATTACTTCAAAATCAGCTTTTCTCTGTGTATCTTCGTCAAATTTAAAATTCCAGCTGTAAACCAGGCATCTGGATACAACTGTAGGAAGTATTATTGATATATCCTCTGTAAGTAATATAAATATGCTATCATCATCAGGAGGATCTTCCAGAGTCTTCAGTAGCCTGTTGGCAGCTTCCTGATTCATAAGCTCGGACTCTTTAATAACACATATTTTTTTTCCAGGATTATAAGAGCTCAAGTTTATAAACTTCTGTAATCTTGCAATTTCCTCTATTCTTAATATATTTCCTTCCGGTTCCACAACTAAAATATTGGGATAAACACCTCTTTTTGTATTCTTGCAGATAATGCAATCTCCACATCCGTTGTCAAGACAATTTATGGAAGCAGCAAACGACAGCGCAAGCCTGCTTAGAAGCTCCATATTATTTCCATAGAACATATACGCATGTGAAATATTATCATCTTCTATCATTCTTGAAAGCAGCATTATATTTGACTGATTAACCTTATCTTCGGTCAAAAAATCAATATTTTGAAGTATTTTCATTTTCTATTTTTTAAATACTCGCAAACTTTACTTTTTATTTCTTCAAATATACTTTCAATATTCTTTTCACCATCAATAACTACAATCCTATCTTTATTTTTCCTGGCGATATCCAGATAACCTTTGTAAATCTTTTTTTTAAAGTTATCCTTTTCAAGCTCAATCCTATCTCTTTTTTTGCCTCTGCTGACTTTAACTAGGTAAATTTCTGCAAAGTTTAACTGATGTGGGGTATCTATTCTTTTTTTGCCTCTGCTGACTTTAACCGACAGTAAAAAAGTTATATCAGGCACTATCTCATCAGTAGCCCAAAGACTCATATCTAAAATTTGTTTCTCTTCCAGTCCCCTGGCAATGCCCTGATACACCACAGTTGAATCAAAAAACCTGTCGCATATCACAATCTTTCCTTTCCTCAAAGCTGGAGTTATTACCTTTGATACAAGTTCTGCTCTGGAGGCCAAAAATAGAAAGGTTTCAGCCTTATGAGACACGTCCAGATTCCCTTCATCCAGAAGAATATTTCTAATCTTGCCGCCAATTTCAGTTCCTCCAGGTTCAATAGTGTTAACTACATCAAAGCCCTTACTTTTAAGATAATTCTTTAAGAGCTCTATCTGGGTAGTTTTTCCTGACCCATCAAGCCCTTCAAATGTTATAAATAATCCTTTTTTCATCCTACCAGTTAGTCCTGTATCTTTTGATAAAACATCTTGAATAATAATATCTTAATAATAGAAATTTTAAAACTATAAGGAATTTTTATTGTCTTGTGTATAAATTACTTATAATTTATTATAGAATTATAAAATAAGGCAGGATTAAAATGAAACTTACTAAACAGGAAAAACAAAAAATTAATAAGGTCGGGAGAAAATATAATCTGAAATTGATACTGCTTCACGGCTCTTATGCAACAGATAAAGCTAAACCAGGAAGTGATTTGGATATTGCTTTTCTCGGTAAAAATCCAATTGATTTTAAAACATTATCCAGGATCTATTCAGATATAGAAGATATTTTTGGTGATAACTTCAATCGAGAATTGGATATTAAATCTCTACATAAAGTTGACCCACTATTTTGCTACCAGGTAGCCAAATACTCTCAACTCCTTTACGGAAATCTTTTTGATTATAATGAATTTAGAGCCTATGCTTTTCGCTTCTATTACGATGCTAAAGACTTATTTAGATTAGAGGGTTTACTGGTCTCAAAATACCAAAATTATTTAAATAAAAAATATGCTTGATAAAAATTTTATTCAAAGAAAAATAAAACTAATTCAAGAAGAGTTAAGCAAATTAGAAAGCTTAAGCCATTACTCTTTTAAGGAAATATCAGATGACTTTACCAAGATGTATACAGTTGAACGAGCACTGGAAAAGATTATTATGAGAGCAATCGATTTAAATCAACATATCATTGCAGAAATAGGTCATGGAGATGAGAAGATTAGAGGTTATGAGGATACTTTTTATGCACTGACTACTTTAGATGTTTATCCTGAGGAGTTTGCCAAAGAAATTGCTCCAAGTGCTGGACTGAGAAATCGGTTAGTACATGAATACAACGATACTAAAGATGAAATTATTTACAGGTCGGTTGAAGATGCAATAAGGCAATATGCAAAATATTGTGATTTTATATTAAAATTTATTAAAGATAGAAAAAATTAACCTGGTTTTTTTTAAAAACGCTCTTTATCCTTCTTCTCTCTTGTAAACTATTTTTCCTTTCACCATGGTAAGTTCAACTTCTAACTTTTTATTTAAAATAACTATGTCAGCATCTTTACCTGGTTCCAGACTCCCTTTTTTACTTTCAACTCCCAAGCACCTCGCGGGACTGGCGGTTGCCATCTGGATCGCTTCCGTCAATGAGACTCCAACTTTATCTACCATATTACATACAGCTTTGTCCATAGTTAAAACACTGCCGGCTAAAGTCCCGTCTTTTAACCTTGCTTGTCCCCTGACTACTGTAACCTCTTGACCTCCCAGATTATAAGTACCTTCCGGTTTGCTTGCCGCTCTCATAGCATCTGTAATAAGGACTATTTTTCCTATTTCTTTAATCTTAATCAGTATCTTCATAGCCACAGGGTGTAGATGTATTCCATCAGCAATCATCTCCAATATTAGTTTTGGTGAAGATAATGCTGCTCCTACTACGCCCGGCTCACGATGCTCAAATCCTCTCATAGCATTAAAAGTATGGGTAACATGGGATAGACCAGCTAGAATACCTTCCTGTACTTGCTTGTAAGTTGCATTAGAATGCCCTACCGAAGCAATAATCCCCTTTTTATGCAACCAACGGATAAGATCTATTGCTCCTGGCTTTTCCGGTGCTATGGTCACTATGCGGATTAAGTTGCCGGAAGCCTGATTGAATTCTAAAAACTCTCCAATAGAAGCTTTTTTTATATCTTTTTCTTTTTGAGCTCCCTTTTTTTCCGAACTGATATAGGGGCCTTCCAGATGTACCCCTAAAATTTCAGCAGCCCCGGTTCCTTTTATAAACGCCTCATGAACACTTTTAAGACTCCCAATAATTTTATCTTTACTCATAGTCATAGTAGTTGGAAGAAAGGCTGTGGTACCGAAACGGGAATGGGTCGTAGCTACCTGCTTTACAGCTTCGTACCCCCCATCCATAACATCGGATCCTCCTCCGCCATGAACATGTATATCTATGAAGCCCGGGGCTACAAATTTTCCTCCGGCATCAATAATCTCTACCCCTGCCGGGATATCCATAACTTTCCTTTCCTTGATAGCTATAATTTTTCCTTTCTCAATAGAGATAACCTTATCTTCAAGTAACTGGAAAGGAGTAATTATGGTACCATTTAAAATAATAGTCTTTTTATCTTTTTTAATCATTCTATCAATTTCCTTACTAATTCTTTATAAAATATTAAACACTTATACAAATTCATTATGGCATTATCATCAATCATCTATCAAAGGCAGGCTAGCTGCAGCAATAGACTGGCCCACTCTTCTGCTGGATTCATCAGGAAGATGAAGAGTAATTTTACTGGAAAGCTCTGGAAATTCTTCATTTAGTACATGCTCTGCTTTTTGTAAAATTATTTGACCGCCTTCTCCGGAGGTAACTCGACCTAAAATCAAAACAGTTTCTATTTCATAAAAATGAGCATAATAAGCAATGCCATAACCTAAATAGCAACCAATAGTTTCAAAGACCTTTCTTGCCCGGTTATCTCCTTTGGCCATTAGTCCCTGAATAAATTTTAATTTCCCGGCAGGAGATTGTTTCTCATCAAGAATAATCCCTGCTCCTTCGGCAAGCCGTATAGCTGCTACCTGTGAGAAATATTGAACTCCACATCCCCTGTCTCCTGACCACTCATCAACAGGTGCTTCGCTATTTAAATCAACAGGTACAAAAGCCAGTTCATTTAACCAGGGATTAATATTCCCTTTTCTATTTATATAACCCCCCGCTTCACTGGATCCCATAGCAATGCCCAGTACTGCATTTTTTTTCAAAGACATAGAACCGGCCAGAGCTGTTACCTCA
>Ga0209979_1001685_pt1 | contig 23373 bp, 24 predicted proteins | sample AnhtaG_FD_183114 | JGI IMG/M metagenome (GOLD analysis project Ga0209979, IMG submission 183114) | Deep subsurface microbial communities from Anholt, Denmark to uncover new lineages of life (NeLLi) - Anholt_01485 metaG (SPAdes) (version 2) | ecosystem: Environmental > Aquatic > Marine > Oceanic...
CCCCAAGTTTTTGGATGAGAGCATTACTCAGGCAAATGCGGCGGCATCCAGAGCCTCGATAATTCTCAGCCAAGATGAAATTGAAGCAGAGGGAACAGTGGCTACGGTTAATATCAGTAGATGTAGTGCTTGTGGGATGTGTGAATCTCTGTGTGCGTATAAGGCCATAGAGGTGAAAACAGTCGATGAGAAAAGAGGGATAAGAGCGGCTGTAGTTACTGAAGCCATGTGTAAAGGATGTGGTGCTTGTGTGGCTAACTGTAGATCAAGCGCTCTTGATCTGAGAGGATTTACCGATGATCAAATCTTCTTAGCTATAAATTCATTTTAACAAGATACCGGAAAATTTGATGAGAGGTGTTAGAAGATGAAAGAAGATCAGATAGTGGCTACCGAGAAGTCGGAATGGAAACCCCGAATTATAGCTTTTCTCTGTAACTGGTGTAGTTACGCCGGGGCTGATCTGGCTGGAATTAGTAGACTGCAGTATCCCCCAAATGTTCGAGTTATCCGGGTCCCCTGCTCAGGAAGGGTTAATCCCTATTTTATTATCAAGAGTCTTCAGCACGGGGTGGATGGGGTACTGGTCTCCGGATGTCATCCGGGAGATTGTCATTATATTAGTGGTAATTTGGTTGCCAGGAGAAGGTTTGCCATCCTTAAGAGAATCTTAGAATTTGTGGGTATTGAAAAGGGAAGAGTTCAATTTAGCTGGATATCGGCCGCAGAAGGAGAAAGGTTTTCTCAGGTGATAAAAGAGATTACCCAGGAGATAAAGGCCCTTGGTCCAAACAAAAAGTTTGTGAAAGAGATTTAAGATGCCAGACAATGAGAAACAGTTAAGAGAAGTGGCAGAAAAACTGCTGATCGACAAGAAAGTAGACTTAATCATCGGTTATGAAAAGGGAACCTTACCCCTTCGCACCAGACCAACTTTCATCAGAGAACCGGAGGAGACCAAAAGACTGGTCTGGAATTCTCGATGTGAGAATAACCTTTCTTTCTATCTAAAGACGGTGAAAGAAAAGGTGGGAATCGTAGCTAAAGGGTGTGATAGTCGGTCAATCGTCGGGCTGATTAAGGAATCTCAGGTTAAGAGGGGAGATATCTTTATTATTGGTGTTCCTTGTCCAGGAATAATTGACAAAAAGAAAATTGAAGACATCCTGGACGGCAGGGAGCTTTTGGAAGGTGTCGAGAGCGATAGCCAGATTCTTCTGAAAGCGGAAGGATTTGAAGAAACCTTGGACAAGGATAAACTTCTGCATGCATCATGCAGAAGCTGTAGGCATAGAAATCCGGTTCTATATGATACTTTGGTGGGGAAGGAGATTTCGCAGCCGCAAACCGATGAGTATTCTGATGTCGAGGAGTTTGCCTCCAAGCAAGACAATGAGAGATGGGCCTATTTCAATGATGAAACCAGCAGATGTATCAGATGCTATGCCTGCCGGAATGTCTGTCCAGCCTGCTATTGTCCGCAATGTTTTGTTGATCAGAGTTTGCCTACTTGGTTTGACAGGACTCCTCATCTCTCAGATACGCTCATATTTCATATAATCCGAACTTTGCATACGGCTGGGCGCTGTGTTGATTGTGGAGCCTGCAGCCGGGTTTGCCCCATGAATGTTGAATTGAGGATGCTTAACAAAAAGACCGAGAAAGATGTGAAGGAACTCTACGGATATGAAGCGGGGACTAATTTAGAAGAGCTACCCCCAATGGCGACCTTCAAAATTGACGATCCCCAGGAGTTCATAAAATAGACTGCAGGTGGCAGGGGATAGGGGATAAACTTTAAAACTTACCAAAGGTGATAGATTGAAAGAGAAGATAATCAGAAAACCTCAGTTAGGTACATGGTTGGAGGGTCTGCGTAAAGAATATGAAATATGGGCTCCGGTGAAAAAGAACGGGTTGGTCTTGTTTCATCCAATCGAGTCGGCCAAAGAAATCCATTTTGATTTTTCTAACACCAAAAAAACGGCCAAGGACCTATTCTTCCCTCAGAGTGAGGTATTGTTTTCCTTCCGAGGAGGTGAAATAGAAAAGAAAGCAGACATGGTTCTGGAGAAACCCAGAATTATCTTGGCTATCCGACCCTGTGATGCTAAGAGTTTGGCTCTACTTGATAAAGTGTTCGACAGTGAAGATTACCAGGACCCCTATTATGTCGAGAGGCGAAAAGGAACTCTTCTTTTGGGTATGGCCTGCACTCATCCCCAGACCAGCTGTTTTTGTACCTCTATGAGAAGCGGTCCCTTTGAAAAAACCTCTCTGGATTTGCTGATGGTAGACTTGGGAGATGAAAAATATTTGGTTGAGGCTGTAACCCAGGCCGGAAAAGATTTGATGGGAAAGGATGGGTCATTCGAGGACGCTCAAGAGAAGGACAGAGAAAGGTTAGCTAAAGTTAAGAAACAGGCTGAGGAAAAGATTAAGTCAAAGGTAGTGATAGAAGGATTAGAAGAGAAATTAGACAAGATCTTTGATTCGCCTTTCTGGGATCGGGTTCACCAAAGATGCCTGGGCTGTGCCATTTGCACCTATCTTTGCTCCACCTGTCACTGCTTTGCTCTTCTTGATGAAAGGGTGAATTCTCTAGAACAGCGAGTTCGGAGTTGGGATTCCTGCATGTTCCCGGTCTTTACCCTCGAAGCCTCAGGACATAATCCCCGGATTTCAAACCGGGAAAGGATTAGGCAGAGGGTGATGCACAAGTTCAACTACTTTGTAAAGAATTTTGGAGAGACAGCCTGTGTCGGGTGTGGCCGCTGCATTCAAAATTGCCCGGTGAATATAGATATAAGAGAGATTATCGAGGAAATAGAAAATGAACAACCTTTACCGTCCTAAGCCGGTCACCATAAGAAAAATGGTCATCGAGAACGAAGCTAAGGACATTAAGACGTTTGAGTTGGTCTTCTTAAACCAAGAAGACCGGGAGAAATTTAATTTCACCTGTGGCCAATTTGCCATGCTTTCTGTTCTGGGAGCAGGGGAAATCCCTATTGGAATTGCCTCCTCCCCTCTTGACGATGAGTACCTACAATTTACGGTGAAGCGATATCCCACCGGAGTGGTAACCACTGCCCTTCACAGCTTGGAGGAGGGAAGTCGGATAGGAGTAAGGGGGCCGTATGGCAATTTTTATCCTTTAGAGACTATGGAAGACAAAAGTATTCTTATTGTGGGGGGAGGATTTGCGGTCACCACCCTAAGGTCAACCATCAGGTACCTACTTCATGAGAAGAACAGATCCCGATTTAAGGATATCACTGTACTCTATGGTGCTCGCAGTCCCGGTGAACTTATTTATAAATCAGAATTAAAGCAGTGGGAGGAAAGAGACGACATCACCATGTACATCACAGTGGACAAGGGAGATGAAAACTGGAAAGGTCGAGTGGGATTGGTACCAAACGTACTAAAGGAGGTAGCGCCGAGTTCTGAAAATGGCATTGTCCTGGTGTGTGGTCCTCCCATCATGTTAAAGTACACTATGCTACCACTACTAGACTTAGGCTTTACTCCGGAGAGAATCGTTACTTCTCTGGAGCGCCGGATGAGCTGCGGAATTGGCAAGTGTGGAAGGTGTAATATTGCCAGTAAATATGTTTGTAAGGACGGACCCGTATTTACTTACAGAGAGCTTCGGGAGCTACCAGAAGGAGCCCCGTAAACTGAGGGAAAGGAGGGTAAGTTAAAAAATGAAGATGACCAGAAGGGACTTCTTGAAGGTCTCGGGAGTGAGCACAGGCATTGCCTTGACTGGTTTGTTTAGTCTAAGGTCAGTTAGAGCGAAGGCAGAGACTTTTCGCTCCCGGATTCGCTATGCCAAGCAGGTGACTACCATCTGTCCCTACTGTGGTGTGGGCTGCGGCCAGATCGTCTCGGTTAGAAACGGTGAGGTTATTAACATTGAGGGAGACTCTGATCACCCTATCAACGAGGGGTCACTCTGTAGTAAAGGTGGGGCCCTCTATCAAGTAGCTATCAACGAGAGACGCCTCACCCATCCAAGGTATCGTGCCCCAGGAGCCACCGATTGGGAAGAGGTTTCCTGGGATTGGGCCCTTAAGGAAATAGCCAAGAGGATTAAGAAGACGCGGGATGATACTTTTGAAATTAAAGACAAGCAGGGTCGTACGGTAAATCGTACCGAAGCTATTGGCTGGCTGGGAAGCGCTGCCATCGATAATGAGGAATGTTATCTAGCAGTTAAACTTGCCCGGGCTCTGGGGATAGTCTTCCTAGAACACCAGGCTCGGCTCTGTCACTCCTCCACGGTAGCTGCGTTAGCTGAGTCTTTTGGTAGGGGAGCGATGACTAACCACTGGATTGACATCAGGAACTCAGATTGTATCTTCATTATTGGGAGCAACGCGGCCGAGAACCACCCTATCGCTTTCAAATGGGTAACCAAGGCAAAAGAAAGGGGAGCAAAGCTGATTAGTGCCGATCCTCGTTTCACGCGAACCTCATCCAAAGCCGATATCTATGCGCCTTTCCGCTCAGGAACGGATGTTGCGTTTATCGGTGGAATCATCAACTACTGCCTGGAGAACGAACTGTACAACAAGGAATATGTGATTGAGTACACCAACGCTCCTTTTCTCATCGATCCTAAGTTTGGTTTTAAGGATGGGCTCTTTTCGGGTTACAACTTGAAGCAGAGAAAATACGATAAGGCAACCTGGCGCTATCAAAGCGACGGGAAAGGAATACCGAAAGAGGATAAGACCCTCCAAGACCCAAATTGTGTCTTCCAACTCATGAAGAAACACTATTCTAGCTACGACGTGGACACTGTTGGTCAAGTAACCGGAACTCCCAAGGATGTCTACCTGGAGATTGCCAAGACCTATTGCGCTACTGGTCAAAGAGGAAAGGCGGGAACGATTATGTACGCCATGGGCACTACCCAACACACTAACGCGGCCCAGATGATCCGCTCTTACGCCATGCTTCAACTTCTGCTTGGTAATATCGGGGTATCTGGTGGGGGAGTGAATGCCCTGCGCGGTTGGTCCAATGTCCAGGGGGCAACTGACCACTGCATTCTCTTTCACATTCTCCCTGGCTATCTAAAGACCTATAGAGCGGAAGACAAGGACCTGGCAACCTATTTGAAACACTGGACTCCTAAGTCGAGCGATCCTAAGAGCGTCAACTACTGGAAGAATACCCCCAAGTTTGTGATCAGTCAGCTTAAGGCTTTCTACGGTGACAGCGCCACCAAGGAGAATGACTTCTGTTACGACCATTTGCCAAAGATCAGTGGAAACTACTCTCACATTTCTATGTTTGAGGCTATGTATGAGGGAAAAATAAAGGGTCTGATCTGTCTGGGACAAAATCCTGCAGTCGCCGGTCCCAATGTAAGAATGGAGAGAAAAGCAATGGAGAACCTTGATTGGTTAGTGACCATTGATTTGTGGGAGACCGAAACGGCTGCCTTCTGGAAGGGTCCAGAAGGCGATCCAGCCAAGATCAAGACCGAAGCGTTTCTGCTTCCTGCCGCTTGCTCAGTAGAAAAGGAGGGTTCAATTACCAACAGCGGCCGCTGGAGCCAGTGGCGATATCAGGCGGTTCAACCCTCAGGAGAGGCCAAGCGGGACCTTTGGACCATTGACCGGATCTTTAGATCGGTGCGAGGTCTTTATAGTTATGAAGGCGGAGTTTATCCGGAAGGGATTCTGGACATAGCCTGGAGTTATGGAGATGGACCTGACGTTCATAAGGTAGCCAGAGAAATAAATGGCTATGACCTCACGACCGGCAGACTTCTTCCCAGTTTTGGTAAGCTAAAAGACGACGGTTCTACCTCCTCGGGTAACTGGCTCTACTGCGGAAGCTACACTGAAAAAGGAAACATGGCCGCCCGCCGAGGATTATCCGACCCTTCCGGTATTGGCCTGTATCCGGAGTGGTCCTGGTGCTGGCCCGTGAACCGGAGGATCATCTATAATCGTGCATCATGCGATACCAATGGAAGACCCTGGGATTCTGAACATCCAGTGATTCGGTGGACGGGTAGTCGCTGGATCGGCGATGTTCCTGACTATGGAGCTACTGTCCCGCCCGAAAAAAACGTGGGTGCTTTCATCATGAAACCCGAGGGCCACGCCCGCTTATTCGGGATGGGACTGGCTGACGGACCGTTCCCTGAACACTATGAACCGTTGGAAAGTCCGGTCAAAAACCTTCTTTCTAATACTCAGAATGATCCTGTCATCAAGATCTGGAAAAGTGAGATGGATGAGGTGGGAACTCCGGATAAATTCCCTATCATTGCCAGCACCTTCCGCGTGACCGAGCATTGGCTAGGAGGCCCGTTGACTCGAAATCTACCGTGGTTGGCTGAATTGATGCCAGAGATGTTCGTTGAGATAAGTAAAAGCCTGGCTCAGGAAAAGGGCATCAGGAATGGAGACAAGGTAAGAATAGCTTCAGCGCGAGGCCAAATCGAGGCCATCGCCTGCGTAACTAACAGAATAAAGCCTTTTAGAATGAATGGAAAGACCTACGAACAGATTGGTCTACCTTGGCATTACGGCTTTATGGGATTAGCTACTGGCCCTAGTGCCAATGTTCTAACACCTCACGTCGGTGATGCCAATACTATGATTCCTGAATACAAGGCGTTTCTGTGTAATGTGGAAAAGGGGGTGGTCTAAATGATAGCAAGAAAAGCAATGTTGATTGATGTCTCCAAGTGTATAGCTTGTCGTGCGTGTCAGGTAGCCTGTAAACAGTGGAACCAACTCCCGGCTGAAAAAACCCATTTTACCGGGACCTACCAGAACCCACCTCGACTCTCGGCTAAGACCTGGACCCTTGTCAAATTCATGGAGCCGGAGGAGGGTCAGACGAGGTGGCTCTTTCGTAAAGAGCAGTGTCTTCATTGCACTGAGGCGACCTGTGTGAGTGTTTGTCCTACCGGAGCAGCTAAGCAGCGAGAAGATGGCATTGTCTACTTTGACCAGGCTATCTGCACCGGGTGCAAATATTGCGTAGAGAGCTGTCCCTTTAATGTGCCTCAGTTTGATCCTCTAGGGGGGACAGTCAAGAAGTGTACCTTTTGCCTGGATCGAGTGCTCGATGGCCTGGAACCAGCCTGCGCCAAAATTTGTCCCACGGGGGCCATTTATTTTGGCGAAAGAGAAAAAGTGATCCAGGTAGCTCGGGCAAGACAAAAAGCTTTGAGTGAAGGAAATCCAGGAGCGGTCCCTCGTCTTTACGGAGAGAAGGAATTGCAGGGTTTGGGAGTAATGTACCTCTTACCCGAGAAAGCTTCATTTTACGGTCTTCCCGAGCAACCCCGCATGCCCATAGAGAAAGTTATCTTAAAATGGGCAATCGGGATAATTCCGGGATTGGCTGTTCTTTACGGACTTTGGCGATATTTTGGAAAGGAAAGACCCTCATCAAAAAAGCAGTCTGAAACATAGGAGGTAAAGAGATGGGACATATTAATTGGGGTATTCCAGTAGCTTTTGACTTATTCTTTGCGGGACTGGGTGCAGGAGCATTACTCCTAGCTAGTGCTGCTGATCTTTTCGGGCAAAGGCGGTATGAAAGAATAACCAGGATGGGAGCAGCTATTGCCCCTTGGCCAGTGATCGTAGGGGTAATTCTCTTGGTTATTGATTTGGGGAAACCTCAGCGGTTTTGGGAGCTTTTGTTCAGGCGGGGGCCAGGTTTTCTCATGGTTAACCTCAATTCAGTGATGTCTGTAGGGGTTTGGCTTCTGACCATCTTTGTCATTCTTTCCTTAGTTTACGGGGCTTTGGTTTTCTTTGGCTGGCCTTTTACCTGGGGCAGGAAGGCAAGACGAGGAGTAGGGATGATAGCAGTTCCTGTCTCGCTACTGGTAGCAGTTTACACTGGGGTGCTTTTAGCTGCGACTTCCAATCCCTTGTGGAATACAGTTCTCCTGCCAGCTGTTTTCAGTGTGTCTGCCCTCTCGACAGGAATAGCGACAGTAGTCTTTGTTCTAGCTCTTACTCATACCTATGGAGCCAGAGCAAAGACAGATCCATTCATCCCCGAACTGGAAAAGATAAACAGCCGAGTAATAAGTTTGCAGCTTCTGATAGTGGCTCTCTTCGTCTTAGTCCGGTTCACCTCTCCTCCGATGAGAATGATCCTGGGCTCTGGATATGGTCTGCTCTGGTGGGTTGGGATCATAGGCATGGGGTTGGTTGTTCCTCTTGTTTTCGGCTTCAAGGGAAAAACCAGGAAGCCTCAAACCTCAGCAGTTGTTGCCGCTCTAGTGCTTCTAGGGAGTTTCTTCTTAAGATATGTCATCCTCATAGGTGGGCAGATATAGAGGTGAAGCTAGAGGCTAGATAACAGAACCCGTCCAGCACTGGCTCTCGGTTATATCTAAAACACTTCACAAAAATCATAAAAGGAGTAGTATAGTATTGAAAAAGATAAAAGGCGATTTTTATGAGTTAGTCCTGGGGCAAGTTGTTGATTTGAAAACAAGCAAGGATGAGCTAAAAGAAGTGCTTGAGTTCTATGAGGCTATCCTCAAGGCGCAGAGGCAAACTAAATTAGCCTTTAAAGTTGATTTGAGCCATTTCGACACTAAAAGTGGCCAGCACCGAAACTCTCAGGGCCTTCCGTTTTTGAGACCGGAGGACATCCGAATAGACCAAGATTTGTTTGCTGCTCTTTTGGAGAACATTGGTCAAATTATTCAAAGTAAGACAAAAAAAGCGGTCTCAGCTACTTTAAAGAAAACCTATCTGGATGGACAATGGGAGACGCTGCTTCGTGGTCTTATGGAAGAGGGCCCAGATTTAGAGAGGACTGCTGGAGAGATGAAGATTGATTTTGCGCTCTTTTCTTTTCTGGTGGTCCAGAGTTTTTCTCCCTTCCTGGGGAGCTATGCCGAAAAACTGAGGGGACACATTAACTCATCCTGGTTAAAAGGATATTGCCCAGTTTGTGGCGGAGAACCACTAATGGCCAGATTAGAGAGAGAAACCGGAAGAAAGTGGCTGTTTTGTTGGCTGTGTCACAGCGAATGGCTATTTAGAAGACTGGAGTGCCCCTTTTGTGGAAATAATAATCAAGAATCCTTACGTTATTTCTACCTGGAGGATGAGGAAGCTTATCGAGTGGATGTATGTGATAGATGTAAAAGATACACCAAGACCGTAGATGCTCGCAAGACAGAGTCAATAAGAAGCTTATTTGTTGAAGACTTAGCTACTCTGCCGCTGGATATGGTTGCTGAGAAGGAGGGTTTTGTTTCCCGAGGGGGTATTTCCTTCCTGGGAAGGGAAGGAGCTTAAGAGATGGTAGCTATAATCCTTTCCGGGGGAAATAATAGAAGAATGCTTCATAATAAAGCCTTCCTCCAGATGGGGCAAAAGTCCATAATTGAGAGAGAGATCGAGGTACTATCGACTCTTTTCTCCAGGATCATTGTGGTGACCAACACCCCAGAAAATCATGAGCATCTAAGAGTGAGCTTAGTTTCCGATGTTGTTCCTGGTAAAGGCCCCCTGGGTGGCATCTATTCCGGCCTTATGGCCTCAAAGGACAAGTATAATTTTGTAGTCAGTTGTGACCTACCTTTTCTTAATGCCGGTTTGATCTCCTATATGATCGAGCTAACCGAGGGACACGATATAGTTGTTCCCAGGCTTAATGGATTGGTGGAACCTTTAGATGCTATTTATTCCAAACATTGTTTGATCCCGATCAAGAGACAACTGGATAGAAATGAGTTAAAGATTCAGTCCTTTTTCGGCGAGGTGAAGGTCAGATATATCAGGGAGAGTGAGATAAAAAAGTATGATCCTAAGGGTATTGCCTTTTTTAACGTCAACACCGAAGAGGATCTAGGGAAGGCAAGATTAATTGCTGAAAATTAAGAGATGAGGCAGAGATTCCAATTTAAACTATGGATAAGGGCTATGCGGGCTCCGTTCTTTCAAGCCGTAATAGTCCCCAGCCTCTTGGGAACAGCGATTGTTTGGTACCGCACCGGGAAATTTTATTGGCAATACTTTTTGTTAGCTACCTTGGCTGTAGTATTCATAAATGCAGGCACAAACCTAACTAATGACTACTTCGATCATCAGAGTAGGAGTGATGATATTAATAGGGAGGCGACTCCCTTCAGTGGAGGGAGTCGGGTGATTCAGGAGAATCTAATTTCTCCAGGAAGGATTTATCGAACCTCGTTGATATTCTTTGGATTGGCCACTTTAATTGGGTTATATCTAACCTTTGCCCGGGGACTACTTGTGTTAGTTATCGGAATCCTCGGGGTTCTATCAGGATATTTCTACACTGCCTCGCCTATAAGGATAGGATATCGGGGCTGGGGAGAACTTGTGGCCGGTCTAAATTGTGGACCTTTGGTGGTAGCAGGGGCCTATTATGTTCAAGCCCAAACCTTGAGTCTAGAAGCACTCTTTATCTCTATTCCGGTGGGACTGTTGATCGCCGCCGTGCTTTACATTAACGAATTTCCTGACCACGCATGTGATAAGGTAGCTGGTAAAAATACTCTGATCGTAACCATGGGAAGAGAAAGAGCACGTAAGGGATTCTATTCTTTATTATTAGGTACTTATCTGTTTATCATCCTGGGGACTATTTTAAGAATAGTTCCCTGGACGGTGATTGTTTCCTTACTTACTTTTCCTTTAGCCTGGAAAGCTATGAAGATAGTCCACTCCAATTATTCCAGCACCCAAGAGCTGATACCAGCCATGTCTAGTACCGTAACTATCCATTTGAGTGTGGGAATTTTGTTATCGTTTGGATATATCTTAGCGAGGATATTCACGTGAATCTAGAACAAATTTATGCTCCCATAAAAGGCGAGTTACAGATGGTGGAAGAGGAACTAAGAAGAAAACTCTGCTCCAACAGTGAATTAGTGCATCGCCTCAATGAGTACATTCTAAACGTTCCGGGAAAGCTTTTGCGTCCGGCACTGCTTGTCTTTTCTGCAAGAGTGAGCAATTGCCAGAACAGCCATGTAATCCCTCTGGCAGCAGTGGTTGAGATGGTTCATACAGCCACACTCATTCATGATGACATAGTAGATAAATCGGATCTACGGCGAGGCCAGCCAACCATTAACTCAAGATGGGGCAATGGCATTTCCATAGTTCTCGGGGATCACTGGTATTCACGGGCTTTTTCGAGTCTGTCTCGTCTCGGAGTCCCCCAGATTTTGGAGATGCTGCTGGAAGTTATTGAGACCATATGCGTAGGGGAATTAGAACAGCTAAAACGCCGCTATGACCCCTCATTTGGAGAGCGGGAATATCTTGAGGTTGTGCAGAAGAAGACCGCCTCTCTCATGTCTTTTTGTTGTAGAGCAGGAGGCTTGATAGGAAAGGCCCCTCCGAAGGAAATAGATTCCCTGGCTAACTATGGACTCAATTTGGGCATTGCCTTCCAAATCGTTGATGATTGCCTGGACCTGGTTGGCACTGAAGAAAGAGCTGGAAAATCATTGGGAAGCGATCTTTTGGAAGGAAAGCTGACCCTGCCTCTCATTGCTACCATGGCCAGAGCGAACAAAAAGGATAGAGAACTGATAAGGCATACCTTTAACTCAAAAAAAATAGGTGCTGGTCGTCTGAACCAGATGAAGGGCTTGGTAAAACGATATGGAGGAATAGAGTACGCTCTGGGAAAGGCCGAAGAATATAGAGATATTTCCAAAGAAGAGTTAAGATCCCTGAAGAAATTCGAGCCCAGGGACTCGTTGAGTTTGCTTGCTGACTATGTGGTAAAAAGAGGGTATTAAAAAGGAGGAAAAGATTATGTTTGGTGGCTTAGGAATGTGGGAGTTAGCTGTTATTTTTGGTATCGTCTTTCTGATTTTTGGGGCGACCAGGATACCAGAGATAGCAAAATCTCTTGGTAGCGCAATTAAGGAATTCAAAAAGGCTAGCAAAGAGATCAGCAGCGATGAAGAAGAAGTAACCAAGAGTGATTCTGGCAAAAAGAAAGGTTAGAAATCTCCAACCATTAACTTAAAATAATGAAGGCTGCTTGGTATGCATATCTTTTTTCCTGTTATGTCAAGAGCCGTTTTTTCAATATCAAAAGGCCTCTCTTGGCGGGACTGAAGATTACTCACCTCTGTAATCTTAAATGTAGGCATTGTCCTTTTTGGAAAAAAGAGAAGCTGTCTTTTTCTTTTTTGCAAGCAAAGAACTCGCTCAAGGCTCTTTATGATCTGGGGGTTAGGTTGGTAATTATCGAGGGGGGCGAGCCATTCTTATGGAAAGACAATAGCTACGACATCAGGGATGTTGTCGCCGAGGCTAAGAAGCTCTTCTTCAGTGTAGGGATAACCACTAATGGAACGCTTTCCTTGGAGGCTAATTCCGACATTATCTGGGTAAGCATAGATGGATTAAAGAAAACCCACGATCTACTCAGGGGTGAGAGCTTTGATAGGATCATGGCCAATATTAAAAGATCAACCCATCCCAAGATATACGCTCATACCACCATTAACAAGATGAATCAGGGAGAAATAGCGGAGATGGTAAAGTTTCTCTCCCCTAAGGTTAAAGGTCTAACTTTCCAATTCCACTATCCATATAGCGGAGAGGCCGACGATCTAGTGCTAACTTTTGAGGAACGAAAGATTGTACTGGATGAGCTTATTAAGCTAAAAAAGGACGAGTTTCCCATAGCCAATTCCTATGCCTGTCTTCAAGCTCTGAAGGATAATAAATGGAGATGTCACTCCTGGATGATTGCCAGTGTAGAGCCCGATGGTAAACTTACCCAGGGTTGCTATATCAAGGGTCGTGGTGAGGTATCCTGTAAAAAATGTGGCTTCTCTGCTCATACCGAGATATCGCTGGCCTATAGTGGTGTGATAGAGTCTATTAAGGCGGGTAAGAAAATTCTTTTGTCTTCCCGGAGGCTAGTGCATGCCTAAAGCGGATCTGATTCTCCTTCATCCTCCCAGTGTGTACGATTTTAGAAAGAAAGCTTCCCTGTATGGGCCTATCAGTGACGTAGTTCCTTCCACACCAATCTTTGAGATGTATCCCCTCGGTTTTATGACCATAGCTGATTACTTGAAAAGATCTGGATATACAGTGCGCATTATCAATGTTGCCCTGAAGATGTTAAAAAATAGTCGATTTGATGTCAAAAGGTTAATTAAGTCACTAAATCCCTTGGCCTTTGGCATAGATTTACATTGGCTGCCTCATGCCCAAGGAAGCCTGGAACTGGCTAAAATTATCAAGAAGTACCATCCCCGAACTCCGGTCATCTTCGGAGGACTATCGGCTTCGTATTACCACCAAGAACTCATCCTGTATCCCCAGGTTGACTATGTGATCCGAGGTGATTCGACGGAGGAACCACTTCGCCAGCTTCTGGAAATGATTCGGCAGAAGGGACTCCTCAAGGATGTTCCTAATTTGACTTGGCGAGAAAATGGGAGTCGAATCCGGGTAAATGAATTGTCCTATGTGCCTCTTGATTTAGACGATCTTTCCTTTGATTATAGGAGCTTAATGAGTTCGAGTGCTCGATATAACGATCTTACCGGCCACCTGCCCTTCCGGGATTGGTTCAATTATCCCATTGTGGCCGTAATGCCGTGGCGTGGATGTAGACATAATTGCTTAACCTGCGGCGGAGCAGCCCATGCATACAAAAATATCTGTGGGCGAAACTCACCAGCCAACCGGAATCCTAGGTTGGTAGCGCAAGACATTAGCTTGATTTCGCATTATCTAAAGGGTCCAATATTTATATTGGGAGATATTCGCCAAGCAGGTAACGACTATGTGGAAAAGTTATTAAGTGAAATCAAGAACAAACGAATCGACAATCACATAGCCCTAGAACTCTTCTGGCCAGGTTCAAAAAATTTCTTAGAAACGATAGCTGGTTCTATCTCTAACTTCAACATCGAGATTTCACCTGAGTCACATGATGAAGAGGTTCGCAAGGCCTTTGGAAGAGCCTATGATAACCAGAGCTTGGAAAGGACCATTGAGGACGCCTTAGAGCTAGGGTGTAAGCGGGTAGATCTGTTTTTCATGATCGGCTTGCCCAGACAGACTCCGCAGTCTGTGCAGGAAACAATTAAATACTGTGGAATCTTACTAAAAGAGTACACTGAAAATGGGAGTGCTAGAGTTCACCCCTATATTTCTCCTTTGGCCCCCTTTTTGGATCCGGGGAGTCGGGCCTTCGAAAACCCTCAAAAGTATGGCTATAAATTATTCTACAAAACCCTGGAAGAGCACCGGCAAGCGTTACTGGCACCCAGTTGGAAATATATGCTCAACTACGAGACTAAATGGATGAGCCGAGATGAATTGGTTACCTCTACCTATGAAGCTGCCCTTCAACTCAATCGTTTAAAGATAGAACATGGTTTACTGAGACAAAAAGAGGGGTACCTAATAGAGACCCGGATCAGAGAAGCTATAAGTCTTATGCGCCGAATTGATAATATTCTGTCAATTAAAGACCAACAAATAAAAGAAAAAAAGATGGAAAAAGTAAAATCCCGTTTGTCTTACCTAAACAATTGGACTATTTGTAAAAAGAAAGAATTAAGATGGCCGGTGGCCCCAATCCGGTTCAATTTTCCTCGGATTATCTGGGCTGCTTTAACTAAAAATTAGTCTTCAAACTGGAAGGAGCAAAAGGATATGTTTGGTCTTGGACCGTCAGAGTTGGTTGTAATCTTCGTCATCGTCTTTCTCATATTTGGACCCAAAAAACTTCCTCAGATAGCACGAACTATAGGAAAGGGAATTAGAGAATTCAAGAAGTTAATGCGGGAATTCGAGTGAGAATCCATCGCTGGAAAACAGAGTATCTCAAGATTTTCCACCTGCCTTAGGCACCGGGCGACATCCAGGAGAACTCAGCCCCGGAACTGGCGTTCCAAACATGGTGATTTTCCTACAGGTAAAAGAATCGGCACTTCCAATGACCTGGACAATAAGCGGGAAATTTGACCAGATGATCGAAGTAGAGATGATTCTCCAAAAAGGTAAATTTACTGGTTTTGCACCGGGAAGCTATAAAAATTTCTCTGCCCATCAGGGGAGACCATTATAAACAGAAAACTAGAATACACTGCGGATGGGGGTACTCATCCAAAGTTGGGGGTTGATTGGGCAGACGAAAAAAGACCTTTTTTTCAGCACCTAGGTGAGTTAAGAAGGAGGGTAATTGTCTGCGCGGTGGCCATCATCACTGGAATGATCATCAGTTATTTTTTTTATGACGCTTTAATCTTAAATCTCCTTCGAGGCCCCTTGGATGTCTTGAGTGGTAAAGAAGGCAACCCTTTTGCGGTAAACAACCCTCTTCTTACCCTTTTGAAATCATCCAACCCTCAATTGGAAAAATTGGATTTAGATCTCCATTATATAGGGCCCCTGGAGGCTTTCTTGGTAAAGCTAAAGGCCTCATTTTATGCTGGATTTGTGCTTGCATCTCCGGTTCTTTTCTATCAGTTGTGGAAGTTCATTTCAGTCGGATTAAAGAAAAAGGAGCGTAGGACCATTCTTTTTTATTTTCCGGTGTCTATTCTGCTCTTTCTGACAGGAATTTCATTCGCCTATCTTATCATGCTGCCCACGGGGCTCTATTTTCTAATAGCGGTTGCCGGCGGTAGCCTAAAACCGATGCTTACCATCAGTCAATATACCTCCCTAGTTATCTTGCTGTCCCTGGTCTTTGGAATAGTCTTTGAGCTACCTCTGGTTGTTCTTTTTCTCACAAAAATTGGGATTGTCTCACCCGAACTTTTGGCAGAAAAGAGAAAATATGCATTTGTTGGTATATTCATAGTGTCGGCTCTTTTTACCCCGCCCGATGTATTTACTCAACTTATGATGGGTATCCCGGGAATTATTTTGTATGAGGTGAGTATCTGGCTTTCCAGAGTAGCCTCTAAGCGGCGGAAGAGGGCTTTGGAGTTAACTTAATCTTTAATTTTACAGAAATTATAGAGCATAGGCCCTCAGCATTATCTTCTTTGCCTAAAGTTCAGTATCTCTTAGACCAAGGTTTATTTGCTTGACAGATATTTAAATCTAAAGTAATTTTATTTACCAGTTCTTTTATAGATTCCGTCAATTTTTATGAGGACATTTCTCCGAGTCAGAGTTCCTAAGGGAATTTTCCAGGGGACCTGACCGATAGGGTATGGTGGGAAACTGCTGTGCCTCCCGTGTTTGGAAAGGAGGAAACTAAAAAGCCGATCTCTACCAACATGGGAGATCGGCTTTTTTATGAGGATAACTCAAGGGAAAGTGAGCCAGATTGAGTACGAAACTTCAAAGAAATTTGTGGACCGGGTTGTGGGTAGGTCTGGTTCTCGCCCTAGAAGTCAGTTCTTTGCCATTCTTAGGACAAGCCGCTAAGAGAGAACTCAGGCTGGCTACCACTACCAGCACGGAGAACTCGGGTCTATTGGATGTCCTTCTCCCCCCTTTTGAAGAGGGCTACGGAGTCAAAGTTAAGGTAATCGCTGTAGGGACGGGGGCGGCCATTAGAATAGCCAAGGATGGTAATGCGGATATAATCTTAGTGCATGCCCGGAATTTGGAAGATGAATTCATAGCACAGGGCTATGGGACAAAAAGATATCAGGTAATGCACAACGATTTTGTCATCGTCGGGCCTGCTGAAGATGTGGCCAAAATCGAAAGTGAAAAGGATGTCTTGAGGACCTTAAAGACGATCGCTACTAACAAAGCCGGTTTTGTTTCTCGAGGAGATAACTCTGGCACCCATATCAAGGAGACGAGTCTGTGGGAAATCTCAGGAATTAAGCCAGAGGAAAGCTGGTATCTTCAATCTGGCAGTGGAATGGCCTCTACCTTGCGCATCGCTAATGAGAAAAGGGCCTATACTCTCAGCGATCGGGGGACCTATCTTTATCTACAGAAAGAGCTAGATCTAGTTATCCTTTGTGAGGGAGATGGGCGTCTTTTTAATTCCTATGGTGTTATTCCTGTCTCTCCCGAGAGGCATACCTGGGTAAAATACGATTTAGCCATGAAGTTGGTAAAATATATTACTGGTAAAGAAGGGCAGGAAATTATTGGTCAATATGGAGTGGCGGAGTTCGGGGAACCTCTGTTCATTCCTGATGCCCAAGAGGATCACTAAATGGCCTATCTGATAGAAAGCCTGCACAAGCTAACCGAATTCGCCTCCTCTTTTGATAAGGAGGTTTTGAGTATTGTTCTTCTTTCTTTTCGGGTTTCTTCGACCGCGGTTTTTCTTTCATCTTTTGTTAGTCTTCCTTTGGGTCTTTTGCTCACCTTGAAGGATTTTCCCGGTCGAAGAGTTATTATCAGTATAGTTAACAGTCTGCTTATGGTTCCCGCAGTAGCTATTGGGTTAATTGTTTATCTTCTCCTTAGTAGACAAGGTCCCCTGGGTGCTGTGGGTCTGCTTTATACTTCTTGGGCAATGGTTGTAGCTCAGGCTCTTCTAGTAATTCCTATCATAACTTCTTTGAGTCTGGCAGCCTTTCAAAGTGTGAAAAGAGGTGTCAGAGAAACAGCTCTCACTCTGGGCGCTAACTTACGTCAACTCATTTTAACCATGTTTAAAGAATCAAGATATCCCTTGTTGGCAGCTTTAATTATGGCTTTTGCTCGTCTGATTGGGGAGACAGGAATGACCATGATGATAGGGGGAAACATTAGAGGGAGTACCCGAGTTATGACCACGACCATAGCTCTGGAGACGATGAAAGGAAGATTTGAGCTGGCTATAGTCCTGGGTATAATCCTTTTGGTTGTCTGCGGTCTGATAAGCATTCCTCTTCAATTGTTGCAGGGAGCAGGAAGAAGATGAGAATCAAGGTAGAAAATCTAAGTAAGAGCTTGGATGGGAAAGTCATCCTGAACAACATTAACCTGAAAATTCAAGAAAAGAGAGCGACTTGCCTCATCGGCCCTAATGGTGCGGGAAAGACGACCCTGCTCAGAATATTGAACCTACTAGAAAAACCGACCAGAGGAAAGATCTACTACGACGGTAAAGATTACGATGAGGTAGAGAGGCTCCCTTTGCAGCGGAGAATGATTCTTCTGGCACAGGAACCGGTGATGTTTAATACCTCAGTCTTCAATAATGTTGCCTACGGGTTGAAAATGAGAAAAAAGAAGGATATCAAAGAGAAGGTAAAAAGAGTCTTAGAGATGGTAAGTCTTTCCGGAATGGAAGATCGATCAGCGCTCACCCTATCGGGAGGAGAAGCCCAGAGAGTAGCTTTAGCCAGAGCTTTGGTTTTCGATCCCGAGGTGATTTTCTTAGATGAACCAACCCACAATCTGGACCCCATCAGTAAGAAAATTGTGGAAGATCTAATTTTTCACCTGAAGAGCGAATCCCAAAAGACTATGGTTTTATCTACCCACGATCTCTCGTTTGCAGAAAGGTTCGCTCACCGGGTTCATTTTTTAAAGAAAGGAAAGATAGTGGAAGAAGGAGAGGCACGGAGAATTTTTTCCTCTCCTTCTTCTTTCTTTTCGGCAAGATTCATGGGGATAACCAACTTATTCCAGGGAAAACTGTTTCGAGAGGACGAAGCTACCTTTTTGGATCTAGAAAAGCTTAGGATAGAGGTTGCTTCTTCTAATCAGGATCTAAAGGCGGGGAAAAATGGGGTGTGTGCCTTTCTCAGACCGGAGGAGATTCTGGTGTCGACCACCCCTTTCGTCTCCAGTGCTCGAAACTGTTTCCAGGGAAAGATCACAAAGATGGAGGAGAGGGGAGGATTGGTTGAGTTAACGGCCGACTGTGGGATCTCCTTTGTGGTGGTGCTTACCAAAAGGTCAAGGGATGACCTAAACCTTATTCCTGGAAAGAAGGTTCATCTCACCTTCAAAGCTTCTGCGGTGCACTTAGTGCCTGATAACATACACACCAAAGGAGGAGAGTGTGAATAGAGAAGAACTTCCCGAGATGGAAGATTTTAGAGACAAGGTTGAAAAGGATCTTTTTGGCCGTTATTTAGGAATAAAAGTAGATAAAGTCGAGCCGGGATACGCTAAGGCCCGCGTAAAGGTGAGGAGAGAGTTCCAGAATTTTTCCGGTTATGTTCATGGAGGTCTTATATTCTCTCTGGCTGATCAGGCCTTTGCGGCTGCCTCAAACTCTTTCGGGTCCCTGGCTTTAGCTGTCCACATGGGCATTAGTTATCTTTCTCCTCCCGTTGTGGGGGATGAGCTCACGGCAGAGGCACATCTGATACATTTGGGGAAAAAGATCAGTGTTTACCGAATAAAGGTAAAAAATTCCTCTGGCAGATTAATAGCCGACTGTCAGGGCACGGTTTATCAAAAACAAGGAGGTCGTAGATGATTGAACTGGAAGAAGCGCTAAAGATTGTTTTATCTCAGGTCAAGGTTCTACCCCCGGAAAGAGTTAATCTTTTATCTTCTCTGGGCCGTACTTTAGCTGAAGATGTCTATGCTGATCTTGATATTCCAGGCTTTGATAGAGCGGCCATGGATGGCTATGCGGTGATTTCAAAAGATACTGATTCTGCCAGTAGAAAGAAGCCGGTAGTTCTGGAAGTGATAGCTGATGTTCCGGCAGGTTACAGTACCAAGAAGGTAGTGAAAAGTGGTAAGGCAGTGAGGATTATGACCGGGGCCCCCCTGCCTCGAGGTGCTGATGCGGTAGTAATGGTAGAGGATACGGAAAAACAGGAAGGAAAGGTGAAGATTTTCCGCCGAGTTAACCCCGAGGAAAATGTTAGCTTTGCCGGGGAGGATGTGAAAAAAGGAGAACTTATTCTACCTCAGGGTAGCTTGATTCGACCGGCAGAGGTGGCTATGCTAGCCACTCTTGGTAAAAAAAATGCTCTGGTAAGAACTAAACCTAAGGTAGCTATTGTCTCTACTGGGGACGAGTTGGTAGAAGTGGGCAAGACCCTAGAAAAAGGGGAAATTTATGACAGCAATAGTTTTGCCCTTTTTTCCCAGGTTCTTTTAAGTGGGGGTGAACCTTACCGATTGGGCATTGCTCGGGACAAAAAAGAGAATCTCTTAGCCAGGATCAAGGAGGGGTTATCATACCAGCTTCTGATTCTTTCCGGTGGGGTCTCGGTAGGAGATTACGACCTGGTGGCGGACGTTTTGAGAGAGGCAGGAGTAAAGATGATGTTCTGGAAGGTGGCCGTAAAACCAGGAAAGCCCACTTTTTTTGGCATGAGAAAAGATACTTTGGTTTTCGGTTTACCAGGTTATCCTGTCTCTTCCATGGTCAATTTTGAAAATTTGGTGCGCCCGGCCATTTTCTCCATGCTGGGTCAGCGTGATTGGCAGAGAATCAGAGTGAAAGCTATTCTAAAAGAAACAGTTTTAAGTGGGGGCAAGAGAAAAAAATTCATCCGGGTTAAATTGGTCAAAGAGGGAGATAAATACTTGGCAGTTCCTGCTCCCTCTCAGCACTCGGGAGTCTTAAAATCGATGGTATGGGCTGATGGTTTTCTCATCTTGCCTGGAGAGGTAGAAAGAATAGAAAAAGGGAAGGAAGTTTCCGTGGAGCTTTTAAGATGAAGGCTAACTACCTGCGCGTTTCCGTTACCGACCGCTGCAATTTAAATTGCCTTTACTGTAGACCATCTAATCGGGTGAGACAACTTAAACAAGATGAGTTATTAAACTTTGAAGAAATAAGTAGCATAGTTGGTTTGGCTGCTGAGTGGGGAATAAGGAAGGTCAGGATTACCGGCGGAGAGCCACTGGTGAGAAATAACATTATTGACCTCATAAAAATGCTCTCACGGATAAAGGGAATAAGGGACCTGCCCCTGACTACCAATGGGGTAAGGCTGGCAGAATTTGCTCGCCCCCTGAAGAAGGCAGGACTTTCCAGGGTCAACGTGAGTTTGGATAGTCTGGAGCGGGGAAAATTTGCCAGAGTTACTGGCCGAGATAGTCTACTTCAGGTACTAAGAGGAATAAGAGCCGCCAGAGAGGCGAACCTTGAGCCAATTAAGATCAATGTAGTAATTCTGAAAGGGATTAATGAGGATGAGATTCTTGATTTTGTTAATTTTGCCCGGGGAGAAAGCTTAATTCTCCGTTTCATCGAATATATGCCTACCAATGGGTCAGAGCAAAATAGCTGGTATTTTTCGAATGCGAGAGTAAAAGAGATCATAGAGAGAAAATGGGGAACTTTGAAACCTCTACCCTTTTCCTTCAATTACTTACCAGCCCGGTATTTTAAAATTGATCATACCAAGGTGGTCTTAGGCTTTATCAGTCCTATAAGCCAACCATTTTGTCATCTGTGCACTAGACTGCGACTTACCGCGGCGGGAAAGCTCAGGCCTTGCTTGGGTTTGGACCTAGAAATTGATCTCAAGAAATCCCTGCGAGGAAAAAATAGGGATTATGAAATTAAGGCCTCATTTGATTTGGCTATGAACGAAAAATTAAAAGAAAGACCAGAGCCGCTTTATCCGCGGAATAAATATATGTTTCAAATAGGGGGTTAGGATGATCGATGTAGGAGAGAAGAGGATTACTAAAAGAAAGGCTGTGGCTAAAGGAGAGGTTCTCCTCTCTAGCGAGACTATTGAGCTTATCAGAGAGGGAAAAATTCCCAAAGGGGATGTACTGAATTGTGCCAGGGTAGCGGCAGTCCTGGCTGTAAAAAGGACACCTGAGCTTATTCCTATGTGTCATCCTTTGCAGATTACCCACTCAAAAATAGACTTTGATGTAGGGGAAAATGAAATCAAGATAAAAGCCGAGGTGGGCGCGGTAGATAGAACTGGGGTGGAGATGGAGGCCCTAACCGCCGTAGCGGTTGCCGCCTTGACCATTTATGATATGTGCAAGGCAGTGGACAAAACCACCGAGATTTCTCATATCAGACTCCTGAGGAAGACCGGAGGAAGAAGCGGAGATTTTGTCAGAAAAGAGGGATAAAATGAAAGGGAGAGTTTTCTCGGTTAACCAGAGTCGAGCCAAGGGAGTTCCTAAACTGCCAGTCAAGGAGGGCTACTTAAAGGAAGGCTGGGGTCTTTTGGGGGACGCTCACAGCGGGAGGTGGCACCGACAGGTAAGTCTTCTTTCCTGGGAGAGCATCAAATCTCAGAATGCATGTCCCAAGATTAAAAAATCAAAGGATGAGGGATTTAAACCAGGTGATTTTGCCGAGAATATCACCACCGAAGGCCTGGATCTAGCTAAACTAAGAGTGGGTGACCAAATCGAGATCGGCGAGGACATAAAGGTAAAAGTGACCCAGATTGGAAAGAAGTGTCACACCCGGTGTGCCATTTATGAAAAAGTAGGAAAATGCATTATGCCCAAGGAAGGAATCTTTGCCGAGGTTCTAAAAGGAGGGAGAGTAAAGGCAGGTGATAAGATAAAGATATGGGGTGAAATGATGAAAATCGGTATAATCACAGTGAGTGACAGATGTTCAGAGGGAAAACAAGAGGATAAAAGTGGACCTCTTATCAGGCAAATGGTAGAGAACCTGGGTAAAGTAATAAAATATGAAGTTATCCCGGATGAGAAGGCTACTATAAGTAGGGCCATTAAAGAAGCAGTAGATCAGCTAAAAGCAGATCTTGTTTTAACCACTGGAGGAACGGGGGTATCTTTCAGGGATGTTACTCCTGAGGCCACCAGAGAAGTAGTAGAAAAGGAGATCCCCGGCTTTGGCGAGCTTATGCGTCAAGAAAGTTTTAAGATCACCCCCATGGCCATTCTTTCCCGGGCAACTGCCGGAACTAGAGGAAAAAGTCTCATCATCAATCTTCCCGGAAGCCTTAAGGCAGTTAAGGAGTGCCTGGAAATTATTCTTTCTCTTATTCCTCACGCCCTGGACATGATAAGAGGAAAAGGACACGAAAAGTGCGCAGTTCTACAGCGGTCCTGAGAAGAATCAATCAATGATTAAGATACGCAGGAATGGTCAGCAAGAGACCACTAAAAACAGAAATGGCGGGGTTATCTAATTTAGGGATTAGCTCCTCCAGGGTAGGAATCCTTTCCCCAGCATATTTTTCACTCCACCAGGCGCCGGCCGAGAGAGCCTTCTATTCATCTCTAAGTGCGCTTTGCCAGATCTACTACCCTTTAGATAGACTACACAAGAGCCGTGTCTCGCAACGATTATAGGGCATAACTTCTCATAGATGAGTTGACGAAATTTATAAAATCCCAGGCAAGAAAACCCCCGAATTTATTCGTGGGGATGAATTACCTTGACCTTTTGTTGTTTTTTGCTATACTATAAACACTATGGAATATAAACATTCTCGTAATCAGGTATTTTTGATTAACTACCATCTTGTTTGGTGTCCTAAAAGAAGAAAGAAAGTGCTTGTTA
>Ga0209979_1001686_pt1 | contig 23355 bp, 24 predicted proteins | sample AnhtaG_FD_183114 | JGI IMG/M metagenome (GOLD analysis project Ga0209979, IMG submission 183114) | Deep subsurface microbial communities from Anholt, Denmark to uncover new lineages of life (NeLLi) - Anholt_01485 metaG (SPAdes) (version 2) | ecosystem: Environmental > Aquatic > Marine > Oceanic...
AGGACTGAGAATATTTTCGAGGTACTGGACAATGCACATCTCACAGAAGTGGAAAAGAAGAACGAACAGGAATTCCTTGCCTCCTGTGCCGCTATCACCCAGTTGGGATACATACTTGTAAGTGGCATGTTACCAGATATTAAGGCTGCCAGTGCAGGCCCCCATGTGTTTCTGATAATTGACGGTTCCACACCGGCATTATTCGCGGACTTCAGCCTGGATTCCGTACTGGAGATTGATATCCAAGCGACATATGAGCAGAAGGGGAATTACTATTATCTCAAGAAAAACCCGGAACTTGATGAGCAGACGTTACAGTTCTTAATCCAGTATTATCCTGTTTACCATGTTACCTCTCATGTGGGATTAAGCCATAACATCCATAATAATCTGGGCATCACCTATGATAAGGTGGGCAGGTATCAGGAGGCGCTCCAGGAACTGACAGCTGCCCAGCAGCTTGATTCAGGCTATATCGACGTGATCAATAATACTGCTGTCACTTATTATCATATGGGCAAATATGATGAAGCAATTTTGTCACTGCAGGAGGCTATGCAGTCAAATCCGGATAATGTACAGGCCCATTACAACCTGGGTAATATCTTTGCCAGCCAGGGCAGAATTAATGAAGCAGTAGAGGAAATTGATAAAGCCATTCGGCTTAATCCCAATTATGCTCCTGCACACAACAGCCTGGGAAATATATATCTTGAACAAAAGAACAATGAAGCGGCCATCACAGAATTCCAGTCTTCCATAAAACTTGATCCGAATTATGCTGTGGCCCATATTAATCTGGGGAATATGTACAAAGATTCAGGCAGATATGAGGAGGCGATAACAGAGTTTGAAGCAGCCCTCGGGAAAGATCCCGAATGTGTCGAAGCAAATTACGGCAAGGGAATGGTCTATTGCAGCAAGGGTAGTTATGATAGAGCGGTGCATCCATTGGTACGGGCCGTATACCTCAAACCCGAACTGATGGAATCAGTTCCTGATAAGTTAAAACTCAAGGTAAGCCGTGGGATATCAAGACTTCATGGAATATGAGTCCTGAAAATATCCATAAAATTCAAACAAGTTGTTCCATAACAACCCTAGCCAGCGCAGTACTCTTTTCCGGTGCGGTCATAATAGTATCAGCGCTCACCATCTTACCACCAAAATCTTTCAAGCCTGTTCTCCCAACCCCGTCCTGTTCATCCACTATAAAAACATCCAGCAGGTCATGGTAATATTTAGCCACGCCCCTGGATGATACGTCGTAATTACAGGCAGTCATTAATTTCCCAGCCGGCCCGCTCACAGGTTCGCATCCGATGATGGGGCTGACAGCCACCACATTTTTTGTCCTGATCAAATCTCTCATGCCATTTACTGCAAGGATAGGACCTATGCTGGTAATGGGATTGCTGGGGCCGATTATTATGTTATTTTCACGTTCAATAGCTTGCTGGACCGCTTCTGACACTGTTGTGTTTTGAATTCCCTGATATTCCACCTTCACCACATCAGGTTTTCCTTTTCGGCCAACCCAGAATTCCTGGAAATGAATGGTTCCGCTATCAGTAGTGATCATTGACGATACAGGCTCATCGCACATTGGCAGGATATGGGCTTTTGCCCCCAGCATTAGAGCCGTTTTTGCCACAGCTTCGGTGAGTGATGCCCCTCCCCTGATACATTCGGAGCGTATAATATGCGTAGCCCGGTCCCTGTCGCCCAACCGCAAAATCTCATTATGGCCTGCAAATGCAAGTGTTTCATTAGTATGGTATGTTTCCTGCTTGATTCCCCACCACCTTGAGGTATCCAGAATATCAGCAAAGAGATATGTAACAGTATCAATATCTGGACAGACCAGGTTGCCAGATATCCACAGGTCTTCGGCGGTATTGACTACTACTGTGATATCTTCATCAGGTACCAACTGCCTCAGTCCTGCAAGGAGTTTGGGGGTTCCTGTACCTCCTGATAGTACGAGCATTATTCCTCATACTGCCCCGGGGTTTAATAATCTTATTGAATTTTTCCAGCACAAGAAAAAGAATAATTTATATTAGTACATATCGATACTATATGAGGCACAGTTCCAAAATCCAGTTATTCCAACGAATATATCAAATGCAGATGCGACTACAAATCTGTGTAAATCCGTGAAATCCGTGTCTTTTTATTTTTCCAGACACGGATTAACGCTGATCAACACCGATTTTACCTAAAGTCGGTATCTAAAAAAAAACTGGAAAATGGGACAGTGTCCTATATGATAGGTCCTCCTGAATATATAATAATGAAGTGGAGATGATGGAAATAAAAAAACATAACTGGACAATTAGAGAATATCTGGTACTTCTATTGATTCTGATCATTTCTTATGACTTTATTGCAATTTTCATCAAAGAAACTTTTGAAGGAGAAACGATCAGCTTTATCGAGTCTATATATTTTGTAATTATGACAATGACAACTGTAGGTTTTGGTGATATTGTATTTACCTCACCTGTTGGACAGATATTCACGATCATAGTGAGTTTGTCAGGGGTCATAATGTTATTTGCACTGCTATTTCCCTTTGTAGTAATGCCATGGATAGAATCCTTGATCAAAGGGGAATTGCCGGAAAAACTACGAAAGAAAAAAGAAAACCACATTATAATATGTGGTTACAATACTATGGTCGAATCCCTGGTACATGAATTGGAAGACCATAAGATACCATTTATTGTGATTGACGATAATGAAACCCAAATAAGAACGCTGGTTAAAGGTGGGATGACATGCATTTTTGGAGACCCCAGTGAGGAAAATGTCCTGGAGGCAGCTGGAATTTCCAGAGCAAAAATGCTTATAGCCAACCAGAGTGATGAAAAAAATGCCAGTATTGTATTGTCAGCAAAAGAATTTTCCCAGGTAGAGATCATCGCAATTGTAGAAAACAAGAAAAATGCAGATTACTTGAAGTATGCCGGGGCTAACAGGGTAATATCTCCGAAGGCTTTATTAGGTTCATTTATCGGTCGAAAGGCAGTAGCACCATTGACTGACAGGATTACCAATAGTATACATTTTATGGACAATCTCGAGATCACAGAATTTCCAATTTACCCTGGAAGTCAACTATTAAGTAAGACCCTTATGGAGTCCAGGATCCGGGAATTAACAGGTGCAAACATCGTGGGCTTATGGAAAGGTGGTGAATTATCCTTAAATCCAAAATCATATGATGTAATTAAGAGGAATTCCATATTGCTGGCAGTTGGAAATAAAGAACAGTTGAAACGATTAAAACGACTTACACATTAAAATGTGATAAAAATGCATGAAAAAGAAGTTTTTCTGGAAAAACATATTATTGTCCTGGGATACGGTGATGTGGGACGAAGTATCGTCAAGAGGTTAATTACTGCAGGTGTTAGTTTTGTGGTTGTGGACTCCAAAAATGAGGTATTTCAGGATGAAGATTTTATTTATTTAATCGGTGAAGCTACGTCTGAATCTACACTTAAAAAAGCTGGTGTTGAATCAGCTTCAACAATTATTTCTACAGTTGGAGCTGACTCTGACATTATATTTAGCATTTTGGTAGCCAGAAAATTAAATCCTGAAGCAATAATTTTAGCAAGGGCTAATGAAATACGATCCATTGATAAAATGTATAAAGCAGGTGCCGATTATGTGGCATCATTGACCATAGTCTCAGGACAGATGCTGGGCAGGATAGCATTAATGCCTAATGATCATCCGATTAAAGATGAGACAATATTAATGTATGAAGGTATTGAGATCAAGAAATATACTATTGACAATCACTCACCTATCATAGGAAAAACACTTGCCGAACTTGATCTGCGCAACACTATAGGCTGTACGGTAATAGGAATTCAAGATGGGGATAAGACCATGTCCGAGATAGACCCCAATATGAGGTTAACTGAAGGATTGACCCTGGCAATTCTTGGCAATCAAGAACAGACCGATGGATTTACTAAGAATTTCATCAAATAGCTCATTCATATCTATGTTTCCCATCATCACGTTTTCCAGGAATGTTTTTATTCCTGTCACAAACATGTGCCAGAACAGCTGTGCCTATTGCGGTTTTAAACGAAGTCTGGATAATCCGGATTCTTATATCTTATCCCCTGAAGAGGTGAAAGACATTCTTCTCCGGGGTGCAAGAAGTGGCTGTACCGAGGCTCTTTTTACTTTCGGGGAAAAGCCTGAAACCGAAACAGGATATCTTGATCGGCTCAGACTAATCGGTTATGATTACACTATTGATTATCTGGTTGACATGTGTCGCATGGCTATAAATATCGGACTACTGCCCCATTGCAATCCCGGTGTATTAACATACGAAGAACTGGAGATCCTGAAACCTTTGAATGCCAGTATGGGTCTGATGCTGGAAAGCACTGCCGTACTTGATGCTCATAATGACAGTCCCGGCAAAATACCTGAAATAAGAATACGCACAATCGAAGACGCCGGACGATTAAAAATCCCATTCACCACAGGACTGTTAATTGGAATAGGCGAGACCAGGGAAGACCGTATTGACTCTCTTAATGTCATTAATTCATTACACCAGAAATATGGACACATCCAGGAAGTCATTATCCAGAATTTCACTCCAAAACCAGGCACAAAAATGGCAGATCATCCGCTTCCGGCTTTAGAAGAATTGATCTGGACTGTGGATCAGGCAACAGATATCCTATCATCCGATATCGCCATCCAGGTGCCACCAAACCTGGTTTCACCTGAGATACTTATCAATCACGGCGCCACTGATCTGGGCGGGATATCACCTGAGACCATTGATCATATCAATCCTGACCATGAATGGCCAACAGTTGCTGAATTGAAGAAAATGGTGGGGACAAAGGCTTTACTAAAGGAAAGACTTCCAATCTATCCCCAGTACATTAAAAAAGGCTGGTTCAGTGAAGAGATACGTTCCCTGATCCAACAATTTGCAGGTGAGGATGGATATAGGAAACCTATATAATTTTTTTCCAGGAATAGACCATTAACAAAAGATTATTGTATCTTAATATTATCAAGTGTACCAGACTTATCTTAGGATCATAAAAACAACAGGAGACCCATACTTATTACTGTCGAAGTATCATTGGTATTACCTGCCTACAACGAGGCAAACCGTCTCAGGGATACAGTTATTAAAACAGCCGAAACCCTGGAGAATATATCCGATTCATTTGAGATAATTATTGCTGAAGACGGAAGTACTGACGGAACAGATAAAATAGCGTCCCGGCTGGCATCTGAATTTGACTATGTTGTTCATCTTCACAGCGACCAGCGGCAAGGGAGGGGAAAGGCTCTCATCAGATCGTTCAGATCTGCACAGGGCGAGATATTGTGCTATATAGATGTGGACCTGGCTACAGACATGGTGCACCTGAAAGAATTAATTGATGCCATCAGGTATGAAGGGTATGATTTTTCAACCGGTTCCAGGATGATGCCGTCCAGTGATGTAAAACGACCTGCAAAGCGTGGATTTGCATCAAAAGGTTTTAATTTTCTCACCCGCACCATGCTGAGTTCAAAGTTATATGACCATCAATGCGGGTTCAAGGCATTCAAACGCGAATCTCTCATGGAGATCATGGATGCTGTGGAAGATATGCACTGGTTCTGGGACACTGAATTGCTTGTCAGGGCACAGCGAGGCGGTTACAAGGTCAAGGAATTCCCTGTCAGGTGGCGCCATGGGGGAACTACAAAAGTAGACCTGGTCAAGGATGTAATCGGGATGGGCAGCCAGATCGTCAGGCTTTGGTGGCAGTTGAATGCTCCACGAATAGGGCGCCGGGAAAAGCTGATCTTTACCTTCATTCTGGCATTAATGCTACTATTTTTGATCTTTACCTTTGTTGGTATTGATAATGTCTGGCAGGCACTGGGTACAGCCTCGCCCGCGATGATAGTGCTGGCCATGTTCATCTATCTGTTCTCATGGCCGATAAGAGGGATCCGCTATCAACATATTCTGAACCGTTTAGGGCATCGGCAGGGCCTGAACTTCATAACTGGCAGTATATTCATAAGCCAGTCTGCCAATGTAATATTACCGGCCAGGATAGGTGATATTTCCAGAGCTTATATACTAAAAAAAGAAAAGGATATACCGCTAACCACAGGTATGTCCTCTTTGGCAGTGGAGAGGGTATTTGATATCATTGCCATAACTGTTTTGGGCATGCTCGCAGTGCTGGTCGTGACTGCTGAAGCTGTGGTAGACGATTGGGTAATGCCTGTAATTGTCACATCTCTGGCAATAATTGTCCTGTTCTTTTTTGCATTATTCTTTCTTTCATCCAGAGGAAAGAATGGCTTATCACCCATAGAACGCATTATCCGCAGGTTTTCAAAATCAGGGGAATATACCGATCGGATAGCAGGGATTGCACGAAAGTTTGTTGATGAAATTTTTACTGTTTCTACCAACCCCAAAGACTTTATTATTGTATTTTTCACATCAATTTTAGTCTGGACAATTGATATTGTGACCACTTTTGTAGTACTGACAGCTTTTCCGCTGGTTTATAATGCAATATCGGTTTCAGCGCTGATTGCGGTTGTTTTTTTGGCAGTGGCGATTGGAAATCTTGCCAAGTTGTTCCCAATTACACCAGGAGCCATAGGTACATACGAGGGAGCCCTTACTATTGTTTTCAAGATCGCAGGTATTGCAGATTATATTGGTGCAACCGTTGCTGTTATCGATCATTTTATTAAGAATTCCATAACGCTTGTCTTTGGTGCATTATACCTTGCACACTTTAATATGAACTGGCATGAATTGGTAAATGTTAAAAAAGATAAATAAGCAATAACAAATTGTGAGATTTTTATGGAATGGCTGGAAGTTGCAAAGTGGTGGATAGTCCTTGAGATTATAGGACTTGCTGCTCTGCCCCTTACTGCCACGATATTCAGGAATCTGGATAGCAAAGGTATTGCATTATCCAGGATACTGGGTCTAGTACTGGTAACATATTTTTCGTGGATTTTGGCTCATTTAGGTTTCAATTATAATCTCACAATCGTTGGGCTGGCATTGATAATATTATCCATGATATCGATGGTGATTTTCTATGCAAAAAGATGCTCAATTGATAGAAATGAACTGGTCAGAACTGAAATACTATTTACTGCAGTCTTCTTTATATTCGTAATTATCCGCGGTTTTTCCCCGGAAATATACTGGACTGGAGGAGAGAAGTTCATGGATATGAGCTTTGTCAATATGATACTTCGCAGCACCAGCTTCCCCCCAATGGACCCCTGGATGTCAGGAGAATCCATGCAGTATTATTATTTCGGCTATCTGGTTGTAGCTAATCTTATAAAACTGTCTTTTGTCCCTTCAGCCATCGGTTATAACCTTGCGGTGGCTACAATGTTCGCCCTTTCTTCCACAGCAGCCTACGGGTTAGGTAAAGAGCTGACCCACAGCAAAGTCTTCGGTATAATCACAATGGCTTTCGTAACGATCTTCGGCAATATTGCAGGATTTGTTCAATTACTTGTTATCCTGTTCATTCCCAGATTTTACAGCCTGTTCAATGTACCATATATAGATATTTGGACCAGATTAACCACATACTATTATTGGCCAACCAGCAGGGTAATACCGGACACCATCAATGAGTTCCCTTATTTTAGTTTTATTCACGGTGACCTGCACCCACAAATGATCTCAATAGCATTTCAACTTTTAATGATCGGCCTGTTGTTGGCATTGATGTGCAGCGGTAAAGCATATAACATCCCACTGTTAGCTGCCATCACCCTGGTATTGGGTTTCATGTTCCCTTTAAATTCATGGGAATATCCTACATACTCAATTTTCTTTATTATGGCTCTTATTGCATGGAGAATTCGAGTAACTGCAGAAAATGCCTCTGGTATTAAAGCAAGGATTCTGTGCCTTTCCACTTCAGAGCTGATAAGAACAACTGGAATGGGTGCAATTGTAGGCATATTAAGCATTGCATTGTACCTGCCGTATTATCTTGCATCTACTGAATCCCATTCCATCAAACTGGTCACGTTCGGCCATACCCAATTGTTCTTTTATCTGGGAGTGTATGCAATTATGCTTTTCTTTATAGTGATTTACACTATTGCCAGTTTTTCTGATTCCAGTTATCTTGATATAAAAATAATGGTTATCGGGCTTGCCATTATATTGGTGGCAGCTTACCTGACCCAGATACAGATACTTATTATCATTCTTCCTCTTATTGCATTATCCGCATATTCTGTAATAAAAGAGCAAAATCCAACAACCCAGTTCGTTTATCTATTAATATTGATCGGAGCTTTACTTTCATTGTTCTGCGAGCTCTTTTACATCCAGGATTCATTGGGAGTTACATATCCAAAATATATCAGGTTAAATACTGTATTCAAGATCTATCTCCAGAACTGGATCATCTGGGGTCTGGCTGCAGGTGTCTCATTCTATCATCTCTGGAATCGGTTTAGTCCTTCCAGGAATGTGAACAAAGGATTTGCCCTCATCTCTATCGTGCTTATATTTGCAGCATTAACTTATCCTGTGCTTGCAACAATTTCTCGTTCTGGTAATTTTGAGGGCCATCCAACCCTTGATGGGTCAGCTTATTTAACTGCACAGTATCCAGACGAATTTGAAGCTGTAAAGTGGTTAAATAACCTGAGCGAAGCCCCGGTCGTCCTGCAGAGCCCAGGACAATTGTATCAATTAAACAGTCATGTGACCGCTTTTACCGGTCTGCCCACTGTGATTGGGTGGGGTGGACACGAAAAGAACTGGAGGAACAATAAACAACCCATTGATGAGCGTTGGAATGAAGCGGGCAAAGTATATACTTCAAACAATATTGATACTGTTAATGAGATACTTGAACAATATCATGTGGATTATGTCTATGTAGGAGGTATTGAAATGGAGCGTTACGGATATGATGCCCTGAAGATCTTTGAGGACAATCCGGATCGATTTGAACTTGTTTATTTCAACCCAAATGTCCATATCTATAAATTGGTGAGATCTGATGATTAATGGATCACAGCCAATCTCGCCCATAAAAAAACTTACTGAACCCAAAACGATTATTTCCTTTGTTGTTGCTGTTTTCGTGCTTTACATGTTATTCTCTAGTATCGAGTTCGATACTATTATAGGGGTTATAATCCAGGCCCGTATCAGTTATATTTTATTAGCTGCTGTGATATTTTTTAGCACACTACCCATTCGCGGTGAAAGGTGGAGATTGCTTCTGAAAAATATCGGGGTAAAAGCCGGACTGAGGGATGCAAGTGAGATCTTTATGCTGTCCTGGTTCGCAAACAGCATTATCCCTGCAAAAATGGGGGATGTATACAGAGGCTATCTTGCCAGAAAATCATGGGGTGTTCCCATCTCAAAGAGTTTCGGGACCGTCTATGTGGAGCGTATCTATGATGTACTGACCCTGGTCATTTTAATGGGTGTCTCAAGTATATTGATATTTGGCACAAATAGTCCAAGCGAAATAAGAATCGCTTTAGCTCTTGGTTTTTTCCTTGTGGTTATACTAATATCAATTATTATTGCATTTTCCAAAGGCAAAATGGCTGTTTCCAACAGGCTCCCCATAAAGGTCAGGCAGATCTTCATAAATTTTACAGAAGGACTTCAGGAATCGGTAAAAAAGGGTTCAATTTCATTGATCATTTTTTATACAATCTTGATATGGGTCATGGAAACTGCCAGGTTATATTTAGTTGTTGAATCGTTATCACCAATTCATAATATGGGGATCAGCCTGTCATTGATTGTATTCGTAGCACTGGCAGCATCGCTGTTGTCAGCATTCCCGGCAACTCCTGGTGGGTTAGGTGCTGTTGAATTCGCCATAGTGGGTGTTTTTGTCCTGGTGGGTGTAGATCCAGGTATTTCGGCAGGGATCGCAATTCTGGACCGAGCGATCAGTTATTGGGGACTGATGATAGTGGGTGGCGTTGTATATGTGCTTAGCAAAAAGAAGTAGGAAAAAAATTAAACCAAATTTACATCATCCATGCCAAATAAATTAACACCTGCAGTACTGAGTACATTAATAGCATTATCGACATTATCAACCCTTAATATCAACAGTGCATTCCTGGTAGCTGATCCAAATGCATAAGCATAGTCCACATTAACATTATTATCACCCAACACTTTGGCAATTTCGTACAGCCTGCCAGGCGTGTCTTGCATCTCCACTCCCAGCACGTCGTTTTCAGCTACTGTGAATCCTGCTTCACGCAATACTTCATGAGCTTTATCAGTCTGGTCCACAACCATTCGCAGCACACCGAAATCTCCTGCTTCTGCAATATTAAATGCTCTGATATTGATATTTGCAGATTTTAGTATCCTGGTAATCTTTTCAAGTCTGCCGGATTTGTTCTCGGCAAACACCGAGATCTGTTTGATCTTTTTATCTTCCATTTGTAACACCCCTATTTCAATTTCCGATTATCTATAACCCTCTGCGCTTTGCCCATAGATCTGGGTATTGAGCCTGGCTCCACAAGTTCCACTTTTCCGGCAATATTCAATACGGTATGCAGGGCCTTGCCTATCTTTTTCTCGAGTGCCATCAGATCAGATATCTTATCACTGAAAACCTCCTCAGTGACCTCTATCTTGACTGTCAGGGTATCAAGTTCACCTTCACGCCCAACTACCAACTGGTAGTGTTCGGCCACTTCAGGTATATCCATCAATACTGCTTCCACCTGACCAGGGAACACGTTGATGCCCCTTATTATGATCATATCGTCAGTCCGGCCCAGGATACGCATAATACGGGGATGTGTCCTGCCGCATTTACAGGGTTCACTGTTGATGATGGTAAGATCTCCAATACGGTAACGTATCAGGGAAAGTGCTTCTTTGACTAGGGTTGTAACAACCAGTTCCCCCAGCTCACCATCAGGCAGCTGCTCACCGGTCTCAGGGTCTACTACCTCTATCAGGAACTGGTCTGCCCATATATGGATACTGTCCTGGTACTGGCATTCACTGAACAGGGGGCCGCTGATCTCTGAAGTCCCGAAGATATCGTATGCTTTGATGCCGGTTTGTGCTTCAATTCGGCTGCGCATTTCCTCTGACCAGGGTTCTGCTCCAAATATACCGTATTTTAATTTTGTATCAGCTGCAATATCAATCCCCATCTTTTTTGCCACTTCATTTATGTGCAGGAAATAAGAAGGGGTACATGCAATAGTTGTAGCTCCCAGATCCTGTATCAGTTCTATCTGGCGTTCAGTATTGCCAGAACTTGCGGGAATGGCACTGGCCCCTATCATTTCAGTGCTGTAATGAAATCCCAGGCCCCCTGTGAACAGGCCGTAACCGTAGCTTACCTGAACAACATCTCCCCTGCCCACACCAATAGATGTCAGCCCCCTGGCAAGGGACCTTGTCCATCCCTATATCATTTTCAGTATACCCCACCACTGTAGGTTTACCAGTAGTTCCGCTTGAAGCATGATAACGTACCACTTCTTTTTGGGGGACGCAGAACATACCGTCAGGATATGTGTCCCTCAAGTCTTTTTTTATAGTGAATGGAAGTTTTTTCAGATCATCAAGGGATTGGATGTCATCCGGAGAAATTCCGGTTTCATCGAAACGTTTCTTGTAGAAAGGGGAATGATCATACACATATCTGACAAGCTTTTTGAGTTTTTCTTCCTGTACCTTTTTCAGTTCATCCACAGGTGTCCGTTCGATAAGTGGTTCCCAATATTCCATCATAAAAATCAATATGATGTCTTTGCTAAAAAGATATAAACTGTTTGGTTTGTTATATTTCCTGAAGGAGCCTAAAGCCGACTGAATTTATACGCACGTCAGAGGGGAAGTAGTTGCGACTTGCAGACCGGCAACCTCCAGCACTGAAGTACCAGTTGCCGCCCCTGACGACACGATAGGACTCACTTCCACTTTCCCAGGCTTGGCCAAATAAGGGCGCACCGTAATAATCATTATGCCATTTATCCTGCACCCATTCAAAAACATTCCCGTGCATGTTGTATAAGCCCCAGGGATTGGGCTGCTTCTGGCCTACCGGATTGGTCTTTTTGCCTGAATTGTAACTATACCATGCATAATCTTCAAGGTCAGATGCATTATCACCGAAAGAATACTGTGTGTTAGTACCTGCACGAATGGCATATTCCCATTCAGACTCAGAAGGTAACCTGTATTTGTCCGTACCTTCTCTCTCGTTAAGCTTATTAACAAAGTCCTGGACATCATACCATGAGACTCCTTCTACTGGTAGGTCGTCGCCATTGAAATTCGAAGGGTTGTCACCCATAACTTCACTCCACTGTTTCTGGGTGACTTCGTATTTACCAAGGTAATACGCTTTTTCTATCGTCACATAATGCATCGGGATCTCGTTGCGATATCTACCTACTTCACCGGATGGCGATCCCATTTTGAATTTACCTGCAGGGATGAGTACTAACTCCATACCAATAGAGTTTGTAATGTTATTATCCGGTGTTGGTATGGGTGTCGTAGAAGCTTCAATTCCATCAGGTGTGGTGGTGGTGGGAATTTCATCAAATCCCGGTGCCATCAGCCAGTATCCTATCAGCAGCGCAATCAATACCAGAACTATAGCAATGATTTTTATCTGAGAAGCTTTTTTTGTCTTACAGTCCTCTCCCAGGTTGTTTAGTTTATCATCAACCTTGGATTCAGTACGCTGTACTTCATTTCCTTCAATATCTAACTTCACAGCCACCTCGATATCCATTAGTGTTTATTGATGCATCACGGGATACTGTAATTGTAAAGGACATCATATCTGTGTTTAATTTCAATGTCAAGCAATTTTTATACACTCGAGATTATTTCACGGATTATTTTAATAGTGTTAATCAATTTAGAGGGTTAAATTATTTGTGATTTTATATATAAAATATCTTTTGTAATCAGGATAATTTCACTGATCAGACTAATAATCCTTCAGGTCAAAAACCAGCTTACTAATAAATCAACTTTTTTGTTTACTTAAATATAATTCAACAGAATCCTTGAATTCATAAAAATCGTTTAAAAAGTTGTTTAGATTATGGTGAACAATACCATCATCAATATGGGCATAACGATGAATTAAAATATTTCTAAACCCTTTCATATCTTTTATGATTTCGCCTAAATTATTACTCAGTATTCCATTTTCAATAAGTATGTCGAAAATGTTCTCTTCATTAGCAGGTAAACCTAATTTTTGCGAAGAAACGATCATTGCAGACACATCAATCAATGATTCGATAGCCACTTCGATCGTTTTTTCACATGCTCTCCTTTTAATGAGGTTGTGCTGATATTATTCCTCTTCTGGAAGCATGTCGCGGAGTTCTTCGACATACGTTATCATCTCATCAAGCTTCGAGAGAATGCGCGACCGATCCAATTTCTCCACTATCATACCTCCATACTGGCATAATATAGATCAAGGCGCGGTTTGAAATCCTCAAATTCCCTTATGGTTTTCATGAATGTATTAAAAATCTCTTTATATTCTTTGAAATAGAGGACTTCACCGGTGGAGATTATTTCTTTTTGAATGTACAATGGCAGATCCTGATAGGTTTGCACATCATATCTGCTGTTGATCCTGCCCAGGACCTTCATTCTGAATTTGAATCTTTCCTCAGTATCATCATTGTAAAAAACAGCAATATCAATGTCTGATAAATTTGTAAACTTATCTTTTGCTGCAGAACCATATAATATAATAAATTTGACCCTGTCTCCTCCGATCTCTTTTATTTTCCTGATAACATCGGATAACTCCGGTTTTGCAGAATTAATTGATTTACTTTTCATGGGTCTAAGTTCCTTTTTGATTCATTACAATGATTTCTCTTTATTCTTAAGACAATCAGATTCTTTCTTAACAATAATAATTTATATGTATCTTATTTGTACGTTTTTATTAAATCAGGTTGGTTTGATTTGAATTCTTTAATTGATATACTTGAAGTCCTCTTTTGAGTACATGGTCTTGTATGAAGGACTTAAAATCCTCAAATTTATACTTGTATGAAAGACTAATAATTATTATTACGTATTTACTCTTAGAATAAGGAAATATCAATATACTTTAATAGTCTAAATCAAGGTGAGGTTTGAAATCGTCAAATTCCCTAAGGTCAAAACAGAAATCAAAGGTTGTCCTAAAGGTATTGATCTTTAAACAAAAAATGGATCGAGCCAGTAGGTGGGTCCGTACTGTGTAAAACGATCTCTGCAGTCCGTAAGTCATTTTCAGCCTTTTGTTTCCATTCATTCACCCACTTCATCTTATCCGGCATAGATGATCTTACCCTCCCTTGCTACCGTATTGGCAAGTGTGTTGGCTATACCGATCTCCTCATTGTATTCATCTTCATGATACACAAAAACATCCAGAGAAAAATCCCTGTCTGGGAACATTCGCCTGACTGCCAGGTTGCGTTTGTTCTTAGGACCCGGCATATCTGCTATTATCAGGAGGTCCAAATCACTTTCTGGTCCAGCTGTCCCTTTTGCATGGGAACCGAAGAGGAAAATCTTTTTCGGATGAGTATTTTTCACGATTGTATCCGCAATCTCTTTAATGCTAGTCTCACCACCGCCTTCGTTTTGCACTACCAGAGGCGGTGGGCGCTCATCTCTTCGTCCGGGAAACACCAGCACAAGATTGAGGTCTGGTTCTTATCCACACACCGGTACACCATCCGTAAATGATGCATTTCCGGCATTATAATGAACTGATTAGTCGAACATGGAATCTCTCTTTTTGATATGGAAATATAGGAAAGTCAATCCGTTATGTCCGGTTACCGTCTTAAATGACTGTTCTCGCATATTGAAGTGCTTTTTTAGCATCATCTACATCTATATTGATTTGAATGTTAAATTCTTCTAATAGATCCAGATATTCTGAAAGGGAAAGTTTTGCAATCTTTGCACCCAGACCTAAACTTACCTTCCCTTGCTTATACAGTTCCATTGACTTCATTTTCCTGCCTTCATCTATTAATTCACGCAGCATTTTTGATCTATTTACACCCATAATTTCTTTTATGAACTCAAGGTCCTTTGCTGGTTCATACCTGATTGATATTGTCACGGGCAGTTCACCTCCTGCTTAAAATAATCATATACTTTTTTTGAGTATCTTCCATAAGCATTTAATTTCAGCAAATATTCGCATGCTTCTATGTGTGTCAATTTACCTTTTTCAAACATTCGTGTAATAATTGATAAAGCGTTGATGAATGGGATTTCAAATAGTTTGCATAATTTGATCAGTTCCCCATCATCAGTCAAGATTGCTTTTGCACCACATTCATTAAATAATACGAATGCTTCGGCTTCTCCTTCGTGCATTTTAAATTCTTTTAAAACATTTTTTGTGTTTGATCTTATTGTTCTCACTACAATATGTTTATCTTCAATCTCTTTTTTCAGTATTTTTGAATCAAACGTATCCCCTGCTATGATTTCCTTTTCCACTTCACTGGGAATTGTTATCACTCCAAACTCATCGATGAATTTACGAATAATTCCTACTTTTGCAAGAAGAATTAGAGTTGAAGCATTTGAAATAATCATATTACGTTTGTATTCATTTGTAATCAAATAAAGTTATCTATTAAATTTTGGATTATTATATTCATATTTCTTCCCACCAATTCTAAAACCCCTCTTAACATTTATGATTTATCCAATATTTTCAATAAAGAATCAATACTTAAATAAAGCTTGAACCCGCCACCGCCATCGTTTGCACTACTAGAGGCGGCGGGCGCTTATATCTTCGACCGGCAAACACCGGCACAGGACTGCGGTCTGGTCATTATCCACGCACCGTTGCACAATTCATAAACTGTACAATTCTGGCATGACAATGAACTGCAGAAGGCGAAAACCGATGTTGTTGTTGCGATTCGCGGACCGGCATTTCCTGGCATTGTTGTTCCAGATGCCGCCCCCTTTTTTGGAACAACTTATCTCAGAACTGGAAGAGCTTTGCAAAATAAAACTTTCCGGTACACCAATTGGAACCTAAAGATAGATTCCTGAAATGAACAGAAATATGGATAAGTAGAAGTATATTTTATATGGACAAAACACTTACACATACAATTATCAATTGTTTATCTTTCATGTAAATAAAAAGAAAGAAGTAAATTACATGGAAATTGTTGAGGATGGCATAAATGCCCTGATCAGGCAGAATATCTACAGTTCAAAAGATGCGGTAATCACAGATGCTCTTCGGGCATTGCTTGAACTCAGGCCTAATCTTAAGATTGAGATCGCCATAAACCTCTATAATAACAATGAGATCAGTCTGTGGAAGGCTGCCGAAACTGCCGGTCTCGAGCTGGAAGAGTTCAAAGAAATCCTTGCTGCAAGAAATATCAAAATAGAAATTGATGGGACCAAGGAAGAAAGTGAACAGCGGATTAAGCATGCTCTGGGTGCTTGAATGTTCATTCTTGATTGTGATATTGCCAGTACTTTTGCGAAAATTGATAGGGTCGGCCTGCTGAATAAGACATTTTCATCTAATGTTCATATCACAAATTCTGTTCATATCGAACTTATGCGTGCAAAAGAAATGGGTTTTGGAAAACGATTATTGTTATGAAGATGAGTGGGTTGCAGATGCAAATATTGTTTTAACTATATCTATGCATATAGGATAGATAACATTAAAATTGTTGTAATGTAAATTATTTTTTATTTGCGTTCATATGCTCCACTTGATTATCGGATGGTCTATTAGCTTTTTATTGAATATTCCGTCATCATCGATCAAGTCCGGATCGAACCTGTTTTGAGTGTAAAATGTATCTTTCCAGCTTTTTTTCTTCATCTTCAGTGGTTTTTATATACATGTCGCTCGTAATAAAAATATATGAATTCTGATGTGGAAATAGTTGATGTCGATGAAAAAAGGACAATAGCCCTTCCTTTTGATATATGCGAAAAAATAGGCATACATCCACATGACAAATTGGTACTGGGAGTAAAAGACGACACCCTGGTATTAACCAAACAAAAAAGAAGCGTATTTGATCTGCAACGTAAACAGGTATCTGAAGGTACTCTTAAAAAGGCATTGGTCTTTGAGCAGGCAATGGATCAAGCGGGCAAGAAAGATATGCCGGTGTAGGGATGAAGTACGCTTTTGACACCAATATCTTTCAGATATGGCGAAACATCAATGATGTATCCCTTCAGAAGATTGCTGAACATAAAACCATACAGACAATCAACAAATGTTTTCTTGAAGTTGAAAATGGTGTGCCGCTTTTAATTCCCAGGATCATCCTGACCGAACATCTGGTCTGGATCGCCAAGTTAGAGGGTGTTGATGTGGCTCGCGATGTTCTGGAGACGGTGATCAGGTCCCAGTGGCAGGTCATCTATGAACAAGAGGAGATACACCAGGAAGCCATGACCATCGGAAGCAGATTTGGAGGGCTCGGAGCAGCAGATCTGATACTGGCGGCGGTGGCGAAGCGGGAAGGTGCCACTATAGTAACAATAGATATGGATTTTGGAAAGTTGAAAAGTGAAATCGACATTATCTTACTGGAATCCATTGTTGATTTGATTTAACTACAGTAAGATGTCTTTCTGACAAGCTGGATGTTCGTACAGATAATATACGGCGCTATTCCTTCCTTTTTGCTCAGCTCACCCCTCCATTCCCGAAGCACCTTGAACAATGGCCAGTCGTTCTCTGAAAGCAGTTCCTTATAACTTTCATCTTTATTCTTCTCTGTTTTCTGCTAGAACTGTCATTTATTGAGAGATGCCTGGAAATGCGGAAATAAGAGGTGCATTACCAGAGGCGCCGGGCACAGATATCTTCGTCCGGCAAATCCTGCATCGAATTACGGTCTGGTAACATGCATTAATGTCTATTTTACATCACAGCCGTCATTTTTGAATAATAGATTAAAACATATTCAAACTAAACAAGCATCCATTTCCACAATGGTACATACCGTATTCCACCTTCCACCTTTTCTGTATCTTCAGTAAGCAAAATAAGCTCTTTAACCTTTGTTCCGAATTCCTCCATAAATTCAAGTAAAGAATTTGTCTCCCTTTCAGCCGGGATATCGGTATATGAAACATTTAATGCTGTAAGCAAATTCTCATCATCACTGAAAACAAAATCAACCTCTCCCCTACTCTTCCAGTAATACAGCTCTTCATCCCTTCTTTTAAGTTCCAGGAACACAAGATTCTCAGCCAGACGTCCTTCATCCCTCGAAAACCTGAACGATACGGCATTCCTCAATCCGTTATCAGCACAATATACCTTGCGCGGATTGACCTGCTGCCTCTTTATCGAATAGCTAAAAAAAGGAACAAGATAGATCAGGTTAATATCCTCAAGATATGAAAGATATTCAATGATCGTTTCTTTACTTACTGCCATATCATTTTTTACAGCCCTGTAATATGCACTCACACTGAATTGTGTACTGATATTTGTTATCAAATATTTTAGAAGATTTTTAAGAAGAATGGTATTCCTTATTGAAAACCTCTCCACGATATCCCTGTAGATGATCAGCTCGAAATAATTCTTGAGAATATCCCGTTTCATTTCCTCTGATTCGAGCACTACCTCGGGATAACCACCACTGTAGAGATATTCGTTAAACAGATTCTTGACAAGATACCTTTGTTCAGTGTACTCGAAATCCTTGTCAAGTATTACCTGTTTCATTCTCAGGAATTCCTCAAAACCAAGCGTGTACATGTGATAAGAAAGAGTCCTTCCCCTCAGGCTTGTTGCGATCTCCTGACTCAATAGTTTTGAACTTGAACCTGTGATGTAGATTTTCGCATTTTTCGTGTCATCTATACGCCTTATGAACACTTCCCAGTTTTCGACATTTTGTATCTCATCGAAGAACAGGTAAAGCATTTTCCCAGTATTTTCAGGATATAGCTCGTAATATGCCTCCAGAATTTCATTCAGATCGCTGCTTTGTAATGGCAGTATCCTGTCATCTTCAAAGTTGATATATAAAATCAGGGTAGGATCGATGTTGTTTTTGCTGAGATTGTGTATCAGCTGGTAAAAATAGAATGTCTTCCCAGCTCTTCTCGGACCGACCAGGCTGATTACCTTTGTAGTATCAGGTATTACAAGCTGGCGTTCGATGAAATCAGGCCGGGCTGATTCATGGAATTCTTTGATGATATACTTGAAGGCCTCTTTTATTTACATGGTCTTGTATATAGGACTTAATATACTTAAATTTGTACTTATATGAAGGACCAAATTATTATTAAGTATTTACTCTTAGAACAAGGATGGAGTTTGATTGATTGATTATTTCTCTTGTGTAGTAAACGCTTCAATGTGGTGTTAAATGTAAGTAGTAAATTGGAGGTTACAACTCCTGAAGAAGGCGAAAACCGATGAATTTGTAGTAGTAGCCGGGGACGCCATAACTTCGACTCGCTGATCGGCAGCTTCTGGCGAAATTGGCCCAGCTACCGCCCCGCCTCACCCGGTAGGAGCCACCTCCATTCTCCCATGCACTGCCATCTAGAGGTGCCCCCTCATAGTTATCATGCCAACTATCCTGCACCCATTCCCACACATTACCGTGCATGTCATACAATCCCTAGGGATTGGGCTTTTTCTCACCGACAGGATGAGTTTTATCAGCCGAATTGCCACCATACCATGCATAATCACCAAGCATCGATTCACTATCACCAAAACAATATTTCGTAGTAGTCTCTGCACGGCATGCATATTCCCATTCTGCCTCGGATGGCAGACGGTACTTATCAGTACCCTCCTTCTCATTGAGTTTGTTGATAAATTCCTGAACATAATTCCAGGATACTTGCTCTACTGGGAGGTCATCTCCCTTGAAACGAGAAGGATTAATTCCCATAACAGCCTTTCATTCACGCTGGGTAACAGGATATGTGCCGAACAAAATGGCTTTTTGATGGTAACTTTATGCACAGGTTTTTCATCAGAGTCTTCATCCGACGACCTTATCATGAACTCACCGGCAGGAATTAGATTAAACTTTACCCCAATAGAATTTGTGTACGTGCTAAGAATTTCTTTCTCTGTTATTTCTCCATTCACCTCTATTTTAATTCCTCTGTGATCAATCATTGTTTCAAATCCGCTTTTATTCTCCTCCTCTTCCCACCTCTTTTGCGCTTCCTCAGCTCCAAAATCAGTACGTTGCACCACACTCCCTTCGATATTAACCTCAACAGAACTTTCCCGTCCTGCAAAAGTGGTCCGCTGCACCACAGAATCAATGATATTAATGACCTGCTCCTTTTTAATCACCCCGATCTCCCTGGCCGATTGCATTGTAGATACCACATGCCTGAGTTCGGCCATAGTCTCGTTCAGAAAACCATTAAGCCCGTGGGATTTATCAGACACAGCCCTCAGCAAAACCTGGGTCAGTCCGTCGTCCTCCTTGATAAGGGCGGTCAGCAGGTAGTACGCCTTCTCGCCAATGGACTCGCTAGCAAGGTAGAGTATCCTGCCGCCCTCGATGGAGAACTCTTCCACTTTGTAATGACGGCTCTGGCAGGTCTGCATAAGGAACGTTGTTAGCCTGTCAACACTTACACCCTGAAAATTAAGTCCTGTCTCAGCAGAATGCCCGGTGCTGGATAGTTCCAGGAACTCAGTCTTTGTCATCCTCTTGCCTTTAAGGAACGGGCACACGCAGTGCACTTCCTTGGGACGCATGGTGACAAAATGTTTCTCCCATGTGGGGTCGCGGTAGGATATGAGTGCCTCGATGTTGACCTGGTGAACGCAGCCCAGTGGTTTTAGTATAAACTCTGCGGTGCGGGAGTTGGATGGGGGAATTGCGCCGAGCTTTTGCCTGCTGTCACTTTCGAGATTGAATAGGGATTCGGAAAAATCAAGGATGACCTCTACCTCTGCTAAGGCAAGGTCGCTGGTATTGGTGATGCGGATGTCGAACCTAACATTGTTATCGGGAAGTACTTCATATCCGCGTTTTATGTCAGGCATTTTTGTTTCACCATTAAGAAATGCAATTAAGATGAGCTCATTTCGCTGACCATCATTATAGTCTCAAAGTTTATAAAATTTCTTAGGTTAACTGGGAAATGAATATTAATTTATCTCATATATCCGAGCTTCGTCATTCGAGGATTTTTAATTTATGAATTGTTGAGTGAAAATATTATGTAACCTCGGGATGTTATATTCTTCACGGGTCCCCTTGTTAAGCAAGTTTCTCCCCACATCCCATACAGAACTTCTTATCTCCATCAACTTCCCTATCGCAATTGGGACACCGTCGTTTTTTCCCCCCGATACTTGCATCAATATTAGACCGCTGTACCACGCTGTCCTGAATAGTAGTGGTACTGATATTATACTGGTGCACACCCTCATCCACAAAGATCTTGATATCTGTCCGCTTTTCGATCTCTTCCAGCATCTTATGATAAAAACCGGTCAGTGATTCCTCCTTCTCAGCCCATGCCTTTATGATCAACCGGGATTTGCGCTTCCCCACAACCTCCACGTATGCAGCATACCGTAGACCTGCCGCACCTACAGCATAGAACCGGGCCACTCCTGTGAATAACTGGGGTGTGTTGGTAATCTCGGGTTTGATCATGTACAGGTTCATATCCTTGAGCACCCGGGTAACCATATCAAAGAGATTCTCAGCAGGAATATCCAGGTCCTTTGAATCCTCTTCAGCTTTGATCAACTCATTGGTAGCCTGCCGCCATGCATCCTCATCGATCTCATGGCGCGAAAGGACTGGGCAGACAATACTGACCAGTTTACTATCAATCTCTAGATAGCTGCGTTTTTTAGTACCATAATCGTAATACTCGATGCTGCCTGATATCATGCAGTCGCCGCATTCTCCTGTGGGTCTGAGCTCGAAGGTAACGGTCTTGCCTTCTTCAGGTTCTAGCATTGAGATCGATTTATCCCGTTCTTTTGCCAAAAAGACATCAGGGGCAAAGATCATGACCTTGAGATCCCCTATGGGTTCAGGAGAATGGTTCTCGACTTTGATCTTATACTGTATTATGGCACCCAGATACGAGAACGCTGATTTTATGGAGATGGGTGCTGATTGATCGACCGGTGTGGGGGACACAGGTGGAGCGACAGTTTTTTCAATCTCGGGAACCGGCTCAACTGGGGTTGGTGGGATTTTCTTTGGCTTTTTCTTGCGTGTCAATAACCACACAATGAATAGCAATGGAATGGCAGCGATGACCAATAAGAATAACAGACCGATGATCATGTAGACGAATTCCAGAGGATCGCCTTTTTTATCCAGGGTATTTGAATAATAATTCGTTTCTCCTGCGTATACATAGATGCTTTCCGTGCTGGTATAATAGCCATCTTTTACCAGTTCTATTTCATGATAGCCTTCCTGGACATCATAGATCCACACTGATTCATAACTGGTTTCACCGTAATACAGACCATTTAGATAAACAGACGCACCTGAAGGATCAGAAGATACTGAGATTATTCCTGTGGTATCATAAAATGGCTCCAGAATTTTTGAATAATAATATATTTCTCCTGCATACACATAGATGCTTTCCGTGCTGGTATAATAGCCATCTTTTACCAGTTCTATCTCATGATAGCCCTCCTGGACATCATAGATCCAAAACGATTCAAAACCGGTTTCCCCATAATAAAAACCATTTAAATATACAGATGCGCCTGAAGGATTAGATGAAACAGCAATCGTTCCCGTGCTACTGACCTTATCAAAAATATAATAATCAGAAATTATGACATAATCGGTTCCTATTTCAGTAACAGTATCAACGATAGTGAAACTTATGGTTAGATAAGCGTCATCATAATAGAAAGTAGATCCATCATAATATACCCAATTCAGGAGTTCATACCCGTTCTTGGTTATCGAGAACTGGACCTCACCATAATATGGGTCCACATCCAGTATATCAAAATAATAGCCTGTTACAGGTTCAAAATTATCTCCTTCCATCAACGAGTATTCTTCGTAGGTTTGTGCGGAGGAAGGAAAAAGTGAAAACAATAACACAAATAGTATGAATATACAGTTGGATTTTTGCATCTTGCCACCTCATTTTTTATTTTTTAATATTTTGTTACTATTCAGCCCTTCTCTCATTTCACCCAACTCATTTAGTTTCTCCAGTTATGAAACTAAAACATCCATTTATACCCTATCGATAAATGGAAC
>Ga0209979_1001687_pt1 | contig 23339 bp, 24 predicted proteins | sample AnhtaG_FD_183114 | JGI IMG/M metagenome (GOLD analysis project Ga0209979, IMG submission 183114) | Deep subsurface microbial communities from Anholt, Denmark to uncover new lineages of life (NeLLi) - Anholt_01485 metaG (SPAdes) (version 2) | ecosystem: Environmental > Aquatic > Marine > Oceanic...
CGTCCCAATCGAATCGAACCGCGAGCCGTTAAACGAAGGCCCAAAGAATATGCTCTGCTGAACAAACCCAGATCAGAAATGAGGGAGGCTCTCTTACAATGAGAAATGCTTATCTTCATGCCATTCGGGACAGCCACCTATTTTTCGGGATTGTTTATTTAAAGCCAGACCACCTCTTCAAGAACACGGCAAATCCAGGGATTATTCTGCTGTTTCATCTTCTCTATTTCCTTAACCGGTTGAGTAGTTCTTCTTTGGGGACATTAGTGTATTGGCTGATCTTGTTAAGAATATTATTAAGGGTGCCCTTGGCAATCTCTTTGTGCGCGGGTATGGTTATAGAGTGGTGTCCCTTTGGCAAGATTTTTTTCATACGAATATGACTGCCGCGCTGGCGGTCTATTTGATAATCTAATTGATTTAAAAGTTTAAGCAGTTCTTTGTAAGAGATGGTTGGTAATTTAGACATGAGCAGGTTGAAGGTCACATTCAAACATTATTAGCAGGCCTGGATTTTTAACTAACCCATATTCAGCAGGGTCTATCCCCTCCAGGTGCAAAGTAATTGCTTCCTTAAGATTTTGGATTGTTTCATCGATAGTTTTGCCTTGAGTAAATACATCGATTTCAAAACATCTGGCACAGTAATATTTGCCATCATAGGCTATTAAAGCTTTAATAATTCTTTCCATTTTTGGTACCTCTAAAGCGATTATAACAAGCAGAGCAAAAAACGGCAATTAAAATATTTCTTATTTAAAGCCAAAACACCTCGCCAACAACATAGCGAATCCAGCGACCATTCTGATGTTCCATCTTCTCTATTTTCAACTTGATGTAAAGGAATAAATAGAGAGAGCCTCCGTTTTTTCTACATTTTCTCGCAATATGCACAAGGTAATACAATTCAATTAGCGGCAATTAGTATTAGATGTGTAGGCTTGGCTGTGCCCCCCAAAAATGAATGGGTGGTGAAAAACAAATGGCTGTTGTAAACCTAAAAGTACACTATATAATCTCGTGCCTTAAAAATGCAAGGGCTTCTGCCGAGGGCTTGACTGACATATTAGCCTAAACATCGTCTTTTAACATTTTGATGATGTGCTTCGCAAGACTGTCTTTTATCTCTCTATGCCTTGAAATTGGTTGTGAAATTCTTGTTCTGGGATTCTGATACCAGTCGTGCCTACCACCATGCCTGATGAGCACGCAACCTGTTTCTTCTAATTTCTTTATTAAATCCCTTCTTTTCACGATATTTCCATCACTGCAACTTTACGAACGGAGGGAATAGTACCACTGGTCAATTCATAATATATATCCCTTAAGTTCTCTTTTAGCTGCTCAATGGTTTCACCCTGTGTCATATAATCCGGATATTCCTCCAGATATCCAATCCACATATTATCTTCTTCCCAGTATACATATTTTTTTGCTTGCATTATCCTATCCTTTTTATCGGCTAACGTTCTTCTTTATACTATCATAGTATCTGTTCAAATTATATATTAAAGCAGATAGTTCGTCAAGAGAAATAGTGCTCGAAGCTCTCCATATTGAAATTTCAGACTCAAGGTCGGTTTGACTTGTTAAACGGCCGGCTGAGTGTATAATCTTGCAGTATGGCTACACAGAACGAAAAACTAACGCCTGCGATGAAGCAGTTTCACCAGTTCAAGCAAAAATACCCCGACTGCATATTGTTCTTCCGAATGGGCGATTTCTACGAGACCTTTTACGAGGACGCCAAAACCTGCTCGAAGGTACTGGGTCTGACCTTAACCAGCCGAAGCAAAGGCAGCAATCCCATCCCATTAGCCGGCGTGCCATATCACGCAGTTGATGGGTATCTAAAGAAAATGTTACAGGCCGGCTACAAAGTTGCCGTTTGCGAGCAGGTCGAAGACCCAAAAACCGCAAAGGGCGTTGTTAAGCGCGATGTCGTCCGAATTGTCACTCCCGGCACGCTTACCGACGATATGCTGCTGAACGCCAAGGAGGACAATTTCCTCTGCGCGGTCAGTCTGGGGACAAAACAAGAAGCCGCGATTAGCTGGGTCGATATTTCCACCGGCCACTTTTTCGCCCAGGAGCTGCCCGAAGAAAAACTGCTTGATGAGCTGCTGCGATTGTCCCCGGCCGAGTGTCTGCTGGCCGACAGACGCGGCGAACTATTCGAAGCCGAGACAAAAAAGCTCACCAGAGATATCACACAGTTGACCAACGCCATTGTAACCGAACGTCCCGGCTGGTATTTCGACCCCTATCAGGCAAGGCAGCGCCTGCTAAAGCATTTCGGCACAGCCACCCTCGAAGGATTTGGCATCGAAGACAATGATGGTGTCATCCGCCCTGCCGGTGCCGTCATCGAATACCTCAACGAAACACAAAAGACGACGCTCGGCCACATCCGGAATTTACGAAAAGTCAACCGCAAAAAATTCCTGCAAATCGACACAACAACGCTGCGGAGTCTCGAAATCCTGCGAACCATTCGCACCGAAAGCAAAAAAGGCACACTGCTGGACTGCCTCGATGAAACACTGACCGGTATGGGCGCTCGCAAGTTTAGAAACTGGCTGTGTATGCCGTTGTGTGACCTCGGCGCCATAGAGCTTCGCCAGGACGCCGTCGAAGAATTAAAAGAGACAGATACTAAGTTAGCCGACGCTCGCAAACTGCTTTCGGCATTAGCCGACCCGGAGCGAATCGCAGCCCGCATCAGCACATTCCGGGTAACTCCCCGGGATTTGGTGGCTCTCACAATCTCACTGCGGCGAATACCGTCGCTGCGGGAAACTCTCCAGCAATTCGGCGCCGATTTGCTTGTACGGCTCGCCGGCCAGTGCGATAGTATGGACGAATTAGCCGATTTACTTGAAGCCGCAATCGAGCCGGAATGTCCCTCACATCTTCGCGACGGCGGCGTAATAAAGACCGGCTTCAACGAAGAGCTTGACCGCCTCCGCTCAATTTCCAGAGACGGCCAGAGTTGGCTGAGGCATTATCAGAAAGAGCAGGCCGAGCGAACCGGCATCCGCAATCTAAAAATCGGCTACAACAAGGTCTTCGGCTATTATATCGAAATAAGCCGCTCAACAGCAGACAAGGCCCCCGCCGACTATGTCCGAAAGCAGACAATCAAAAACGCAGAACGCTACATTACCGACGAGCTGAAGGAATACGAAACCCAGGCCCTCAGCGCCGCCGAATCAGCCCTTGAATTAGAGCAGAAGCTTTTCGAGGACATCCGCCGACAATCCGCTCAATACGTAAGCCGACTGCAGGCCCTCGCCGACACTCTCGCCCAATGCGATTGTCTCGCAGCCCTCGGCTTTCTGGCCAGGCGCCGAAACTACATCCGCCCTAAAATGACCGATGGCGGCGAGCTTATCATAAACGATGGCAAACATCCGGTTTTGGGCGAAACGCTCGGCCCGGAGTTTGTACCCAACGACATCGAGCTGGGCGGCAAGGCTGGAGATTACCTGATTGTAACAGGCCCGAATATGAGCGGAAAGAGCACTTATATAAGACAGACCGCCCTGCTTATCCTGATGGCACAGGCCGGCTCCTTTATCCCCGCTAAGGATGCGACCATCGGCTTAGTCGATAGAATTTTCACCCGCGTCGGGGCTTCCGACGAGCTGGTTCGCGGCCAATCAACCTTTATGGTCGAAATGACCGAAACGGCAAACATCATCAACAACGCCACGAAAAAATCTTTGGTAATCCTCGACGAGGTCGGCCGCGGCACAAGCACTTACGACGGCCTGGCCCTGGCCTGGGCGATTACCGAGCATATCGCAAACAAACTAAAATGCCGCACGCTTTTCGCAACCCATTATCACGAGCTGACAGAATTAGCCGAGTTATTTACGAATGTCAAGAATTGCAACGTCGCCGTGCGCGAATGGATGGACGAGGTCGTCTTTTTGCACAAGATTCTGCCCGGCGGAACAGACAAAAGCTACGGCATCCACGTCGCAAAACTGGCCGGCGTCCCTAAGTCTATCTTAGAAAGATCTAAAGAAATCTTGGAAGAACTTGAAAGCACATTCGCAAAAGAAGCCACCGGCACCCATCTCTCAAAACACAAAACAAAAGAACCGGACAAAGACTCATTATTCGTCCAAAAACACAAATCCGTATTAGATAAACTCGCCTCAACAGACGTAAACAACCTAACACCGATAGAAGCAATAAATCTACTCAACAAAATCAAAAAGGAAATCAATAACCAATAATTGTAATCTGCAAATCCTCCTTATATAATATAAATGAAAAGAAAAGGCTAAGCTATGATAAGTGATGAGACATTATCTAAGGTCAGGGAACGGCTGGTTGATGGCTTTCATCCTGAGAAGATCATACTTTTCGGCTCACAGGCCAGAGAAACAGCCGATGACCGCAGCGACGTTGACATCCTGGTCGTATGTTCGTTTGTGGGCAAACGCCGTCATTTAATGCTCGAAATGGATAGGGCCTTACGGGGTTTGAACTTGGCAAGAGATATAATGATTCTTACACCGGAAGAATTTGAGCTGGATCGCCATATACCCGGTACAATCGCCAGACCTGCCTGGAAGGAAGGAAGAGTTCTTTATGAAAGTGCCCAATGAGCGAGTCTTACATCATGTTAAACAATGGCTTATCCATGGCGATGAGGACCTGCGTCTGGCGGAACATGCAATGACTCTGAAGCCTGAAGAAGAACCACCGTACCGTTTAATTGCATATCATGCCCAGCAATGTGCGGAAAAATACCTCAAAGCTTATCTCGTGTACTGTGTGGTAGATTTCCCTTATACCCACAACATATCGATCCTGCTCGAGTTGTGCAACGAACACGCAACCTGGGCCGAAGAATTGCAAGATGCAGAACAGTTGACTCTCTATTCTATCACAACGCGGTATCCGGGAGAGGAACAAAAGGTGACAGAAGCCGAGGCTAAGCGAGCTATCGAGCTTGCCCGGAAGGTCCGACAGCAGGTGCGAACAGCCCTTAAGCAACTTGGCGTAGATTTACCAGAGTAGTCCGGAAACACAAATCCGTTTTGGAAAAACTCAGTTCAACAGATGTCAATAATCTGACGCCGCTCGAAGCGATAAACCTGCTAAATCAGATAAAGAATGAAATTGATAAAAATAAATAAGCCCTGCAGGGAAAAAGATTGCAAAAGAACAACGGCGACTGCTTAATATATACTGTTAAGTATCCGGAAAAACCATTGATTTACACCCCTGGTCGTATGGTCTTCAAACATTGACAAATTGACTTTACAAAGAAAGGGGAAAATGCCATGAAACCGTCTTTGAAATTACGTTTGGCCGCTCTGTGTGGTCTGCTGCTATTACAATCTTCCTGCACGAAGGTCGCAATCACCGGCAGAAAACAATTCAATCTCGTTCCCAATTCAGTTATGAATTCGATGAGTTTCGAATCCTACAGCGAGTTTCTTTCTCAAAGCAAGCTGAGCGACAATATCGGGCAGACCCAAATGGTCAAGCGTCTCGGCAGCAGAATTCAAAAGGCAGTAGAACAGTATTGCACCGAAAATAATCTCTCAGGCCGATTGAAAGGATACCAATGGGAATTTAATCTCATCGAAGATAAGTCGTTAAATGCATGGTGCATGCCGGGAGGAAAGGTGGTCGTGTATACCGGCCTGCTGCCGGTAACCCAGACAGAAGCCGGTTTAGCTGTCGTAATGGGCCATGAAATCGCGCACGCTTTCGCCAGGCACGGCGCTGAAAGAATGACCCAGGGTCTAATCGTGGAGATGGGAGGTATGGCCTTATCGAAGGCCCTGGCAAAAAGCCCTGAAAAAACAAAGAACCTGTTTATGCAGTCCTACGGCATAGGAACAGAGGTCGGCGTATTGCTTCCCTACAGCAGGGTCCACGAAAAAGAAGCAGACCATTTAGGACTGATATTTATGGCGATGGCCGGCTACAATCCCAATGAGGCGGTCAGCTTCTGGGAAAGAATGGCCGCTTCCAAACAGGGCCCTGCCCCGCCGGAGATATTGAGCACACATCCTGCAGACTCGACCAGAATCAGGAACATCAAAAAACTAATTCCCGAGGCTATGAAATATTACCACCAGCAGTAAACAGAAAAATTGAACACATGCTCGAAAAACTCGCAACAACGGACGTCAATAATCTGACTCCCATTGAAGCAATAAATTTATTAAATCAAATAAAAAATGAAATCAACAAAAAATAGAAACTGCGAAAACAAAAACGCTCTGACTTTTTATTTCGAAACCAACGTCTTTAGAGATTTGGCGGAAAATAGAATCAGAGCTGCTGACAAAAAACTGTCCGTCCTAAAAAAGAACATCTCCCAAGGTCGAATCGTTATTGTTCCAAGTTTCGAAGTTTTTGAAGAATTGGTTAGCGTTCTAAAATTGAATCCCGCGGTTTCAAAGAAATTTTGCCAGTTATATGACAATCTTGTAGATTGGGACTATTGCCTTAAACCTATGGACGAAATTCTTGCCGAGGATATTACAAGCTTTGCAAATACGGGCAAAGAAGCGTGTCCCTTCAAGCCGGTGGACGCAAGTTCCCTTTTCATTCAGTCAATTCGGGCTAATATATACGTATTACCAAAACAACTCCTTGACGACTTGATCGACAAAGGTAAGGACAAGAAGCATACCTTTGTAAAGAATGTACTGTGTGTGTCTGACCAATTCAAACCTAAAAAAGACAAAAAACCCTTGAGAAAAAAGGATTATGAAAGCGAATTTCTCAGCTTTTGGGAGCCAGGAGGTTATGCTGAAAAGGCTGCAGAGATGCTTGTGAGAAATAGTAAGGAGTTATCCAAAATCCGCATCCGCGGACTGGCAGAATTTATAAAATTACCAACAATCCGGCTCGCGGTAGGTTATATTCTACATAGTAAGTATAAACAAGTGGCTGATGGGGCTGTTTGTAAAAACAGTGATTTCTACGATTTTAGACATGCTGTCATTGCTGGTGCTGTGGGAAACATAATCACGCAAGATAGGAAGCTGAGCAACGCAATTGATCATGTACCAAACCATAGTATAAAAGTTTGGACGCTTGACCAATTTATCACCGAATTTTCGTAATCCCGTCCAAAGGCCCACCGAATTCGTCGCTCGTCGCTCGTCGCTCGTGGCTCGTGAAGTGTACCTCGTTAAAAATCTCCGTGTAATCTGTGAAATCCGCGGTTAAATTCGGCCTTTAATCAACCACAATCTTTTCCAATTTGGTAACAAGGCCAGGCAGGTCTTCAGTGACTGTTTCCCATACCACGTCAAGATTGACATCAAAATAGCCGTGAATAAGGCGGTCGCGCATTCCAACCATACCTTTCCACGGCAAATCGGGATGCTCCTGGTGAAATTCCGGCGAAATACCTCTCGCCGCCTCTCCGATCACCTCAAGCAGCCGAACCAAAGACAGATTCAACTTACGGTCGGTATCCAGGTCCGACCGGCTGCGACCTTCTGCGAAACCAATCGCCTCCCGGGCGGCATCAAGAATATGCCGAATACGAATGTTGTCATCCTCGAACATATTGCACCTCCGCTGTGGCAATTACCTCGTCACGGAAATATCGGCTCAGGTCCTCCGGCGTCCGCATATCCACCTTGCGCCCACCGAATAAGCCGGATAATTCCTCCTCCATCTCGAACAAGCCGAAGAAACCGGGAGTATGGCCAGGCATAAAATCCACCAACACGTCCACATCACTTTCCGGCCCAAAGTCATCGCGAAGCGCCGAACCAAAAAAGGCTAACCGGCGAATGTGATGACGCTCGCAGAAATCCGACAGTTTGTCTTTGTTAATTTTGAAGTTCTTGTTCATATATTACTCCTGACCGGAAATTCTAAACGCCACAGCCGGCTTTGTCAATGCTCTGCTTTCAATCCTTGTTATCTGTGGCTGAATTCGGCGTGGTGTTGGTCTATTTTTCGAGCTTTACCAGATGTCTTTTTAAGAATTTTTCTGCGGCCTTGACTGTTTCGTCCTTGACGGTACGTGGGCTTTGAGCGACCCATACCGTAAAGTTATAAAGCTCCTGCGTATCGACCTGGAGCCATTTTCCATTCCTGTATAAAAACACAAACAAAGTGGTCATCGCGATGCGTTTATTGCCGTTCTGAAAGGGATGATTTTTGATAAGAAGATAAAAAAGCATAGCCGCTTTGCATACAAGAGTCGGATATAAAGACTTGCCGGAAAAACTTTGAAAAGGCACGGCTAAACAACTCTCCAGAGCATTAGGAAAGCGGGTTGAGAAATCCGGAATCGGCTCGTCGAAAGCCAGCATCTCTTTAGCCAATTTGAAGGCTATATACTCAACCTCTTTCAGGGTTATTATCTTCATTATTCGCTGCCTAACAGTTTCAGCGTTTGGCCATACTCTTTAACTGTCTTTTTTAGGGCGTGGTCAATTTCCTTTTTATCCTCCTGGCGCAGGGTCTTTCCTAAAATAGCTGCTATATGTTTCTGATGGATAGCGAAAGTCCTTCCAATCTTCACAGCCTTTATTTGACCTTTTTTTACCTTCCTGTACACGGCGATCCTGCTGATACCCAGAATCCTGGCCAACTGGGGGATTGTAATATATTCGTCTTTCTTCATAAAAACACCGCCTCAGATATTTGTAAGCCCTTATTTAATATAGAGTTAAGCCGCACATTCGCTTGCCAACCATAATACAGCAAGTTAACCTATGTTAACCACTACAGATAAGGTTAACATAAAAACACAAAAAAGCCAACCTCAATCGCAAAAAAATTTAGTTCAGAGATTCATCGGCAAAACGTATCTGTGGTATCATCAGGCCAGTGCGCTGACGAAGTTGTATTACGGCCCTGTCCAGTTTCCCGCAAGAATTGCAAAGTCAGTAAAGTTTACCTGGCCGTCATCGTAGAGGTCGGCTGCAAGCTCACCTGAATCATAGAGCCACTCTCCCGCCAACACAGCCAAATCACAGTAATCGACATCGCCATCAGGCTCAAAATCGCCGGGTGCCACCGGGTCGATCTGAGCGATGCCAATCGCATCCTCCCCGCGCCCGCAATAGAACAAATACAATGTGCCGTCGATGTCCTTGAAGATGCAGGGGTCGCGCAACTGGTTGACATTTTCCGGGGCGGTACTGCCTTGCGAGTTGCTGGGCGGGATATCGCCGCCCTCCCAATCTAACTCGGCCTGAAGGATTTCCTCCGGCGGGTACGTCGGGTCCCACACATCGTAATCGCCGACGCTCAGGTCGATGGTAGACATCATTATCCGCTCGGGACAGTCGCCGATGCGGGAGTAGAACACCTGCAGCATATCGCCAACCAGCCGCAGGGCTGAGTGGCGCACCCGCAAAGGCTGGTCGGGAACCCCCGCAAAGTTAGCGTCATCGATGTCATTCTGGAACGGGCTGTCGGGGCGTTTTGTCCATAGGTCGTCGCAGAAGTCAAAGCCGGCTGGGAGCGTCCACGGGTCGTTCGGGTCCTGTGCCTTGAAGAGATAGCCGCTATTGGAGGTGGTGTAGAGATTGGCCTTGTACTCAAACACGCGGAAGTAGAACCGTCCAAGCCTCACCGGCTCGATGCCGTCGCTGAAATCCAGGCCATAGGTGGATGTGGCGACGAGACTCTTCTGGTACATGCAGCTGCCGTTAACCTTGGTTGGGCCGTGGAAATACATCACGATCCGCCGGTTCTCATCGTCCACGTGCACATCGGGCGAGGCGATATGATTATAGATAGTAATGCCGTTGCCGATATTGATTTCGTCGTCGCCGCCCAAATCGAGCACGCCGCGGGCGCCGACGCTCACGCCGGCACCGACCCGGTACAAGTACCAGGGACCCTCGATGTCCTCCGCCCAGGCCAGCCGGATGTAGTTGCCCCCGTGGTGGGCGAAGTACATATAGTAAACGGCGTTCGGGTCGGCGCGGTCTTCCGGGCTGACCCAGTCCGGAATACGAATCACCGACGGGCCGTTGATGTTCGCTCCTTCACTATCGGTCGCGCTCAAAGCGACGAACATTGCCTCGGTGATAATCGGCTCGCCATTGTTGAGCCGGGTTATGATAAAGCTGCCGTCCCCGGTAACAACTGATTTTGCTGTGCTCACACAAAATAACTGAATTACCAAAACCGCCAGTGCGATGACTTGTCTAAACCTTTTCATCCTTCAAGCCCCCGAATGATATTCTTTTCAATTGTGTCAACTAATATTCTATCTTAACATTACATAATCCGATTCATTTTATCATATTACGCCAATGAAATCAATGAGAAGTGCCCTATTGCGGTTTTACGGCCTTGTAATCTGCCGTTTCGCCTATATAATAAGTCCAGTTACCTATTATGGAGACCAAATTATGGCTAAAATTACCAAACTCGAGGACATCGTATCGCTATGCAAGCGAAGGGGCTTTATATTTCAGTCCAGCGAAATCTATGGCGGGCTCGCAAGCTGCTACGACTACGGCCCGCTCGGTGTCGAGCTAAAGAACAACGTCAGAAAATCCTGGTGGAAAAGCACCGTCCAGATGCGGGACGACATCGTAGGCCTGGATTGCAGCATACTGATGCACCCGATGGTCTGGAAGGCCTCCGGCCACACCGACCAGTTCGCCGACCTTATTGCCGAATGCAAAAAGTGCAATGTCAGAACCAGGGTCGACCACCTTCAGGAAAAAGTTACGGAGCAAGCCGAAGAACACACCGAACACATCGCAATCGAGGCGGCTATGGCAAAGGCGCAGGATTTAAGCAGCAAGGTATGTCCCAACTGCGGCACGGTAGGACGATTCACCGAGCCGATGCCCTTTGAGCTGATGTTCGAGACGCAAATGGGCGCCAACGTCGACGACTCAATGACACTGTACCTCAGGCCGGAAACCGCCCAGGGCATCTTTGCCAATTTTAGAAACGTCCTCGACACCGCCAGGGTCAAGATTCCCTTCGGCATCGCCCAAATCGGCAAAAGCTTCCGCAACGAGGTAACCACCAAGGCATTTATCTTCCGAACGCGCGAATTCGAGCAGGCCGAGCTTGAGTTCTTCTGCCGGCCGGGCACCGATGAAGAATGGTTCCAGCACTGGAAAGAGCTGCGCTTTAACTGGTACATCGACTTAGGCATAAAAAAAGAGGGCCTGCGCTTGCGTGACCACGATGCCGATGAGCTTGCGCATTATGCCAAGGCCTGCGTGGACATCGAATACAGATTCCCGTTCGGCTCAGGCGACTGGCAGGAGCTCGAAGGAATCGCAAATCGCACAGACTACGACCTAAGACAGCACCAACGCGGAATCAGAACATTAAATAAATGGTTTGAAAACGACCGGGACCTGACAAATATCGAGCTGTCCGAAGAAGCCGAAGATTACCAGTCAGGCCCGCTCTCTTACTTCGATGACGAGCAGAAAAAGCGCTACATCCCTTACGTGATTGAGCCAAGTGCCGGCATCGACAGAAGCGCGTTGGCCTTTTTAGTCGATGCCTACGATGAAGAAGAAGTACGCGGCGAAACGAGAAACCTTTTGAGATTCCATCCCGCCCTTGCACCGGTAAAGGTTGGGGTCTTCCCATTGGTCAAGAGAGATGGCATGCCGGAAATAGCGCAGAATATCTACAATGATTTGAAAAAGTATTTTAACTGCTTCTACGACGAAAAAGGCGCAATCGGCCGACGCTACCGCCGACAGGATGAAGCCGGCACCCCATTCTGCATCACCGTTGACGGCCAGACAACAGAAGACAACACCGTTACAGTCCGCGACCGCGACTCAATGGAGCAGGTAAGGGTCTCAACCGACAAACTACTCAACCACCTGCGAGAAAAACTGGATATGTAAAATGCCCGAGCAAAGCCAGGAAAACAAAAAACCCGAAAACATCAAACGCACCAAAAAACGCGTTTGGCTCGCCGCGATTGTCGTTGCCATAACAGTACTCATCGTTTGCCTCCTCTGGTCCCGGTGGAATTCGAATTCCGTCGACGAGCGCCTCGCCGCCATCGAAGCCGCCCACGCAATCCCGGACGAGGAAAACGCCGTGACTATCTACAATGTTCTCCTACAAGACGCAAACGCTACTTCACTACTGGATACTCGCCCCGGATTCCTCGACGATGACAGCGACAACCTGACTTTCCGCCAGCCTTGGTCAGGGAAGGACTTCCCTGAGCTCGCCGTGTGGATCAAAGAACAGCAGCATGTGATCGACAGACTCCTTGAAGCCTCAAAGTTCGACAAGTGCCGATTTCCAATAGCAATTGATCCGGTGCAAAGGTCTCAACCATCACAACCCTACAGGGCAATGCGCAAATGGGCATTTCTGCTCAGGCGTGCCGCCAATAACGACATTGGGGAAGGCCGAATTGATGACGCGATCGACAAGTGGCGATGCCTTATTCAAATGGGTAACCACCTTCGCCAACAACCTTTGCTGATCGAGTATCTGGTCGCGCTCGCCATCGAGGCGGTCGCGCTGAATCAAACGGTACTTTTTCTCGTGGAAGGCAATGCCGACGAGACCCATCTGCGCAAGGTCGAAACGCTTCCTTTGCATACAGAAGACGATTGGACCGCTGTCTTGGAAGAAGTCTTACCGGCCGAAAAACTGGCAGAGCAAAAAATGAAAGAGAAATTGGGACTTCTCGACCGACTTAAGTACGAGTTCAACTACGGGTTATTTGGGAGCATGAAAGGTCCCGACTATAACCAGATACATCAACTGTCCCTCAGGGGGGTAGCGACATGCCGGGGGATTCGAATCCTTATCGCCCTGAGACGGTACAAGAACAAAAACAGCCGCTGGCCGGAAAGTTTAGATGATATAAAATCCCTCGCTCCCGCGGAAATCTTTATTGACTCACTCAACAACGGCTCTTTCGCTTACAAGCTCACTGACGATAGTTTTAAGCTCTACTCCAAGGGCAAGAACAACGTAGATGAAGACGGCCGATACAGAGACCCACAGGACGATTGGCCAATCTGGCCTCCACGTGGCAGAAAACCGAAAGCTAAAGAGGAAAACGCCAATGACGAATAATCACGTATGCAAGGATACAATAAAATAATGGCCGAAAATAAAGCAGAAAAGAAAAAGCCCGGAATTGTCAGGCGAATCTTTAAATGGTTTGGCCTTGGGCTGCTTGTATTGCTGCTAATTGCTGCGCTTATCTTTCAGGCACCGTGGAAAGTCATAACGCTTTTGCTTATCATACTTCTGGCCTGTACCATTTTGCCCAGGCCCGCCAGAAAATGGTTCTGGCTTTCAGCCGCCGCTGTCATAATAGCACTGATTATCTGGGTCTTCCTTCCCGACGACAACGAAGGTTGGCGACCTTACACATTCGATAAAGAACTTGCCGCCATCGAAGCTGCCCGTTCAATACCTGACTCCGAAAACGCCGCAACAATCTACAACGAATTGTTGCTCGATGACAGGAAATATGAAGAACCGCCAGAAGACGAAATAATAGCTGAATTAAAAGAAAAAGGTGAAATCTCGGTGTCGTTGGACGATGTCAACGAATGGCTTGCCAATCGCTCATATAGCACCTTCTACCCTGAATTTTGGAATGAAGAACTTGAAGATTTAACTCGATACGAACCTTGGAAGTCTCAGGAGTATCCGCAAGTAGTTGTGTGGCTTAAAGAGCGCAAATACATAATTGAGAAACTTCTTGAGGCCTCAAAATTGGAAAAATGCAGATTTCCAATAGCTGCCGATCCTTGGAGCTTAGGTCAATCCACGAAACAACTGGCTCCAATGCGTCGTTGGGCAATGTTGCTCATCCGAGCAACAAATAATGACCTCGGCGATGAGCGAAACAACCAAGCCATTGAGAAAAACCTCGCCATACTCCAAATGGCAAAACACCAATATCAACATCCAATGACTGTAGATTTATTAGTTGCAATGGCCATCGAAGCCTTTGCAACCAAACAGTTCAACAAATTCGTTGTTACCAGCAATGCCACAGAAGAATATTTAAGTGTCATCGAAAAAGCTCTGGTAGAAATTGAACACGACTGGGGTTCTGACTGGCCAAATATCCTTGATATCGAAAAATTGCATTCTAAAAATACCTTCTGCATGCTGGCTTACCAGATCAATCCAAAAGGTAAAATAAGGTTAAGTCGTGGACTAACAGGAGTATTTAAAACCCAATTCCCGGAAGATATGCCCCCGCCAACTTATTGGCACAGAAAACTAACCAAAGCATGTACCATCTTGGTCTGGTTTTTCGTGCCATCCACTCCGCAAAAGGCCGCTAAGATTATTGAAGAGAGTGTCGAAAAATACTATGCGATGGCAGACTCCGACTTCGACTGGAAAAAAGAATCGAGGGAATTTCCCATAACTTCATTATTCAGATTCAAATTCAACTACCGCTTTATGGTTCAGTCACTGGCAAATATGCTAGAAGAACCTTATTACAAAATCCACGATTTATACCTCCGGACAATGGCAGAGCAAAGAGGCAGCCAACTTATAATCGCATTAAGACGTTACAAGAACAAAAATGGCAACTGGCCGGAAAGTCTGGAGGACATAAAATCTATTGCTCCAGAGGAAGTTTTTGTTGACCCCTTCAATAACGGATCTTTCGTTTACAAGCTCACTGACGATAGTTTCAAGCTCTACAGCAAAGGCAAAAACAACATCGACGAAGACGGCAAATACAGACGTGGGCGGGATGACTGGCCGATCTGGCCCGGACCCGGTAGAAGTCGCAAAACTCAAGAGGAAAACGCAAATGCCGAACAGCAATAAAACCTATATAGCCGAATTAAAAAATAATGTGGGACAGGAGGTTACGCTCTCCGGCTGGTTGTATAATTCACGGGCGAGCGGCAAAATACAATTTCTAATCATTCGCGACGGCACCGGACTCTGCCAGTGCATCGTCGAAAAAGGACAAGTAGCCGACGAGCTTTTCAGCCGGCTAAAACGTCTCGGCCAGGAATCATCGCTGACCATAACCGGCACCGTCCGGGCCGATGAAAGAAGCGTCGGCGGATATGAATTAGCTGTTACCGACGCAAAAATAGTCTCGCCGACAACCGACTATCCAATCACGCCGAAATCGCACGGCATCGACTTTCTCCTCAAACACCGCCACCTTCACCTTCGCTCGCAGCGCCAATGGTGCATCGGCAAAATCCGCCACACCATCATCGACGCCATCCGAAGATTTTTCAACGACAACGGCTTCATCCTAATCGATACGCCAATCATCACAGCTACCGCCGCCGAAGACCTGCAGTCACTCTTTGAAGTCGATTATTTCGGAAGTCCCCTGCACCTGACCCAGACCGGCCAATTGCACGTGGAATCAGCGGCAATGAGCTTCGGCAAGGTCTATTGCTTCGGGCCAACGTTTAGAGCGGAAAAAAGCAAAACCCGCCGGCACCTTACCGAGTTCTGGATGGTCGAGCCGGAAGTGGCCTTTATCGACCTTGACGGACTGCTCGAATTAGCCGAAAACTTCGTGTCCTTCATAGCCGCCGAGGTCCTGCAAAATAACAAAAGCCAGGTGGAAACTTTAGGCGTGGATTCGGCGACGCTCGAAAAAATCAAGCCGCCCTTTTACAGATTAACTTACACCGAGGTCGCCGACATCCTGACCAGCCAAAAAACCCGGGATTTTCTCGCTCAGCAATTAAAAGAACTAAAAAATCAGAAGCAGCAGCTGGAAACGCAAATCGGCGAGCTGGAACAACAGCAAACCGGCCGGTTAAAGCAATGGCAGAAGGACAAAATCGCCGCCGAGCTAATCGAATTGCGTTCAACGCTTGGCGAAGTAGATACAAGAATCGAGAACAACCCGAAGCACGCCGGACTCGCCGCCGAATTTCAATGGGGCAAAGACCTCGGCGGCTCAGACGAAACCATTATTTCGCAAATGCACGACAAGCCCGTCTTTGTAACGCACTATCCAAAAGAGGCCAAGGCATTTTATATGAAGCTCGACAGGGACAATGACAAGGTCGTTTTGAATTTCGATTTGCTCGCCCCAGCCGGCTTCGGCGAAATCATCGGCGGCTCTGTCAGAGAGGATGATTACGATTTGCTGCTCGCACGAATCGCAGAATATGGCCTGGATGTTGAGAATTACCGTTGGTATCTGGACTTGAGAAAATACGGCTCGGTGCCGCACGGCGGCTTCGGACTCGGAGTCGAAAGGACCGTCGCCTGGCTCACCGCCGAAAAGCACATCCGGCAGTGCATCGCATTCCCCAGATTGATGGACAAAATATATATATAACTCAAACTGACCGTTTTTGAGTTAGATTTTAATAATAAGTACAGTTTTGACAAAAAGATAAGAGCATTTGTCATTCCTGCGAAAGCAGGAATCTAACTCTTTAATAAACAGTGTTAATCCGTGTAAATCCGTGTCTAATAAAAAAACAGTGTTAATCCGTGTCTAAAGAATAGAACCGGTCAGTTTGAGTAAGATACACAGTTAACTTTTTTTAGGAGATGAATGATGAAGACGAAAAAGAATGTTCTTGGTTTTGTGGGCCTGGCGCTGCTGGTACCGGCATTGATACTGGGCCTGTCCTGTCACCTGGCTCCGGCGGCCCAGCGTGACTTGTCCAAGTCCCCTCTTGCCAGTGAGCGTGCCAACGCCCCCGTGCCGAACAACCCCGGCAAGCTGCGCATCATTGCCTTCGGCGCACACCCTGACGACTGCGAAATCAGGGCCGGTGGCGTGGCGGCAATGTGGGCTGCGCAGGGACACCACGTCAAATTCGTCTCGACAACGAACGGGGACATCGGGCACTGGAAAATGGCCGGCGGGCCGCTCGCTCAGCGACGCACAAAGGAGGTTCAGGAAGCGGCCAAAATCTTAGGCATCGAGACGCAGGTGCTCGACAACCACGACGGCGAGCTTATGCCCACCCTCGAAAACCGCAGGACTATCGTGCGGCTCATTCGAGAATGGAAAGCGGACATTGTGATGGCACACCGCACCAACGACTACCATCCGGACCATCGTTACACCGGTGTCCTTGTGCAGGACGCTGCGTTTATGGTAATCTGTCCGTTCTTCTGCCCGGACGTGCCGCACCTGGCCAGGAACCCGGTCTTTTTGTATTTCCCGGACCGCTTTCAAAAGCCCAATCCCTTTGAGCCGGACATCGTCGTTGCCATCGACGACGTCATCGACAAGAAGCTCAACGCTCTCGTAGAGCTCGAATCGCAGTTTGTCGAGGGTTGTGTTACAGGCCACGAGGGACTAATCCCGAAAAACGAAGCCGAGCGGGCCGCAAGTCACCGAAGGGTTCGTGACCGTTTTCGCCGTCGATTCGAGGCGACCGCCAATAAGTACCGGGCGGAATTAACCGGGATTTATGGTGAAAAAAAGGGCAAAAAGGTAAAGTGCGCCGAGGCATTCGAGCTGTGCGAATACGGCCGGCAGCCCTCAGCCGCTGAACTCAAGAAGCTTTTCCCGTTCTTCGAACGATAAGATTTCAATCTGGCAAGACGAGTGGAAGGTTATCGGCGCTATTTCATTGCACAGCCTCATCTCAGCAGAGCAACGTTGCCCAGGGCCAGTTATAGGGTCGGTCTGGATAAAAGCTGTCGCCTGGCTTACCGGCGAAAAGCACATCCGGCAGTGCATCCCCTTCCCAAGAATGATGGACAAAATTTATATTTAAATGAAAAAGGAAAAAATCAAATCGTTTGTTTAGCCCCGTTGCTTGCGACGGGGGCATTCTTATTGCCGCTCGCGGCAAATTATTCCTTGTTATTTCTGCAGTAATTGATATAATAAAAGACATGTGAGATAGGGTATCGCAAAAGCAGCGGCAAGTAAATTTGTGACCATCGATTGTTTTTGCACATTTTTACAGCAAAAAGATTCGGCTTAAAAGTAACGTTGAACAAACTGAATTCCAATTTCTTTTACGGAGGAATAAAGCCATGAAATTCAACAAAATCCAACTTCTCAATCTGTTTGTATTGGCAGCTTTTGTCTTCCAATCCCACGCATCTGCGGAGGTCGTATATGACAGTCTTTCGACATATCAAGCAGGTGGGATATATATAAATGATATAGGAAATACCGTCACATTGAGCGGTAACAAGCGCTTCGTCACAAGTTTTACCGTCAATGTGGGGAGCCGAACTATCGATATAGGCAGGACTAATGACTACATTCTGAGGTTTTACGTTCCCAGTGCTCCTGACGATTATCCGGGCAAGCTTATATGGCAGAGTCCGCCTAAAACGGGCGTTGAGATGACAGGTGAGGTAGAAAGTATCACTTTTGAAGTGCCGTATGTCAGAGTTCCAGAGACCTTTATATATTCTATTATGCAGGCGGGTGACGGCTATTTCACGATGTGCTATGGCCCAACAGTCGGCAGCTCACCGGACTACTGCTGGACGAATTTGACAAAGAGAGTTTTTTCCGGTTCGAATCATTTGCAGGTGAGAATTGAAGCGCAAGATCGCACTGATGCAATGCTTCTCGGTTGGATCAACCATAGCTCTACGAGTGGTATAGGTGCGGAAGACCACTACACCATGAGATTTGAGATGAAGTTCGGTGGGTATTGGGACCTGTTTGGACCATCCTTTTATGGCGTCACCGAATGGGACGAGGGTTCTTTCCTGCAAATGGAAGCGACGGATCTGCCTAAAGCCGTTAATTATCTGACTAACGGAGTGGATGAGAGTTTGCGTGTATTAGCAGAGTTTAGTCTCAAGGGTAATGTCGAAAGTGATACAATTGTCAAATCTCCCGGAATTGCCGAGGGCTATCCCGATTTCTACGGCTGTATTATCACAGATTTCGTCTTGAAATTAGATAATATCATAATCGACCACTCCACGCCCGACTGGACGTATTTCACCTATGATGTCACCTGGGAAATATGGGGATTCGAAAAGTCGGCGGACCTCAACAGGGATGGAAAAGTGAATTTTCTTGATTTTCCAATTCTTGCATCGGCGTGGAATTCTCAAGCAGGCCAACCGCATTGGAATCCCACCTGCGATATCTACCTGCCGGAGGACAACCAAATCAACTTGTATGATTTGCAGCAGTTTTGCTCGAATTGGCTTTATGGCTGTTCTTATGGTTTTGAAGAAAACTTCGAGACAGGGGATTTTTCTCTTTACGACTGGCAGCACTCAGGAAATGCGGACTGGAATATTGTTTCGGGTATAGTTTACGAAGGGACCTATGCAGCCAAATCAGGAGTCATAACACATAACGAGCAAAGTACACTGCAGGTTGAAATTGATGTCGATGGAGAGTACATCTCTTTCTTCAGGAAAGTATCCAGTGAATCAAATTACGATTATCTTCGCTTTTACATTGATGACGTGGAACAGAACAAATGGTCCGGCGAGCTTGGCTGGTCGCAGGAATCATTCCCCGTTACACCCGGGCCGCATACATTTAAATGGTCGTATACAAAAGATTTCTCTGTCTCTGCCGGCAGCGACTGCGCCTGGCTCGACCAAATCAAAGTTGAGTAACGAGGATTTATGTAAACCACGCTTTTAGCAAAATAGTATTTATTGAAATCCGGTCCGGAACCGCTATAATCGCAAATCACACCCAGCGTAGCGCAGCAACGGGTGGCAGCCACTGAGCGAACGCAGGACCTTCCACAAAGAACTTCTTGCCGGCAATCAGGAAATTGCCCGTACCACCGCATACCAGGGAACCTTCCTTGAATACCCACCTCTTGCCGATTTCGCGAACGGAGCGGGCGTTGCCCTTCTCAACAAACACCGCTTCGTCCGCCGCCAGGGCACCGTTGTACGCCGAGAGCAGCGCGATAATACAAGTTGCGACTCTTTTCATGGTTGCTCCTCGTCTTGAAGTGACCAGTTACTGGGAAAGCCACTTCGGCAGTTCCCCGTCGCCCGTCTTCTCGCCTTTCAGCAGCCAGCTGAGATTGAATCTCGCCACTTTTGACCCGCCGCTTTCGAAATGGAGATAGATCCAGCCTTCACTCTTCGTTTCCGGCCGGCCCGCGTTGAGCGAGGAATAGGCAAAACTGCCTTCATAAACCAGTCGCTTAATAGGCCATGTTTTGCCGCCGTCGAAGCTGGCCCAGACCGTCCCGTGGTGGCGGCCGGCAGGGCTTTCGATGTTGCTGAAGATGAGGATGTCCCGACCGTAAACGGGCAGGCGCACCAGCCCGCCCATGAGGCCGTAATCCCGGATTTGATCCCCGTCGGGCAGCACCTCGCAGATCGCCAGGTCTTTCCAGGTCTTGCCGCCGTCTTCGCTCCACGCGGTCCACCTCCGGCGCGGGTTTTTGCCCTCCGGCGCCCAGTGCCGACGCGAGTTGTAGTATATTCGCCCGTCGGAAAGCTCGGCTACCGTCGCTTCCCCGGTGCCCATGGCTGGAAACGGATCGCTTGTCTGCCAGGTATTCCCGCCGTCGTCACTGTAGATAGCGGTGGTGTAATGCTCTGGCCATTTACTGCGATGGTTGGAACCCGCGTAGTCGCGTGCCGGACGAAGCAGTCGGCCCTTGTGCTTGCCATGCCGCAGCGTGATGCCGTGTTCATTCATGTGCATCGAGGGAACATTGCCGTTAGTATCCGGCTTGATTACGACTTCCATTGCAGACCAGGTCTTGCCATGATCTTTACTTCGGTAAACAGTCACCGGGTTCGGTGGGTGGTTCTTCTCGACAAAGGCCAGAATCTCTCCATTGGTTTCGTTTACGATTGCACCACCGCCCATAAACCCTTTTCCGACCATGATTTCGGGACCCCAGGTTTCACCGCCGTCTTCGCTTCGCCGCACCTTGACACCTCCCCAGAGAGCCAGCACCGTACCATCAACGGCCACGAGGATATTGGGGAACCTGCCTCCCTTGTGTACCTGCTGAATATCAAGCTTCGGCTCGCCCATACCCAGAAACGATTCGAGCTTGCCTTCCGCCGGATGGCCCGCGGCAGTACGCCCCCTGTCTTTGCCCGGTGCTCCGGTGACAGCCAGGGCCATCACTGTCAATAGGATCGTTCGCATCATCATTGACCTTTCTTGATAACCAAACCTTCCTTTACAATTATGTCGCGGCGCTCCGTCGTATGCTGTTGATGCCGCATTGTCACGTACCCTTTCGTTGTTATTTCTTGCCAACTTCTGTTTATATAGTTTCCAGATATACCCGCTTTCGGGTCTTGCTTCCAGATAACACGCCGCCGCAGTGCCTTCAAAAAACACAAAAAATTCCGACCTGTCAAGAAAGAATTGACAAACAAATAGGTAATTTCTTCTCGCCTTATAAATCGATTTGACTTAGCCAACGGTCTTTCTAACCGTAGTTGGTTTTATGTAACTTCGTACAGACAATTCGGTTAACAAATTTGCCCAGAGTCTGGTTGCGTATAGGTCGCTTTTCTGTTGTAAAACATGCCGAAAATTATCCGTTGAATTAAGACAGGCAATCGTTAAAATGGTGGGATGATGTCGAGAAGAAAACGCTAAACCCTTTTTGAAAGGAGCGGAAAATGAAAAAGTCAAGTTACGTAATTTCCTTGTGCTTGGTTTTTTGTGTGGGCTGCATGACAGAGCAAAAAATGAATGAAATTATGAAATCTTGGGAAGGTTCTAACATAGATAATGTGATTGCTTCTTGGGGGCCTCCATCACAAGTAATGGACGATAGCAGGGGAGGCAAAATTATGAGTTGGACAAAATTTCGCTCTTATACGTCTCCCGGCACAGCTACAACCACAGACTATGGTTTTGGAACTTCATATACAAATTATACTCCGGGACAAACAGTTACTCGGACAAAAAGCCGCACGTTTTGGGTCGATGAAAATGGCATAATTTACAAATGGGCATGGAAAGGTTTATAGCTTTATTCTTACTGCTCGCCCTCGGTGCGGTGATGGTGAGAAAAAGAAAATAATACGTTCATAAGTTTCGGGACAGTCCGGTGGCAATCGTTAAAAAGTTGCGGTGATAATGAGCTTTTCTTAGTGGTCATACAGAATTACAGGATTAGATGAGGGTTAAAAAGAAAGCGAAAGAATGATTTTGCTAATTTCAGAAACTTGGTTTAACATTCTTCTGCTTCTTATGCTGTTTGCAATGATAGTGTTAGGTTACTTTGTGCAGAAATGGTTGGGCTTAAATAAGCCGCAACCCACGATGAGCAAGAAGGCATGGGCTAAGGTATACGGCAGAGACGGGATTCAGGCATTGCGCAAGCTGATTGAGTATGCCAGTGAACTGGAAAAAGATGAAGCGCAGAAGCTCAAAGAAGACCTAAATAAGTTCTTTGACTCGACCATGAGCGGATATCAACACAAGGAAGTGCGGGAGATGGCAGATGCTGTGATTGATAACGGCGAACAACTTGAGGAGCACGAGGTTACCTGGCTTACCTTTGGCATGGGTAATCTTCTTCTGCAACCAGAGGAAGAAAACACAGAAGAAGATGCCGAACGATTCCGTCAGTTGTGCGTAATCTGTGATGACCTGCAAAAGCAAAAAACCAAATTAAGGATTAAATGCCCTGGCTGCGGTCGTTCACTGAAGGGAATTACTCAAGCAATGATAGGTAACATTAGCGTATGCCCGAAATGTAAAGCCGAGTTTACAATAAAGCAAAAAGATGAGACCTCAAGAGACGAGCAGACAGAATAAGTAAAACGGGACAGTCCGGCGGCTAGCGGTTAAAAATTGAGAATTACACGGGGCTGGCTTGTCGGCAAGGGTGTTTCCGTATCTACGCCACTTGCTGGCCCCGCTTTATTGAGCAGCAGTAAATGGGGATTATGTAGGTCAAAAAAAAGGTGCTTTTTTGTGATAGACCCGTTCGACTTTGCTAAGAAAGACAGAATTATTATGGTTCTTATCCGTTAAATCCGTGAAAATCCGTGCTAATCCGCGGTTACTTACTATTGAACTATCAGTGTGACTCCGTGTCAATCCGTGTCTAAAAAAAACAGTGTCAATCCTGTCTAACAAAATCCGTGTTAATCCGTGTCTAACAAGAACCGTTCTTAGCCAGCTTCTGAAAAGGCCATTTTGATGGCCTTGTGGACGAAGGCAAGTCGCAGTCGCAAAAGCTCACTTTGAGAACTGCCCTTGCCAAGAACACCAAGCCGGCTAAAAACAAATCAGCGTCAATCTACGTTAATCTGCGTCTAATTTTTTCTTTATGTCTTCGTGTCTTTGTGGCTAATTCTTATCCTGAAATCTGTGAAATCTGTGGCTATATTCTTTTGTGACTTTTGTGACTTTTCGTGGCAGAACAAATTCCTGTCTATCCTGTAATCCTGTCTAAAAAAATTCATTCTAATTCGTAGCTATACTTTTTTTTCTGTCC
>Ga0209979_1001688_pt1 | contig 23339 bp, 32 predicted proteins | sample AnhtaG_FD_183114 | JGI IMG/M metagenome (GOLD analysis project Ga0209979, IMG submission 183114) | Deep subsurface microbial communities from Anholt, Denmark to uncover new lineages of life (NeLLi) - Anholt_01485 metaG (SPAdes) (version 2) | ecosystem: Environmental > Aquatic > Marine > Oceanic...
TTAGCTTCATTTCAAAAACCCCTTTTTAAAAAATAAAACAGTCTGTATTTTTATCATAAAAAAATTTCTACAATACAATAATAAAAATAATAACATGTTTGGAAACATTAAAAAAAGTACCCGTTGAATTCACTATTAATATTGCTATAATTATAGCAATATTGTTAGAGTGAGGTGCAATCATTAATGAAAATGAGAAATATTGCTGAGCTCCATAATAAAACATCAGAAGTTTTAAGGGAAGTGGATGAATTGGGCTATGTAATCATAACTTCACATGGAAAACCTGTGGCATATATTAAAAAGTTTAAGGAAGATGAAATTGAAGATTTTGTTATAGAAAATCATCCATTGATAAGAGAATCGATATTGAATTCATATGAGGACTATCTAAAAAATGGTGGTATTGATGTAGAAGAAATAATTAATAAATTAAAGTAATATGGTAGAAGCAAAATACAAACTTAAATTTACTTCTATTTCTCTTAAAGATATTAAAAATTTTGATAATACCACGCAGATAAGAATAATTGATGAATTAAACAAGCTTTTAAAGTCTACATATAACATAAATAAAGACATTAAAAAATTAAAAGGAATAAATAAAAAAATATTCATGTGGTCCTGATGAGATTTTTATATTTGATGAATTTCTTAAAGACTTTGAAGAAAGCGTATCACCTAAAATTGATCCAATTGAAATTGATACTATTGTTTGTCCTGCAAGGAAAGACGGATTTAAATCTGCTTTTTTGGATGGAAAAGCCTGGTGGGCTGTTCGGATATCACCAAATGCTATTTCTAAATTAAAATATATAGCGATGTATGAAGTTGCGCCCGTAAGTGCAATAAGGTGGGCTGGTAAGATACAATCAATAAAATCTTTTGAAGATACTAATAAATATAAGATTTATTGTTCAGAAATTTTTAAGGTTGGACCTATTGAACTTGATTCACAAAAATATGTACCTCAGGCATCCAGATATACAAAGTTTGATTTAGTATTAAAGGCTAAAAAATTATCAGATATTTTTTAATTCTTGTCTTGTATAAATTTAATTTAATAGTAAGCTATGAATGATCCGCATAAAAACATTTTCTTTTACAGAGAACCCTCAATCAGAGAAAATTAAGATAATTATGCAATTATGTAAATATGTATTTGTATATTATATTTAAGTATGTTATTATTAAATCAACTGGAAATAATATAATTTCTATTTATTAATTGATTAATTATGCTATATACAATAGGTTATGAATCTGGTATGAACCCCTAAATTTATACACTCACCTGTCTTAGCCCAGGAGTATAGAGCAAAATCTCAGGAAGCTATTAACAGAGACGAGGATATTCCACTCAAAGAGGGAACAGAAATTAATATAATAGAATAGAAACAGGGAACTCCACAGAATAATGTATTCCAGAGAATATTACCTGACTTTTTGTATGAATTAAATTTAGCGCTTCATCTAGGAGTTTGGGGTTCACTTCAGATTTAATTCATATGCTTTTGTCATATTCGTATTTGATAATTCTGTCTATCTTAATAAGGTTAGAAATTTATCTGCAATCTTTTCTGATGAGTTTTTATTAACATATTCCTTTGCTGCCTTTCTACATTTCTCATATCTTTTATCTTTTTCAAATACGCTCACCAAACATTTCTTAAAATCCTCTAAATTTTTGTATTTTAAGACTTCTTTATCCATTATCTCAAAGAAATTTGAATCCTTTGCAATAATAGGACAGCCGGCTCCCATCATTAAGTGAGCAGTGCTTGATAAAACTGCTCCTTCTGCTGAATGCTTTCCAAATATTGTTGCATCTGCAGCATGAAGATAATCATATAATTTTTTATTTTCAAGAACCTCTTTTTTTATTGTTACCAATTTACCTAATTTTTCAAATCCATAGACACGCTGTGCAGCACTGAATATCAGTAAAAGCAGAGGATATTCTTTATTTATATCCAAAAGCGCTGGAACCATATCAAGCATACTTCTCCATTTTTGTCCAAATAAAAATATTATCTTTTTATCAAGCGGTAGTCCTAATTTTTCTCTTGCTTTCTTCTTATTGCCTTCTGCCCAGGGGTGACAGGGAAAAGGTATAATATGAATTATATCCTCAGGATATAATTCTTTTAAAAAACTTTTATACCGAAGGTCAAAACATACGACATCTTCAAAGTCAAACTGATAAAAGGAAGGGTCATCTATTAATTTATTGTTATGATTTACAAGAATTGTCTTTGTTTTTTTTCTTATTTGGTTAAATATCTTTCCCAGTTTATCTCTGGGAAGCATTCCCAAATCCTGGACAACAAAATAATCGTAATCTTCTCTTAAGAAAGGTATTGGATTTAAGTAATTTGACCTTTTGGGAGTTCCAAAACACCTTATAACATAATCCTCATCAGTTCCTTTGAGTGAGTATCCGTGGAAGTCAGATTCAAGAAAGGAAAATACTTTTAGCTTATTACCAGTCTTAACCCACTCCCTACCTACAAGTTCTGCGTGTATAGACGACCCAGAGGTTTGGTTCCAGGCACTCATCATACCTATCTTCATAATTTTCCTTTCTTCTTTTTTAAATTTTACCACTTTTAAGGCCTTGAACCAATTCTTTTAAATTACAGCTAGCTACCCCAATTGATGTGTCAGCCCCTCCATAATAAACCAATAAATTATCTTCAACTTTAACTGCTCGATAAATGAGATGAATCTTTTTATTTAAATATATGGCTGCAGTATTAAAAACTGCTTTTCCTTCCCAATGATGAGTTTTTACTGGCTTTAAAATTGGATTTCTTTTGTAACGCTCTAATTTCATTTTGTCACCTTACATCTTGCAAGACATACTACCTTATCTGCTGCACCATAATAAAGCCACCAGTAATTATTATACTTAACCAGTCCTTCTGCAACTATATGATTCTTGCAGTTAAAAACATTTCCCCAATTTCTTAAGGGTTTTAAGATCGGTTTATCTCCCCTTTCTATAACTTTTGATGGGTTGTCTTTAGAAAAAAGCACACCTGTTGGTTTGTAAATATTATCCTCTGCCCATCCGTTATAAATCATGAATATGCCTTTTTCTATAACCACTGGATTAGTTCCTGGTTCAATGGCTTTGCTATCAAAATAACCTTCCCTTGGCAGAAGTACAGGCTTTTTTTCTTCTTCCCAGTTAATTAAATCCACAGAAAAAGCTATTCCTATAGATGGTTTCCATGGCTTCTCTTCCCCTGAGAAATACATCACATACTTCCCATTTATTTTTTCTGGAACTATTACCCCAGCTTTTACCTGACCCTTATCCCATTTTTCTCTTGGTTTAAGAATAGTTCCCCTTTTTTCCCAATGCAACAAATCTCTGGAAGTAGCTAAGCATATATTACCCACGCAATATTTTCCTGAGTTTCCTACATAAGTAAGATAAAATGTATCATTAATTTTTACTATTCTCGGATCCTCACATCCGTATTTTTCATAATTATAATAAGGGTAAATTACAGGTTTTAGAGACTTAGTAAAGTTTACACCATTGCTACTCTTAGCTAAATATATTCTTCCTGTTAATCCATTTAATCCTACTGATCTGTAAAATAGATAAAAAATTTCATCCTCTATTATGACTGCTGGATTGTAAGCACCTTTAGCCTCAGAATCTTTCTTTGGTAATATAATAGGATTTTTTTGATAATCTTTAAATTTAAGTGACGCTATCATAGAATATAACCTTTAATGTTTTAATAGTTTCTCAAAAAGATCTATGAATCTTTTTCCTATCACATAGCTGGAATCTTTTCTAACTACCTCCTCAGCTTTCCTTAAAGTCAACCTTACATTTTCTCTTCCCTCAAAAACATCTTCAAGTTTTCTTGATAGATCTTTTGGGCTTTTATATTTTATAATTTCTCCTTCATTAAAATTCTCAAAAAAATTTGTACCATAAGCTAATACAGGACATCCTGAACCAAGACAGGCATATACTGTAGAGGAAACTACAACTGCCTCTGCGGAGTCTTTATGAATTATAAAAGCATCTGAGGCATGAAGATAGGTATATAACAAATCTATTGAAACCGGACCTTTTCTTAACTCAATAAAATTGTATCTTTTTTTAGCAACTTCAAAAAGATCATACCAATCTTGGACTTCGGTCAGAGTTAAAAAGATAAGTGGATATTTTTTGGAGAGGCGCTCCAGCATTGGAAGAAGGTGAAGTTCACGAAAGACACCAATGCCAAAGTTAAATATTATCTTTTTATCTAAGGGAAGTCCAAGGATTTTTTTTGCCTTTTTCTTATCTCCTTTTTTTAAAGGATGAAAGGGGTAAGGGATTATATGAATTTTCTCCTCGGGAAAAATTTTTAAAAGAAATCTATCTTTATATCTTTCATCGAAACATACTATAGCATCAAATTCAAACTTGTAAAAAGAGGGGTTCTCTGGAGCACATCCTTCATGAATAATCAACACAGTTTTAGCATTTTCTTTTATCTTTGGAAATACTAAATTTAACTCCTCCATTGGCATTATCTCTAGATTTTGAACAACAAAAACATCAAAATTATCTAAAAATGGAGTCTGATCAAAAAACCATCCATCCTCTCTTTTTTTATCTAGGGGATAGTCTACACTTCCACAACAACGGTTTACATATAGCTCGTCCTCTTGAGCCAAAGGCCTGTCACATTCCATAGGAGCAAGCACCTTAACTTCATGACCCATTCCAACCAATGCCCTTCCTAGTAACTCTGTATGCATGGAAACACCACAGGAAACATTCCACCTGGAAAACATTGCTATTCTCATATATTACATCTCATAATAACTAAGGGAACTTAATGAATTGATAAATATAAAATTAATCTTTTCTTAATCTTTTTTGATTATTAAAGATTCTTTAGATTTTAAACCTTCAGCATTTTCGAAGTACAATACTTTATAATTTTGTGTTTAGCACTACACTTACATTCCTGAGGTCGTACTGCAAACCACTGTAGACGCCTTAAAACGCAAATTAGCTCTATCCCAAGGATCTATAAAGCCATTTTAGGCTTATGCTATAATCTTAAATCCATTCATTCCATTTTCTACGTCAATATTAGCTAAGGTTATATAATTTTAAATCTTTACTACTTTTCTAATTTCCAAATACATTCAGTCTCATAAGAACCTCCATAACCTAAAAAATATACCTTAATATCTTCCGGCTTTGCTTTTTCGCTAACCAAATATATTATCCAGCCTTCGCTACCGTAACTGCCAGGGTTAACTCTCTTCCCACTTTTATAATTGGGTTCATCTGCTATCCCATGACCCATTGATGAATCACAAAGCAAGCTTTTACCCTTGTATCTGACATCGAAGTCAGCACAAAGAGGTAAAACTATTTGATCATCACTAATATTTTCAACCCTTACATATATCCAAATAAATTTGTCTCCTTCTTTTGGCTCTTCTGTACCATAAAATACATCTTCCCATGTGTCTGTAAACTTATAATCTGCCACATTAACCCTAAGACCTTTATATTCAACTGGCTGTCCTAATGTAAGTAGACCTTCTTCTGTCTCTTCTTTGGTTTCTTCTTCACTAACTACTACCTCTTCTTCTGCTTTAGATACTTCTTTGGTAGAAGGCTCACTCCCACCACAAGCTAAGGCAAATCCAAAAATAAGTGCTAAGGCTACAAACGGAATTACGTAAGTTAATATCTATTTTAGTTTACTTTTCTTCATCTCTTAATACCCCCTTTATAAAATACTTAATTTTAATAGTTCTAATTACTTAGGATAATTTTCATAAAAACTATTTGGTCTTCTAGCATTATCTACTATTGCCCAAATCCAGATAACAACAAATAAGAGAATAATAAGCCAAATTAATGTGTTTATAGCAGCTTCGATTTTAAAATATCCAACCAAATTTAGAAGTATGAGATTGGCTAATATGCTAATTAGAAACTTATTAATATTTTTCTTATATGTATAAAGCCAGGAAAAGAAAGAGAATAATATTGCCAAAATAATGGCTACAGTTTTACTCTTTCCAATAATAACTTTTTTTACTTCTAATTCATTTATTTGAATCCCACAATGTAAACAGATTACTGATTTTCTTTTAATTACCTTTCCACATTCAGGACAATAAATTTCATCTTCTTTTTTCTCATTCATATTTATTCCTCTTTTGTATAGAGATCCTAAATAATTTTTCAATGTGATTATTCAATGTGATTAATAAAACAGGCCCCATTTTAAATTGAGGCCTGTTATGCTATAAAATCATCTAACAACTTCTTCTCTTGTCATTCTAGCATTTATACGGACTAGCCAGGCATTAAATCCATAATCTTCAGGAGCTCTATCAAAAAGTACTCTATATAAAAACCTTATTTCATTCCAGCATGCTCATCTGCTTGTGAATTAGGATTAAATGATTTCTGCAAACCTGGAGCATTCTCCAATCCTTTTCCTAGTATCCCACTATCCTTTAGAATATCTGCCTTTGTTTCTGGTAAAGGCGGTACATTGTCAACTTCAACCTCACGCTGAGCTACCAATTTGTTACCTGCACTATCAGTAGCCTCTAATTTTATAGTATAGATTCCATTAGGAACAAGAGTGGTATCCCAAACCCAAAAACAAGAATAAGTAACTGCAAAAGGACCTCCTATATCTGCATCACCGATTTTTGAAACAGCTATTTCTGTCCCTTCAGAATCAACAACTGCAAACCAATAATGATGTTGTCCTTCCCCTACTTTTATTGAACCTTTAATCGTGACTGTTCCTAATACTACTGAACCTGTCGTTGGCGCTGTAATTTCTACGCTACGGACGTCTGCACTCGCAACTGCTGGGAGCATAAATAGAACCAACACAAAAATCATAAATCCAATTAAAAGCTTCTTTATTATTCCTCCTTTCTAATTTATTTTTTAATTTTCTATTATTAAACAAACTTTCTACAATTTATATACGATTTTTGTAGCTGTGTAATCGTGTACTCGTGGATATGTGTACTTGTGTAGAAAAATTATAATATATTAAAATCAAATGTCAAATTTTCTGAAAATAATAAAAAAATACCCAGATCCAGAGTGGGAAGATAGACAAAATAGAAGGCTAGCTAGACTTATAAAGAAGGCTAAAGGTTCAAATTGTATTCAAGAATATTTTTTTAGCTCTGTTTTATCAGGTACAAAATAGCACAGATTGAGATTGTTTTTTACTTGTTTTATCAATCTCAACCTTTTTCGTCTCTACCCGATTTTTCACCGATTTTAATCGGTCAGGATTTCCTTTTTATTTAGTTTTTTTTAGTATTATCAAATTCATAAGTCCGTTTTTCCACCGTTATTAACGGTATATATATGGATCTCATAAAAATAGATAACTGGACCTTACCAGGCTGATTTACTTTCCTTTCCTATCCCCTTTTTATAGATAGTGCAAAACTCAACGCCCTGTATTGCCCTCTAAGGCTTTTAAAAAAATATTAGGAGATATTGTATGGGTATTTTTACGCTTTACGCTCCCTTTTTATATATATCGGAAAAACTCTTTTTTAATAGCGTCGGATTCGTCAGATTTTTTAAACGGGCCGGCGCTGTTAATCTGCTGTTTTAACAGCAAAAAAGTAAAATGCTTCTTCTCTGTTATTTCACTGTTTTATCAGCGAATAGGCCTTAACCGTTTTTTTACCGTTATTAATCGGTTAGGATTCCCTCTTTTGATTTGTTTTATCAATCAGGATCACCATTAAATAACCATTATTAAATGGTTTATTGCCTGATCGCTTTCAGGTCTTATGCCCTGTAAATCTCCTGTATTATCAGGAAGGGTAAATTAGTTTTTATTTAGTTTTATCTAATTCATTTCTCTATTTTTTCTCTGTATTATCAGTGAAATGATATCCAGTTTTTATCTAGTATTAACTGGTCAGTAGTAATGTCCTCTATTTCACCTCTATTTTGAGGTTAATGGTCCGTATTTTACCCGTATTTAACGGAGTTTACGGAGTCATTATTTTACTTCCTTTTTTATTCCTATACATTAGATCAACGTTAGATAACGTTCAGGATTCCCTTCCTGACTTTGTTATTCGTTAGTTTTATCTATCTCATCATGTCGCTGCATTTCCGCTGCATTTGCAGCTAATAGCATGCCTTTTTATAGTGTAAGAAATGTCAACTTTTCAAATGCTGTTTAACGTGTTTATCACGTGTATTATCACGTTAATTTGCTTCCTTCCTTCTAGGTGTTATGTTCTGTTATTCTTCTGTATTATCAGAAAAAATTCCAGGTATAGTGTTTCGCTGTTTTATCAGCGAATAGGCCTTAACGTTTTTAAACGCTACTTCAACGTTTTATACTATTATTTAACTGTTATATCAGTCTCATCAACCACCGCTAAAATTTAACATTCTTATTTAAATATTTATCCCTACCAACCGTTTTTTCACCGTTATTTAAACCGTTCTCATCCACTTTGAACCACCGTTTTTAAAGCCCTTTTTTATAGCGTCGAATCAGTCGAATTTTAAATTTCTTTATAGTCTGAAAACTGACATTTTCTGACACAACTGCATACCGTTAATTTATCCGGGAAAGCCATATATTAGCGATATCCAGGTATTGGATTCATTTATGCCCTGGTATCAGAGTATCAGATAAAAAATGAAGCTCTGTAACCGCTCCTGATGGCTTTAAATCTCCTTTTAGTGTTATTGTATAGAATATAATAGGCTATTTTAGTTATTTTATTTCTTCTATTTGCTCTTTATTTATTCAGGAAATTTTTATGGTCCTAAATTCTCTTTCAAACTTTTTTCCCATCTTTTTTGTTATAGTTTTGCTTGATTCCAAACCTCTTAAACCAAATATTTTCATTTTCTATTATGTGACACTACCGTATAGTATCTTCACGCACCTGTAGAGTATAAAAATAGAATATGCGCAAATAAAGCAGGTAATATCTTTTATATTTCTAAAAAAAATAAGCTCTACAATAGCCTACAATCGCTTAGAAGTTTAATTTAATAGTTTACTATAGCCTGTTTATAGTTCTTAGTCATCTTCTTTTATTTACTTTTCAATTTCTTCTTTTTTCCTTTCCATAAAAGCGTTCCGCAGCATAATATTTTGGATGACGCCCTAATATCTTTCTAGCTATTCCATCAACAATAATTATACCCGGAAGTCCAATAATGCTGCCAAGAAAAATATGGTAAGCTAATGCATAAGCTCCTAACCACCACTGGCCGATTACAATAAAATAGATGAGGGTTCCAATACTCCAGACCCATAAAACAATAGCATGCCCTATCGTATAATAGATAAAGCTATATGATGATACGAAAACATACTTAAGTATTGAAAAACCAAACTCAATAATCACTCCTATAATAACCAAAGTGACCAAGTCAAAGAAATGGACCCCGATCAAGGCAAATATTGACCCCATAACCATCGGAATATGATACCATTGCTCTATTTCTTGAGAAAAGTCCCCTTTAAAAAACCACATTCTAACCTTATTCCTTCTCTAAATATATTTTTCCCTACCTTTTAACAACCTTAATAATCAAACAAAAATACCTATCATTTAATTCTTATTCAGTACCCTTATAATAAGTTATCTATGTGGTGTAATTTGTCACACCTTCATAAAGTCTTTTAACTGTTTTAATTGCAGTGTTTCTTTCACTTCCGGCCTCTTTTAAAAGTTCCCTAAACTCCTCCGGCTCGTAACTTAATTTAATTGTTTCCTCAAAACTTTCCGGGGATCTGCTGTCATTTAAAATTGCACTGCCTGGGTCCCTAAAATTCCAGCTAATATTTATGTTCTTTGAAAATTTATCTACTGAATACTTATCCCCTCTTTTAATAATTCCTATTTTATTTAACTCATCTAAATATTTTAGATAATTCCTTCTACTGCCCCACTCAATTAATTTATCACTATGGATATCTATAAAATTCCTGTATCTCCTGGGATAGCAATATCTAACCAAATTATATAAAAATCTCATTCTTGGTAAGTTAGTATTGATCCTTACAATTTTTGTAATATCTGTTTTGGTGATATAACCGTTATGTCCGTTATGAGTTTCATCAGGATAAATATAGGAATGTTCGTAAGTATCATAAATCCTGGTTGCCTGCCTGATTATCTCTTTTTTTACAATTTTAGGATAATTTATAATATCCTTGCTAAGACCATTATTCTTATTTTTTATTACCTGCCATACAAGATTTATTGCCTGTCTGGTAACCTAGTGGTGTCTTTCATAAATTGTGTTACGTATATGAATGGACAGATGCAGTTTCTGGTATTTTATCCCACACAAAATCTTGCCACTTATTATTTATCTACTATAAGAAATTGGATTAGAAGTTAACGACGACCTCCTCCTCTTGGTCTTTGATCGTCTCTTCTGGGACCCCCTCCTCTTGGTCTTTCTTCTCTTGGTTTTGCAACATTAACAACAACCTTTCTTCCTTCCAGCTCAGTGTCATTTAACTTTTCAATAGCTTCATCTGCTTCTTTGTCGTTTTCCATTTCTACAAATCCGAATCCTTTGCCCCGATCGGTATCCCTATCTTTAATTACATCACAGGAAATAACTTTACCTATCTTAGAAAAAATATCTTTTAATTGGGAACTTGTTATGCTATAAGCAAGTCCTCCTACAAATAATTTCTTTGCCATTTATTATCACCACCTTTCTTTGTTTTCTTCATTCATCTTTTCCACCTCATATAGTATTAATATAATAATCAATTATTAATAATTGTATTTATGTTATTTATTATATAACTATTATCATAAATTGGTAATATGTTGATATGAACCCCAAATCTTGGATACACAATTAACTAGTCAGAACCAGCTGATGGGACTCATTTTCTTTCTCATTTTCATTATTTATATTTTCAAATTCTTCCGGAGGAATATACCCCAGGGAAGAATGCAATCTTTTCCTGTTATAGACTTCCTCAATAAAATATGGAATTCTACTGACCACTTCCCGGTATGTATCATATTCAAACATATAGACTTCTTCTACCTTAAGAGTTCTAAAGAAAGACTCTATCTTGGCATTGTCATACGGGTTGGCCTTGCCAGACATTGATATGGCTATGCCATGCTCTTTTAGGACCTCTACATAATCTGCCGAGCAGTACTGGATGCCCTGGTCAGAATGGTGGATAAGATCCTCTTTATTTCTCTTGGATATAGCATCAAGTAGTGCTGCCATAGCAAGATCTGCTGAAAGAGTCCTACCCAGGCCGTATCCTACAACCCTGCGGCTAAAGCCGTCAATTAGAGCAGCCAGATACACAAAGGATGTGGCAATCCTTATATAGGTGATATCTGCATGCCATATCTGGTCTATCCTATACGGCACAAGGTCTTCAGTCAGGTTAGGATACTTCCTCAGGCTGTGGGCCGAGTTTGTGGTCGCCTTAAAGGACTTTTGTGCCCTGCACAGCAGGTTTTGGCTCCTCATTAGCCGCAGGACTCTCTTGTGGTTTACCTTTAGACCTTGGCGCTTAAGTTCTGCAGTAATCCTCCTGTAGCCATAAGAAGGATATTCTAAGGCTATTCTCTCTATCCTGTCAGCAAGATCTGCATCCGGAGGTCTTCCACCCTTGGGCTTGTAGTAGTAAGTTGACCGGCAAATACCCACTATTTTGCACCCCCTTGTGACTGTTCCCAGTCTCTTGAGGTTACAATCGATAAATCTTCTTTTTTTTCCTTGGTATTTAGATCCCTGGCTCTTTTTAGCATCTCGTTTTCCAGAGTGAGCTTACCAAGTAACCTTTCAAGCTCTCTTACCCTCAGCTCCAGTTTGGCCATATCGTGCGAGTCTACATTTTCAAAGAACTTACCGGCTTTGTAGTCTTTTTTCCATCTGGTTATTAGTACCGGCGATATCTTATACTCTCTGGCTATCTCTGCCTGTGTGGTTGAACCCGATACAATTGACTCTACTACCTGCTTCTTAAAATCATCACTAAAGCTTCTTCTTACTCTCATCTGATGAGACCTCCTATCTCTTATCTTGCCAGTCTCATCAGCTATTCTAACCTACGCTATATTAGTATACAATGTGTCTAACTGTAGGGGTTCACCCCAATGTCCAAGATATATAATTCTTCTAACTCTGCTAATAGGTGCTTATGCTCTTCTGGTTCTTCTGGTATTTCTGGTGGTATTTCTTCTGGTATTTCTGGTGGTATTTCTGGTATTACTTCTTCTAAAACCCTGAATATCTTATGCTTTCTTTTATCCCTGGTATCTGTTTTATCTACCTTCTCAAATATAAGATCCATTAACCTTTCCTTCATATAGGCCTTAAGATCGTCAAACCCATTAAGTATTTCTGTTTTAGCAGTTGGTAGCAGGAAAATATTATTATCCATATCTCAAACCCCTTTAATAAATTAATATTTGTTTTAAAGAAAATCTACTCCAGCTATATCGAGATTAATTAACCTTGAGCTTTCTATAGCCAGCCACTCTAATACTGGATTTAAACCAAAAGGTGCTACTACTCCTCCAGCTGAATAATTTGCTTTAAAATTATTATTTACTGCAGTTCTTAGCATAGCACCAATTACCCTACCACCAAGTACAATTACTCTAATATCTCTGCCTCTGCTTGAAGAAATAAATTCTTGTAGAATCAAGTTGATTTTTGGATCCTTTGAAATTTCCATAAGATTTGCCAGATCATTCAATTTATTCCTATCTTCCAAAAGAAAGCCTCCTCTTCCCTTAGAACCTGTAATAGTCTTAATTATTAATGGATAATCAAATTCTTTTTCTAAGTCTTTTATCCTATCTTCTATATTTTTATCCTTTAAATCTCTTTTGCTGTAATATGCTTCCAGGCCCTCCTTAACATCTGTACTGTCTATGTAGCAATAAATTTCAGTGGTTACTAAACTTTTATGGCCTAAAATTTTTTGCAGTCTTATAAGATCGTGGCCGCTGTCTTTATAAAAATTAAGTGCAAAACTGTGCCTAAGGGTATGGCAACCGACCCTTTTCTTTATTCCGGCTCTTTGAGCATATTTTCTTATCATCCATTGCAATTATCGATGGTTGAAAAATCGCTTATATCTTGAGCTTTTAGAAAAGACTTTGAATCCTTTATTAATATTACCCTTGGTAAAACGGTTTGTTCCCTTTAAAGTTATAGCAATTTTATCCATGTTTTCTTTAGGGTCCATATAATGGAGATGTTTTATAGTTCTCGAAGAATAAAATATAGCACTGACTAATGACCATACAAATACGGCAACCAATGACCAGAAAGGGACATTTAGCAAAACACCTATTAAGATAAATATTATATAACTATTCTTTCTACCATCAAATTTTCTAAATAGCCGTTCAATTCGTCCATAATCACATAAGGGACGACTCTTAATCACGGTCCCAAATATTCTTCCACAATGATCAGAAAAACCATCAAATAGGAGTATAAAAGTACTTAATAAAATCGCTGATATTCCATAGTTTTTCGATAGGTAGATGGCCAAGGCGATATACCATGAATGCTCAAAAAGGAAATCAAATGCATGCTCCATTTTTCCAATATTTGAAGAAGCTATTTTCACTCTTGAGAGTTTTCCGTCCACACCGTCCATAAATGAAACGACAAAGGTGAGAAGAGAAGCAAATAATAGAGGCCCTTTGAGGAATAAAAATGTGGATGTATAAGCAATTATGTTTGTTAGTATGGTAACCTGATTTGGTGTAATCCGCGTGTTTGCTAATCTGCTTACAATAAAATTTTCTATTGGCTTGTTGACATAGGTTGCAAGTAAGTCATTTCTTCCTTTACAAGCATTCTCAATTAAAATCTTCTTTGCTTCGATTAGATTCTCCTTTGTATCAATATCTATAGAGAAAGCCTTAATCTCCTTCCGCATACTCGGGATATAGCTGTTAATTTTCGTGATGTCGAATATTTGAGCATCTCTGTTCTTAGTAGCTTCAGCAATACCATGTGTAAGCTCCGTTTTTTCTTCTATTATTGCTTTTTCAATGTGAGAAAATATTTTTGGAGAGCAGAGAAATATACCAGTATCTATGCAGTTTGGTTCCTCTATTTCCTTGCCTATATCAATAATTGTTCCTTCTTTTTCTAAAACTTTTGTATCACCTGGTGTCGGTTCTTTTCTATCTACGGCCAATGCAACAGATGTTTTTAAATCATGGCCAATAAGTTCTCTTAGAATCCTTACGTCAAAGATATGGTCTGACATTAACAGGACAAAATTTTCGCTTAACAGTTCTCTAGCCTTAAAGACAGAAATCCCATTTCCTTTTTGCCATTTGTTATTTTCAACATAATTTATCTTTACATCGTATCTGTTCCCGTCACCCAATTTTTCTTTTATTTTTTTACTTTGGTAACCGGTAACCACTATAAATTCATCGATGCCAGCTTGTTTAGCAGTCAATATTACTCTTTCGATCAAAGATAGGCCAAGAAGTTTGATTAGAGGTTTAGGTTTATTTTTAGTTAAAATTCTAAGTCTACTACCTTTTCCAGCAGCAATTATTATAGCTTTCATAATTGTATTTCACAATTTTTAAAATGAGCGATCTTCTTTAGTCCAGATATCTTATATTAAAATAAATATTCTATATTAAACTTCAGCAAATCCCAGTAGCATTTTTCTAGCTTGAGCATAATCAAATTGCTTAACTGGAGACTTAAAAAGGTAGGCACTTGCTTCAATAATAGGTCCGGATAGTTTTTTATCAAGGGCAACCTTTGCTGCTCTAATTGCATCCATAATTACACCAGCAGAATTAGGAGAATCTTCAACAGATAGTATCAGTTCAAGATCCATAGGTATACCACCAAACTGCTCAGCTTCTATTCTTATAAAGCATATAGAGGTATCAAACCATAGGAATATAGAGAATCCCTTAACGCCCCCTATGATTATGCTATAACTCAAATCCATTTAATGCTTTATGGCCTTCAAATTGCCAGGCTGTTTGAGTATATATGGTTGTAGTGTTAATGCTTTTATGCCTTAGCTGTTGCCTTACGATTTCAATATCATGCTTATTAATATATAGCCAGGTTGCATAAGTATGCCTTAGGGTATGAAATCCTATTGTTTTTGTTATGCCTGCCTTTTTACCATACCTTTTTATCATGCCGGTCAAGTATTGCCTTGTTAGGTTACGGCCCGGCTGGGTTATCCCCTTATTAGCTATTTGTTTTTTCTTTGTTATGGTACAAAATAACCATTCACTTGTAGGCCTTACGCTTAACCAATCTTTTATTAACCTTACTACATCATCGCTATTAAAAACTACATTACCAAAACTATCTTTTTTAGCATGATCCAGGGTTATAACTTTATTCCTTAAATTGATATTCCCAGGCTTTAGGTTAATAATCTCATCAACTCTTAAGCCGGTATTTAATACCAGCCATATAATAGCCTTATCTCTTTTACCGGATTTATAACGGTTATTTGGAGCTTCTTTTAAGGCTCTTATCTCTTCCAGGCTCAAAACTACCGGTATTTTTCTATTTTTATTCATAACGTGTCCTTTTATCTAAAATGTAATGTTATTAACTATTATAACACGTATAAATTTAATGTCAAATAAAATGTAATGTAATTCACAAAAAACTATCTTTTTAATGTGGTGGTAAAAATTCCCAAATTGAAGAAAATACTACTATGAAAGTTTGTATTTAAAATTACTCAAAACTGTTTACATTTCAGAGTCCTGGCATATTTATGTGGATTAAACAAGAACGGGTTTTCTCTTTAATACTCTTGTTCCACATATGGGGCAATACCTTCTCGGTTTGAAAAACAAATGATAGGGTATGTAAAATACACCTAGTAATAATACGAAAGCTAACCAACTAAATTTACTTTTTACCGGTCTTACACCCTGCTTACAGTTCGGGCAATACTTCATTTTGTTTACCTTTCTTCTATTTGTTTTATAATTTTCTTTCATTTACCACTATATATTGTATATTTATGGTCCTTAAAATGACCACCGGTTCACTATATATAGTTTTTATAATTAATGTAACCAGTTAAAACAATTCCACTCCTGGGTAGTCCGGATTAACTCCTGAGTTATATACTTACCTAAAATCCTAAAACAGTTCTTTTAAGTTCCTCTCCATTCTCTAATGTGTAAAATATAGCCTTCTCCACTCTCTCACACTCAATAGCAAGTATAATATCATCAAGCTCATTTAATAGGCTCTTATACTCCCCTGGTATAGCTTCCTTTAGTTTATCCATTATTTCATATTTTCTCTTACTCTTTAGGTCCTCTTTACAAACCCTAGTAAACATATAATCGGCTATCTTATTTCTTATCTCCGGTATCAGCTCTTTAAACTCACCATATACATCTGTTTTAGTGTTATGCATTACCGTAACGCTCATTTTCTTAAACCCCACTTATAGATTAATAAAATATATTTCCTCTAGGGCTATTCTTTAAAGTAGATCCAATATTTAAAAAATTCCTTTCCTAATTGCCTTTAATAAATATATATCCCCTTGTTATTAAGGATATGGTTATTAAAATAGCTAATTATCTGTTATCCGGGATCTTAAAAATATAAAAAAACCTAATTTTCCTATTTAGTATATCTATATTTAGTAATATCTAATATTTAGTATTGCTGTTAAAAACTATTATGAAAAGCCTTAAAAAGCCTGATTATAAGCCAAATTTAGCTATTTTTAATGTATTTTATTTTGTACCTTAAGTGTAAGTAAACTTTCAACAATTTGTTGCTTGTAGTTAAGTAAAATCTATTTATTTTGTTGCTTGTAGTTAAGTGATTTTTGGGGTGAACCCCTTCGGTTAGACACATTGTATACTAAAGTTTCTTAAGATAGAATAGCTGATGAGACAAGAGGTAAGATTAGGAGGTCTCATCATGAGAGTAAGAAGAAGTTTTACAGGAGAGTTTAAAAAAGAGGTAGTAGAAGCTATAGTTTCAGGTTCAGCCACTCAGGCAGAGTTGTCCAGAGAATATAGTATCTCTCCAGTAGTAATCTCAAAATGGAAGAAAGATTACAAAACTGGAAAGTTCTTTGAAAACGCGGATGCAAGTGACATTGCAAGGCTTAAGCTAAAGGTAAGAGAGCTAGAGAGACTGGTAGGCCAGCTAACCATGGAAAACAGGATGCTTATAAAAGCAAGAGATCTTTCTACCAAGGAAAAAAAAGAAGATTTGTCGATAATAACCTCCAGGAACTGGAAACGATCAAGAGGGGGTGCAGAATAGTGGGAATATAAGCCGGTTAACTTACTACTACAAGTCCAAAGGCAAGCCTTCCGATGCAGATCTAGTGGGTAAGATAGAGAAAATAGCTCTTGAATATCCCTCCTACGGCTACCGGAGGATCACCGCAGAGCTAAAGAGGCAGGGTCTTAAGGTAAACCACAAGAGGGTTTACAGGATAATGAGGAGCCAAAACCTGCTGTGCAGGGCCAGAAAATCCTTTAAAATAACCACAAATTCAGCCCATAGCCTTAAAAAATACCCTAACTTAATAGAAAACCTTACACCCGCTAGACCGGACCAGATATGGCATGCAGATATAACCTATATAAGGATAGCCACCTCCTTTGTGTATCTAGCTGCCCTAATTGACGGCTTTAGCCGCAGGGTAGTGGGATACGGTCTGGCAAGGACCCTATCAGCAGATCTTACCCTTGAAGCCCTACTTGATGCTATATCCAAAAGAAATACAGAAGACCTTATCCACCATTCTGACCAGGGTATCCAGTACTGTTCTAGTGATTATGTAGAGGTCCTTAAAGAGCATGGCATAGAAATATCCATGTCGGGTAAAGCCAACCCATATGACAATGCCAAGATAGAGTCATTTTTTAGGACACTGAAAGTGGAGGAAGTCTATATGTTTGAATATGAGACATACCAGGAAGTGGTCAGTAGAATCCCGTACTTTATCGAGGAGGTCTACAACAAGAAAAGACTACATTCTTCACTGGGGTATCTACCCCCGGAAGAATTTGAAAATATAATTAATGATAAAAAGGAGAAAAATAAGTCCCATCAGCTGGTTCTGACTAGTTAATTGTGTGTCCAATTTTTGGGGTTCATATCAATCAAAAAGTATAGATGACTTAATTTCTCAATTAAAAAGTCATAATATATCTACATTAGTTGATGTAAGAGAAATTCCCATAAGTAGGAAAAAAGGGTTTTCAAAAACAGTTTTTTCAGAATACTTAAACAAAAATGGAATTGAATATATTCACTTAAAAAAACTGGGAAGCCCAAAAAATATAAGAAAAGAATTAAAACAAAATAAGGATTACTTTTCTTTTTTTGAGAAGTATCTTGAGTATATACAATTACATAAAAATATTATTAATGACCTTTACAAAATAATTTTAGAAAAAAATTGCTGCATTATGTGTTATGAAGATTTGCCATTTAAGTGTCATAGAAAAATAATTTGTGATGAAATAAAAAAGATGGATGGAAATGGATTGAAAATAGAACATTTATAAAGAATGTTATCAATGACTTCTGAAAAAAGGGATGCTTATTTTTATGTCGGGAATATGAAAAGGTTTCCAGATAATTTTATGGTTTTAGGTGTATTTTATCCACCGAAAATATGATTGACTGCTGGAAAGAAAATTTTATTAAAAGCAGATAAATATTGTTTTTTAAGCAGATTTTATTGATTTTATGTGCAAACAATAGTTTACTATTAGCTTCATATTATTTTGAAAATTATTACATTATTATAAATTATTTAAAAAATTCTTGTTTTTCGGGTATCCATTTTCTTGTAAGAATCACCCAATTATATTCGTCAATAAGCTCAGGTAGGGTTGAGAATGGTCTGTTTATTTTGGCTGGTAAATCTGGAATATCAAAACCATTTATATTGCATTCTTTTTCTAATTCCTTAATTAGATTACTGGCATTTTTTATATAATTAATATATGCAAAACCACTATCACCCTCATTAAAATAACTTCTCATAGAGCCATCCCAGGGAATTAATGATTTAGGCCTTAATGCAAATAGTATCTTGGATGCTCCAGTCGGTCCAACTTTCACAGAGGATTCTTTTGAGTAAACAACTCTTTTCGACGCTTCTATATTTTTTAATTTTTCGTATATTAATAGAATGTTATTATAATCATCTTCATTTAATTCCAAGATATTTTTATTTTTATCAGGTAATAAATGACCAAATTCTTTATACCACTGCAAAATTAAATTTGAGAAAGAACCATGATATTTTTTAGCAAATTGTCTGCATGCCCACCTATTTAACCACTTTAATAAGTATTGTCTATGGGGAGGCTTAGTAAGATCCAAGGAATAATCAATTAGTTTTATGAAATCTATGTATGAATCATCAAAATTTGTTTTTTCGTCGTATAGTTTACATGCAGCAGCTAATTCATTTAAGTTCATTTTTAAGTAATTATAAAATTTGATTAAAGAAATTTAATCAAGATTTGATTTTTCAATTAAGTTTAAATTATTCAACTATATTGATTAATATAACTCCAGGCTCTGTTCCAACCTTTTTAAATTTGCTTTTAAATTGTATAAATCCGCAATCTGTTCGGGTTCATATATTTTAAGCTGGGTATAAAAATCTCTATCTGTCAAGTCAACTATGTTTCTCAGTTTATTGGAATAATCCTTGGGTATAACTATTCTTGGCCTTGAATTCCATTTTTTAAAAGCAATAACCAGGCGGTCAACGGCTCTTTCAAGCATTCCTGATAATTCAATCTCAAATGCATATGTGGGAACACCTTCAAGCTCTCTTTTCCAGATGACATCTAGATTTTTCTTTTCGTTGGGAAGTGGAATAGGATATTCAACTTCTGAATAGTAAAACTGTAATTTACCGATTTCTGCAATCTGGTTTTTTAGATTGTTGTGGCTTAATTCAAACTTCTTGTCGGTGGCTTCTTCAAATTTAGTGGCGCCCTCACTTACTTTTTCTGCAGCAGCAATTGAAGCTCCGGCATAAATGTTTTCTAAATTAATATTTCCGAATGATAGTTCAGATCTCTTTAGCAGCTCACTTACATGTTTTTCATTAAGTAGATGAAGGGCTGTCTGCCAGAAAAGTCCAAAATCATTAATTTTAATGTTACTGTCTTTCCACTTGAAGGCGGGTAAGACTTTTAAAACCTGAATTCTAAATCTAAGTGGCCAGATTACCTTTTGATTTTTTATTTCTTCGTCCCATACAAGATTTGTATTATCTATATACTTGTCTTTTACGGCACCTATTCCGATAACTCCACTAACCGGCGATGTTGAGTAAAACCACAGGAGATCACCTATTTTTATGTAATTAAAATCGGATTGATTTCTAGTCTTTAATCCCCAGATGGGGACAGGTTGAGATAATGCCTTCTCCCAGTTTTTTACAATTCCTATTAATAGCCAGCTTTGCATAGCTTTAAATAAGGAAATTAAAAATTTGTTACCTGTTTTATATTTTACAAAATTAATATTTTTATATCAAAATACTTTTTGAGATAGAGCGTTTAAATTGATTCTACTGAATAAGATTTCCATGCGAAGCCCTTTATTATCAATTTCAGGTTCTTCAGGAATTCTGCTAATTTTTCCTGTAAGATGAATAGTTTTAGCTGTTATTGCAAGGATGGCTGCATCCAGTAAATCATCAGGTTTGACCTGAGTCTTATTAAACTTTTTATAAACTGCAGATACAAAATTATCTATATCATTATTAAATAACCTGATAATTTCCATTCTTTCATTGAAGCCTTCCTTTGTCTTTTTTGAATATGTAAGTTTTTTTCCTGCTAAAGATTCAAAGCAAATTTCAGGATGGCTTTCATGAATAACCGAAATTAAATCTGAATCATATTTCATTGAATCAATAAATGTATCTACCTCTCTGATCTTTTTACTGATATGCCAGGTTTGTTTTGATATTTTTTTACCTGTTAATTTATAATTTATATAACTTGCCTGCCTGTAATCTCCATTGCAATAAACTGTCTTTCTTGCTGGCACTCTGAAAACAGATGAACCCCTTTTTGGTCCAAGATACTTTCTTGCCTCCTTGTCACATTTTCTTTCTTCAGGACCGGATTCTTTTAAACCTATGGGGATATCAATGAGAACTTGCCTTGGAATTAGTTTTGGTGGCAGGTTGACAGTTTGTTTAGGCGGTATATTGGGTATTGGATTGTGTTTATAGTATTTTTCAAAAAGACTATTTATTTTCGGAAATATATAAAATCCCCAGATTTCTGATTTGGAATAAGAAGTTATTTCAACTGTAGCCCAACCAGCCTTGCATCCATCTATACCTAAGAAAATATTTTCCATGATTTGCTTGTTAAAAATAATTTTAAAGAATTCTAATTTAGGATAATAATAAATTTTACTTATGACAATAATTTGTTAAAAAAAATACTTTAAAAGAAGAGTAGCATAGAAAATTTTTAAATGACATTTTCTATTAATTGATTGACAGGTTATATTAAATATGGAATAATCATGCCATAAGAAGTAAGAGGTAAGAGGTTGGATATAAGAAGTAAGAATTAATACATTGGAGGATATTAAAATATGTCAGAAGAAGAGATTTTAGATGTACAGCTAAGGCCTAAACGGCAGATAACACTTCCATCAAAAGTTTGCGAAAAACTGGGTATTGAGTATGGTGACAGATTGGAACTGAGAATAAAGGACGATTCTATTATAGTAAAACCAAAGAAAACCATAGCTTTAAATGCTCTAAATGAAATTAGAAACGCATTTAAAAAATCAGGTGTTACAGAAGAAGAACTTTTAAAATCTGTCAGGGAAAAAAGACATGGAAAAGCTTAAAATTTTCCTCGACAGTAATGTTTTAATATCAGGACTATATTCAGAAAAAGGCGGTCCCGGTATAATACTTGATCATTTCATTGCAGGCAAAATAGGTATTGTTATTTCACAGAAAGTCTTAAACGAAGTAATAGAAGTATTATCGGAAAAACTCCAAAAAATGATACCCTTTCTGCAGGAATTCTTATTAAGTTATCCGCCTGAAATAATTAAAGATGCAAAACCTGAAAATATTAAAAAATGGTCAGGACTAGTAAATGAAGATGATGCAATGATTTTAGAATCTGCAATGTCCTGCCAGCCAGATTATTTTATTACTGGCGATAAGCGCTTCTTTAGCAGTCCACTAATTAAAAAAAGATCAGGCTTAAAAATTTTAAGACCTGAAAGTTTTGCAAATATTCTAAAAAAAATTTAATAGGTAAAAACCTGAAAGTATTTTAAAAATAACCAAAAAAAGATAGATGATTACTAATATATTAAGAGTACTTACAACAAGGTCTATTAGGCCATTTATCAATGCCTTCATATCCTTTTGAAGGATATGAATGATAAATATCATTTAAGCAAAAAAATACCAGGAACATTTGTAAAATGGTTATCAAGAGTTAATAGTTTTATTCCATGTTGCAGGGCCAGTGAAGCTATCCAGAGATCATTAGTTGGGATAGGACTGCCTATTTTCTTTAATTCATCATAAATTTTTGCATAAAATTCAGAAGTTTCAATGTCTATATCATAAATCAACATCCTTGGAGAATCTAAAAAATCATCAAGCTCTTTTAAATAGTTTTGTTCCTTTTTTGTGTTTTTAAATCCTGCAAGTAATTCTGCTATTGAGATTACACTAAAAGCAATTATTTCAGCGGTTTGCAATGTTTTTGCAATTTCCTCATTGCCCCTCATAAATTCAATATATATGTTTGTATCAATTAATACTCTTTTTATTTCCATAGTTCACGGTCAATTTTTCGCTGTTCATTAATATTTTTTGAAATCAAGTTGTATTCTTCTTTGTTCCACTGGCTAAAAAGATTATCAAGATCCGTGTACTTTTTTGACTTTTTTGTTTTTTTTGTAAAGCCAAACTCTGTTTCTATTATTGAAATAATAAACTTGTTCATACTTTTTGAGTTAATTTTAGCCTGTTTTTTTATTTCCTTATAAAGTCTTTCGTCTATATTTCTTATAATAAAAGTTTTCAATTTTAATTCACCCCAAATCTTAAAATATTTTGTATGATATCAATATAAATATCGTTAATGATATTATTATATGATATCATAAATAAAAAATAAATAATGAAATTGTGAGTTTTTTATTAAATATTCTATTTCTTGGTTGTATTATAAGATTAATTATCGTATAATAAATCGTATGAAAGTTACAGCAATAATATCAGATAATT
>Ga0209979_1001689_pt1 | contig 23336 bp, 21 predicted proteins | sample AnhtaG_FD_183114 | JGI IMG/M metagenome (GOLD analysis project Ga0209979, IMG submission 183114) | Deep subsurface microbial communities from Anholt, Denmark to uncover new lineages of life (NeLLi) - Anholt_01485 metaG (SPAdes) (version 2) | ecosystem: Environmental > Aquatic > Marine > Oceanic...
CAGACAGGAACATGAGATTGATTATTCCCCAGACCCCTCCGGAAAAAACCGCTAACGTAGGAAAAACTCCGAAATAGTACATTCCGGGAAACAGAGAGATCAAAAGAACAACGCCGGTAGTTCTTAGCGTTCGATTTATAAAATCAAGTCCCAGACTTTCTTTCATCGTCTTTTTCTTTATCAATAGCCGAAGCCTTTTTCACAATCCGGTAGATCTCCAATCCGGCCGCGGCCACGCCGAAAAGCGCCCCCGCCGCTGTCAAATACGGCTCCGTTCCGAGCTTTCCGTCGACCCACCAACCGACCAGAAACCCGATCAGCGGGGCCGCTAACATGATGCCTGGAACCGCGACAAACAGACTCATTTGCCTCAGGTCCCGGGGTGGCTTTTTGTCACGCCGGGGATTAAAGAAGGTCACATCTGCCTGCCGTCATATTCTTCAGTGAGAAATAACTCGGCGCCCTCAATCGTGTCAACCATTTTTTGACCACTTTGGCCTCACCCGTGTAGCTGAGGCTGTCGTGTAAGTAATATGCAGATAAAAGCCCTACGAGAGACAGGCAAATGTCGTGTTTCTCGCTCCACGATATTCTCCTCAGAACCTGATCTACAAGGCTCTTTTTATGGAAGGTGATCTCTAATGGAGGGAAACGTGCTTAACGTTGCCAAACGTCATTCGTAGACGGAGACCCGTTTGCCGCTGCGGCCTACCCGTTCGAACTTGACTACGCCGGTTACTTTCGCAAACAGCGTGTTGTCCTTCCCTACGCCGACGTTATAGCCGGGTTTGATAGGGGTTCCACACTGCCGTACGATGATGCACCCGGCCGGGATAGCCTGCCCGCCATAGACCTTGGTGCCTCGCCGTTGACCTTGGGAGTCGCGGCCATTTTTGGAGGAACCGACACCTTTTTTGTGAGCCATTTTATACTCCTATGAGTCTCTACTTTTCGCTTCTGGTGCAATCGGTCTTCTTACTATCTATCGTCTAAAAGGTCTTACCGGTACAGTAGTTCAATTTAACGAACTTATCATGGGTACGCAAGAGAAATCTATTCCGCGGTCGGCGTACGTCCTGAGGCCGTCCAGTTCCGACCCGCCTAAGGCGGGGAGAAACCCGACATTCGATAGCTAACCTACTGCTGTAAAAGAAGTTACACTTACGTGAGGGTCAGGTACGGCACAGCGTTGGCGATAAACTCCCCGGTACCTTCTTTCTGGTAGCGGTAATACCCGGCAGCAGCTATCATGGCGGCATTGTCGGTACACAACTGAGGCGAGGGGAAGAAAAGACGGCGATTCAGCCTGTCAAGGCGTTCCCGCAGCAATGTCCTGAGGCGGCTGTTGGCGGCCACACCCCCAGAAATGGTGACATCTGCAACGTTACGTTCAACGGCCGCGCGGACAGTCTTCTCCACTAACACAACCACTGCTGCTTCTTGAAAAGAGGCGGCAATATCGGCTCTGTGCCTATCGAAATCTTCCTTGCCCAGTTTCTTGATGTATAGCGCAACTGCCGTTTTCAACCCGGAATAGGAGAATCGGTAATCCTGTTCCTTGAGCACCGCCCGTGGGAACTTCACGAAGTTCGGATCGCCACCCTGCGCCAGTCTGTCAAGTTCAGCGCCACCGGGATAGCCCAGGCCCATCAGTTTGGCCACTTTGTCGAAAGCTTCCCCGGCGGCGTCGTCTTTCGTCTGACCCAGCAGCTCGTATTCCCCGAACTGCTTGACCTCCACCAGCATGGTATGGCCGCCGGAGACAACCAGGGTCAGGTGATGAGGCTCCAACTGAGGATGCTCAAGCAGGTTGGCGGTAATATGCCCCTCAATATGGTTCACGGCAACAAACGGGATTCCTTTGGCAAACGCCAGCCCCTTGGCAAAAGTTAACCCCACGAGTAGAGGCCCGACCAGTCCCGGGCCCATTGTCGCCGCCACTAAATTAATGTCAACCAAGGTCACGCGCGCCTGAGAAAGGGCCTGACGATAGATGGGAATAATCGTTTTGAGATGCGCCCGGCTGGCAATTTCCGGGACTACCCCACCATACTTACTGTGGACCGTCTGCGACAGAATTATATTGGACAGTATCTCCCGGCCATCGCGTACGACGGCTACGGAGGTTTCGTCACAGGAGGTTTCAATACCTAAAACCAGCACGGCTATTGAACAATAATTCTGACAGTGTTCACTGAGGACTTTTTTATCTTGAAGTTTGAGGGGCAGTCAATCTTGATCGGGCTGACGCCGTTGGAGTCAAGGCGTCGGAAATCCACCGAGGCAATCAGTGCATCACGACTGAGTAAATCGATATCCTCCGGCGGGCCGGTGAGCTCTATTCGCAGCACCGGCGGTTGCGTCGACACTACTTTGCCGGGCGGGGCGTTGTAGACGACAACGGGGATATTCTCGAAGACTCTTGTTTTCACGGCAACAATTTCGATGGTGACCATAACCGAATCCGGTATCAGTGTCATTTGATATCCTGCCGGCCCGGCCAGCGGCAGAGTCAACGTGAGATTGTCTCGCAGGCCGGTAAGCTCTCTGGGTTCGGTCGACACCGTGGTGACTGTCCTGACTCGCGAGCGAGCTCCAATTAGAGTGACTTCCGCAGGATCCGGATTGGAAATTCGCTTGACGGTAAATCCCTCGTCCGGAATAGCCATAATGTCCGGCGTTACCTTGACCTGGGTTTCCGTAGTGTAATCGACATAAAGCAGCATCGAGGTTGGAGAGACAACTTCATCAAGTGTCACAAAGCTCCCGGCGCCGACCAGCGAGGAGTTAACGCTGGTGAGATTAACAGTGTGGCGGCCGATCGTCAGTTGGGTGGCCGATATTTTCATTCCCCTCTCCCGCCACTTCTGGCGAAGCAGCTGTTTACCGCTGGCAGACACGACGACCGTCATCGAATCGGGAGGGGCATCAGCCAGGGTCAGCCGCTCGCCTAATGCGATGTCCGTTATGGGGAGAACCAGCCGGTATTTGTACTCCTTCTCGGTGGCCACGTGAAACCACAAAAGCAGCCCCATAAGCAGGGCAACAACCTTGATCCATATATTTTCTAAAGGCTTCATCATAGTGTAGCGTCAAAGCGCGGACCATGCCGCGCATGTCGCAACTTTTCCCTTCATGGTAATATATCGAGAGATGGCAAGCAACTCCAAAGCATGCAAGTAGAGATTTGTCAGTCAACCCGATCCGGGTTGTTCCACCAGAAGCGGGTGAGCCCTTTGTCAGTGCCGACCCAGATGTAGTCTCCATCCATCAGGAGGCTGTTGATATCGTTTGAGGCTAGGCCATCTTCAGTAGTGAACTCACGTGTAAATTGGTTTCGGTTTTTGTAATAGATAAAAAACATCCCCTTGTTGGAAGCTACCGCCGCGATGGTATCGTTGACCGCCAATGCCCGAGGGACAATCTTCTGCGCCGCCAGCCAAAACGGCTCCGTCTCACCGGTTTTTATGTCCAAACGCACCACGCCGTCATCGGAGGTAAACCAGAGGTCGTCTTCGTAGCGTTCAATGTCGTACACGTCGCCGAAGAGGACCAGATCCGGGTCCTTAAACTGCTGCAGCTTCCCTGAGGGCAGTTTGAGCCGGTAAGCACCGGAGCTGGCGGCGATCCAGAGAGAGGAGTCGACCTCCTCCAGGTCGTAAATCACTCTATTCAAAAACTGCCCGGGGCGGATGTATCGAACAGAATCGTCAGCACCCGTGATAACGCTCAGGCCGCCGGCAGTGCCGACAAAGATTGAATCACCGATAGTTTCGACGCTTATGACGTTATCATCGCCCAATCCCGATCGTCTGGAAAAACTTCGTGTGACGCGCTTAGTTTCCCTGTCCATGCACAGCAGGCCGATGGGTGTGCCGATGTAGATGGTAGAATCGTCCGCCTCGAGGCAATTGACGTCAACTGCAGGGAAATCAGTGTCAAGTCCGGATTCAATATGAAAAAAACGATTATCCTCGGGATCGAATACTGATATGCCTGTGCGGCGGCTGTCAAAGACCGCTCCTGAGATCCACAAAAGCCCATCATGTTTGAGCAGGGCGTTAACCCGGTTCTGTAGCAAACCGTATGGCAGCAGGTCGATGAGGTACGAAGTGTTTCCGGCACGGGCGGTGCCGTATCCCCAGGTACCGATCCACAGGGTGCCGGAACGGTCATCAACAATGTCATTGATGTAGTACTGGCGGTTATAGCCATCGACAAGCCGACCGTCGTCCCAATAGGTAAACCCGATCGGCGGGTGCATAATCACGGGCGGCTTGATATGCCGATCGTCGTTGTCCAGAGAAGGAAGCTCACTTACCGGGAACCATTTATCGAAGAGGGCGTCATACTCCGACAGCCCCACCGACATTTCGGCAACCAGCTTATTATCAAACGTGTTCACCCAGACTCTTTCGATGTTCTCATCTTCCAGCCCTACCGCGCCGGTCAGGGGTTCTTCCCACCGATCCTCGAGTTTGTTAAACCGGATAATCCCTTTGGTGGTGGCAAAGTAGACATGACTGAACGAGGCGGCTATGTAGTTTACGTAGCTGAAATCGGCCCAGGTCACCGCCTGCCCTTTTAGCTTAGCCGCTTCGACCGAGGCACAGAGCAAGACGACGACAAAAACTGTGATGACAGATCGAAACATAACAGTCACTCGCGACCGCTGGAAAGAGAGTCAAGAACCGCCGCCACTAAAACCGCTGTCCCGTAAGTCATCGCCTGCTCATCAGCAATAAAAAGAGGGGAGTGCCAGGGTTTATCCGCCTTTATCTTTTTGTTCATCACCCCCAGCCGAAACATGGCGCCCGGGACTTCTTCTAAGTAGCAGGCGAAATCCTCACCCCCTAAGAACGGTTCCGTTTTAACGATCTTCCCTTTGCCGAAAAGGGCTTCGAAGTTCCGGGCCAGTATCCTGTTGACAACCGGGTCGTTTTTCAGAATCGGATAGCCGGGAATAGTAAGCATCTCAAGCTTAGCGCCCCGTCCTCGACAGACAGCGCCGGCCGCCCTCCTGATAAGCTTCGGCAGCGCTCTTGCTGCACGCGCCGAAAGAGCCCGGGCCGTTCCCCTCAGTTTGACATGATCGGCAATGACGTTACGCGCCGTGCCGCCTTCGATCATACCGAACGTTACGGCCACCGGCGAATTCGGGTCAATCTCGCGCGAGACGACTTTCTGTACAGAATCGATGACTTCAGCAGCCGCCACGATAGAGTCAACGGCAAGGTGCGGCCTGGCGGCATGGCCTCCTCTGCCATGTATGTCCAGATCAAAGTCAATCACAGTGCCCATGGAGACGCCGTCGCGAAGGCCGATCTTGCCGGTGGGAACCTGGGGGTCGGTATGCAGACCGAAGATCATCGAAACCGACTTAAGAGCGCCGTTCTCGATCATGGGACGCGCCCCGCCGGGCGGCATTTCCTCGCCCGGTTGAAAGAGAAAGCGGACATTTCCCCTCAATTTGTCTCTCATCTCGACAAGCACAGCAGCCGCTCCTAGCACTACCGCCATATGCATATCATGCCCGCAGGCGTGCATACAGCTGTCAACTTTGGATCGGAACGCAAGCCCCGTCTGCTCCGTCACGGGCAGGGCGTCAATATCGGATCGGATGGCGACTGTCGGTCCCCTCCGCGCTCCCCTTAGTTCGGCCAGAAGGCCGGTCTTCAGCTTTGTCGGTAGCAGCTTCAGACTGAGCTTCTTAACCGTTTCTGCCAGAAATGCGGTGGTTTTGTACTCGAGGAATGAAAGTTCGGGATACTGATGAAGATGTCGCCGCCAGGAAATCTGCCGATCGTGCCAGCGTCGAACGCTCTGGAGAATCTGATCTTTTTCTCGCTTAAAGCCAGTCATGTCGTGTGCACGCCGTTCGGTCAAAAGGCCTCATTGTTTAACCTTCGCTTTCCGTGCTCCCTTTTTCTCGATTTGCCTACGGAGCTTGTTAGCAAAAAGGTGTGCCAGCCGGAGCGGTTCGGGCAGACGGTACCCCCGCAGGTTCCGAACAATTATCTGCTTTGCCTGGTTCAAGTCACACTTGTGCGCGGGAGATATGAAGATCGGTTTTACATTGTCTTTACTGCGGTAGGCAAATCCTACCTCCTTCGATTGGATCGTAATAGGCTGGCAGCTTCCTTTGATCTCGCCCACCGGGCGATGGTATCCCGTCAGCAGTTTCCGGGCGCACCCAATGGTCGGTTTGTCAAAAGCAATGCCAAGGCTGCAGGCCATCCCGCATCGTTTCGGATGCGCCAGCCCGTGACCGTGAACGATGATCAGGTCCGGCTCGCTTTCAACCTTTGCCAGAGCCTCGATAATTACCGGCCCTTCACGGAAATAGAAAAGGCCCGGTGTATATGGGAAATTGAGAGGGCCATAATGATACGTACGTTCGACAACTTCGATCTCAGGAAACGTTGTTACGACCACCGATGCAAACAACGTTTCGGCGTCGTACCCGTAGGCAGTGTCAACAGCGGCGATCAGTTCAGGGCTCTCAGCATTGGCATGCAACTCTATACGGCCGGCCATCTCCTCCTGAATAGCATACGCCTCCGCTTTGGTTGTTGGCCATTCATGAAGCTTGTTGTATTCCACTGGCACCACCCTTTCTTCAGCGCTACTTCACCTTACATGACCCGAACGTGGCTGCCAAGGCACACAGCTCACCTTCGACCAGCACCAATTTGATGACCCCGTCAGCCAACCTGTTGGCGCGAGAGTGACTATACGTCCGCAAGTCCATAAGGATCAGCGACATACCCTCGTGAGTAGCCGAAATAGACCTCCGGCCTCATCGGGTAACATACACCAGCGACCCCCGGTTTGTCAAGCTCCCGGATGTAGTCGGTGCAGTGCACCGAAGCCGGAGCCTGTCCAGGTCGGCAAGCGCCCGGCGGATTTGTGTCTTGGTCTCTTGGTAGTCCCCCTCTTTTATACGCGCCCTGTTCACTTGACTCGAAAGCGGAAAAAGCCGGAATGAGGCATGTCTGCACCGAGGGCCTTAATGTGCTTCGACGTTATCCACGGGTAGTCGCGATTATTATTAAGTAGAGGGATATGAAAATCGCAGGCCTCAGGACAGCCCGTGGCAACCGCGAACAGCTTTTCGCCGTCTTCATTGACTAACATGTTTAAGATCACGTACACAGACCCGGTTTTTCCCCCTTCATCGTGGGCTATAAATAGATCCCCCGGAGCAACTTCATTTTCCGTTATCGAGTCGCAGTTTTCCGCCAGGCTAGGGTAGGAGGTGTTGCGCATACAGAGGTTGAGAAAGCGGTAATACTCATAGGGATCATGCTCCCGCTGTTCGGATGGCTTAAAAAAGACCTCCCCCCTGCTGGAAGAAAAGGGTTTGCCTTTGAGCCAATCCTCATAGCGCAGTGTATCGCCCAATTCGGGGATGACATGCAAATCAAATTCACAGTGCTGATAGCGTAGAAACTCAGCCAGAATCCGCAGGGGGATGGCATAGTCCCGGAAGACCTTCCCCTTCCAGGGAAGATGCACCGCCCGTGAAACCTGGTCAGCCTCATACGCCTTACCCCCTCTAAACTTGCCGATCGGTTTCCATTGGTTCCAGAGGGGGAAATGGGAAACCCAGTTCTGGAACGGTGTCAAGTCAGCCGAGTCGGGCCGCTTGTAGCCGTCGGGAAATTCAAACTCCGTTTCAAAAGTGTAGACGGTATCTTTGATGCTGAAGAAATCATAATGCTTGATGTACCAATCGCGAAGAGTTTCGGACGGCTGGTCTTCCCCACCATGAACAGTGGTGAAGAAGACCACCAAGACACAAAGGGCTGAAACGATAAGGTACATCACTCTTTCATCTCCTCCCACAATTGACTGGCTCGTCTGATGTGGGGTATCGTAATTGATCCCCCTAGTACAAGTCCTATCGCCATCACCTCATCGAACTCGGCATCCGTTGTACCGGCTTCCTTTGCCCGAATCGTATGGTAGCTGATACAATCGTCACACCTTAATACAAGTGACGCCACTAGCCCTAAAAGCTCCTTGGTTTTGGCATCCAGGGCGCCGTCGCGGTACACCGCCGAGTCAAGGGCAAAAAAACGCTTTATGTCAAGGTTTTCGCGGGAGAGGACAATCTTGTTCAACCTTTCCCGTTCTTCTTTGAACTTTTGTACTCTATCTGACATATTTTTCTCCAAGTTTCGGGGCGAATATAGGCCAGCGCTGGCGTGTGGGTGGCCCATCGCGGGCCGCGCCTTTGACTGGCGGTGAGTTTACTAGCCCGCACCGATCTTCTCGACGATCCGGTAGTGCGACACCATTGTCCCTTTCGTCAGGACAACGTGGGTTTGTGTCTTATCGTTGTCAGGCTCCACTAGGGCACGTTCCATTTCTGCATCGGTTGACGCGGTACTATGATTTCCCTGGCGACTGGCTTCTGTTGTTCTGGCTGGCTGGGTGGCGCCCTCTCGGGCATGAGATGCATCAAGAAAATCCGTTCCGGCCGGATGACTTCCCGAACCAACTTCTGGGAAGAGTCAGTATCGTCCCAGGTACCCCACCAATGGAGGAACGCAACGTCGATATTTTCGCGGTCAAGGTCATACGAGCGGTAACCGTCGACGTCATCCAGCGAAGCATCCCCACAATGAAAGAGCTTCCACCCACCGATGGTGAATAGAAACTCCAGATGTTGTACATTGCGATGGCGATCAACGGTCTCCCCAGTTTTCTCGTCCTTTTCCCAATACGGGCCATGACGGGTTGGAAGGACCAGAAGGTCAATCCCCGAAAGCTGCATCGCCACCGCCGAGTCGACCGGTGCAGACACGACCCGGATGCGGCTTTTGATCTCCAAGTAGTACTCGGATGCTTCCAATTTCTGCGCGGCCTGCGGGGTACACACCAGAATACCCCGGTTGTTGTGTTTCAAGTGCGTGGCAACGATACCGGCATTGAAATGATCCACGTGAGCGTGGGTGACGGCAATCAAGTCGACGCTATCAAACGGTGGCCGTGCGGCGGTCATCAGCTCAACCACACTATCCGGCGGCACCTGACACCAGTCAGACGTAAATCCGCCGAACAACGCATCGATTAGGATTTTCTTACCCTCAGACTCAATCATAAAACCCTCGTTAGCCACATAAGTGACCGTCAGAGGCGGTCTTTGCTGCTGTTCGGCGCGGGTTAATGGCGCCAGGATCAATCCCAACAATAGCACATATGCCAAACTCTTCATGCGTTCTACTCCAAGAGCGCCTGTATACGGCTGTCCCAGTCGTTCATGATTTCTTTGAAACGCGGGAGCTCACGTAGGGGATCAAGATCGGGATCAACCCGTGCCCACCAGAGTTCCAGATGACCTCTCTCGATAGCGGTCTCAAGCCACTGCAGAGCCAGGGCCGTATCGCCAATAAGGGAATAGGCGCAAGCTGCATTGTAGGCGATATCCTCCCGTTCCGGTTCCAGTTTGATCGCCCGTTCAATCTCTTGACGAGCATCATTAGGTCTTCCTGCTCGGGCCAATGCTAAAGCAAGAAACGAAGATGCAATACCTACATCACCCCAATTGCATTCCCCATGGCTCATGCGAGTCAATTCAGAGACCGAATTATCAAGAAATGACCTGGTACTATCCGAATTGGTGGTCGCAGCAAGTTGAGCCTTACGATACGATATAGACGGATGACCCGTGTATGATTGAAGTTGCGGCAGTGCTTTTTCGACATCAGCCATATCTCCATGAGCAAATTGAAAACGTAATTGAGAGAGTAACATCGGTTGGGTCGCCCAGTCATTCGGAACATTGTAGTCAGCCAGTGCCCGCTCGGCAAGTTCAATGGTGGTCGTAAGGTCTCGTGTCTCGATTGCCTCTAACTTTGCCAATTCCACAAGTATAAATGGGCGGTAGATGCGTGATGACGTATCAACCAGTCCTTCCAAGAGATGTCTGGCATTACCTATTGCTCCGTTTCGCCTATGGCATTCTACCATTGTCAGCGAATTAAACACTGACCAGGTCTCTTTGCCACTTTCCCGATACTCGGTGTAAACTGCGAGGGCATCATCATACCGTCGCATAGACATATAGTAGTTGCCTGCGACGCTGGTCCATTGTTCCAATCCTGATTTATGGCCTGGTGTATACTCTTTGATGCTCTCCAGGTATGGTTCGATCTCGGCAAACCTGCCCTCAGATTTCAGTATGGCAACGATTCCAAGAGCAGACCCCCAGGAATCTGTCGCTTCCCTAAACTTATCCAGGGCACTTTGAGCATCGCCAGACATCCACAGGGTAAGAGCCAGGCTTGCCAGCCACCGATGCTTACTCTTGAGCTCCAGGGCACGCTGAGCTAAAGATATAGCCGCCTCATAATTCCCTGCCGCACGCAGTTCAACACCCAAGACCATGAGAAAGATCGGATCATCGCCATACTTCTCGGCTGCCTGCTGGACAATGTCAAACCACTCCTGCTCCCTGTTGAGACGCAGTAAGTTCATTTTGAATGTATACCCGTAGTACCGTGCGATTCCTGGTGATTGTTTCACTGCTCTGCGGCCGTACTCTGCCGCTTTTTCATATTGTCTCATTCTCGTAAGACCCCATGCAATTTCAGAGAGCAGATCGCTGGAACCTGGCCTGACCTCCAGGGCCCGATTATAGTAGTCCATCGCCTCATCCAAACGTTTGAGGGATATATACACGTAACCTGCCCAGTCCAACACCCGGCCGGAATTTGGCCGTAGGGCCAGTGCCCGCTCAACTGCGAGCACCGCCTTCTCTGATGCCGGCATGGCTTTATCTGATTCTGCATCAGGTGACATCTTTTCCAGGTATGAGGATGCTAAAAACAGATGTGGCCAGACTCGTTCTGGATTGCGCCTGACAGCTTCCTCGACGATTTTGAAAGCGGCGGAGTAATCGCCCTTCCCCCATGCCACATAGTTGTAAAGTGCTTCATACCCATCCCAGTTATAGGGAAACCGTTCCACAAAGCCCCGAAGAAGTTCTTCGCCCTCTTGAATGCTCCCTCGCCGGTACAAGGTCCAGCTATGCAATTCGTAGCCAGTGGCGTGGTCGGGCCGGGCTTCGATGGTACGTCTTTCAAACCTTTCCATTTCTTCCGTGTCGCTCATCTCCTCGAACAAGTTGGCAAGCTCTATGTAGGGGCGGTCTTGATCTGGATTTAGATCTTCTGCCGCTTGATAGATGATTCTGGCTGAATCCGTCTGACCACGAGTTAGAAATATATTACCTTTACCACACAGGGCATCCACGCTTGGCCGTATACTCAGAGCGGTGTCGAACATGGCCAGAGCTTTGCTCCGCTCCCCGCGCTGCTTATAGATGTTGCCCAGATGTACATACGGTTCATCCCAATCTGGCCGAAGATCTCTTGCCTTTTCGGCAGCTTCGCGGGCGCCCGTTATATTATCCTCCTGCAACAGTACTTCGGCACGCGATTCGTATGCCTCCGCAAGATTTGGGTCAAGCGCCAGCGCTCGATCAATGAGCACTTTGGATGAATCCAGCCAGTATTCGTCGTAGTCAAACCGCTCCTTGTAACGCTGCACATACGCATCGGCTAAACCAGCCAGAGCCAGCGGGTAGTCCGGATCGATTTGCAGAGCTCTTTCAAACTCTCTTTCGGCAAGGTCATTGTCGCGGAAGGTAATGTTGTAATAGTAGTGGCGTCCTTTCAGGTAATGGTCATACGCCTCGGCATCGTCGGTCGGCTTTTCTTTAAGCGCTAATTGTTCAGCAGGAATGAGATGAACTTCTAATGCTTGGGCTATCTTTCGGGAAATTTCGTCAATAAACTGGAAGACTTCCGTAAATTCTCGATTGAATTGCTCCGACCAGATTACTTCTCCCGTCTTCTCATCAATCAGCTCCACGTTTACTCGAATTCTCTCACCGTGGCGTAGGAGAGAACCGTCCAGAGCATACTGAACGCCAAGGTGGGAGGCGACATCTTTGGCCAATAGGTCCTTCTTGCTCAGTCGGCGAATGTCGGCGCTGCTGGCCACCCGAAATCCGGCGATATTTCGCAGCTTCATAGCCAGGTCTTCGGCCAAGCCGCTGGCCAGGTAACTCTCGTCTTCAGTGCCAAGATTCTCAAAGAAAAGAACCGCCAGAGACTTAACGCGCAACTCCCTCGGGGCCAGAAAGTGCTTTAGCACGAAACCAATCGAGACGACCGCTATGATCAGGAGTGACAGGGCTGCAGCCCACCTGAGTTTCTTTGCCCGGTTCTCCCGTGCCGATACCGTGACTGGTCTTGAACCGGATGTGGCCAGAGGTTTTAAATCGCTGACCACTCCGGCCGCACTCTGGTAGCGCAAGGCGGGGTCTTTCTCCAGAAGCTTCGACACAATTCGCTGAAGATCATCGGGGACCTCCGCGCAGAATCTCCCCAGAGGCTGGGGCGTGTCGTGAGTGATGGCATGAAGTGTTGCGGCGTCGTCCTCCCCTTTGAATGGTCTGCGACCGGTGATCATCTCGTAAATGACCACACCTAATGAGAACAGATCGGAGCGTTGATCGACCTTCTGTCCACGAGCCTGCTCCGGTGACATGTAACCGGTAGTGCCGAGTGTTGAACCGGTCTTGGTCAGTTTGTCCATGCCCTTCACTGCCGCCAGACCAAAGTCGAGTATCTTGGGTCGACCTTTCTTATCGAGAATGATATTCGACGGCTTGATATCACGGTGGATGATGCCGGCTTCATGAGCCTCCTGCAAACCTTCGCAGATCCGTATAGTCAAACCGACAATCTCATCAAGGTTCACCTTTTGTTCTTTGATCAGGTCGTGTAAGGATTGCCCTTCGCAGCATTCCATAGCGAAAAAGGGTTGGCTCTGATATTCGGAGACTTCATAAATGGTAATGATGTTGGGATGCTTGAGTGCCGCCGCCGCCTGGGCCTCACGCGTGAACCGAGCCTTGGCGTCATCGTTTACCGACAAGTGCTGCGGAAGGAACTTGAGGGCCACCTGTCGCTTGAGCTTGGTGTCCTCAGCCAGATACACCTCGCCCATGCCGCCGGCGCCGATCTTCTCGATAATCCGGTAGTGCGACACCATCGTCCCTTTGGTGAGAACGACATGGGTGCGGGTCTTGTCGTTATCTTGGCTTTCCGGCATAACTATGCATGCTCTGGGTCAGCTTATATACTGACACTACTCCAATATTGATTATCGGAGCCCATTAAGCAATAGTAAAATGGAAAAGGGAGTAATGGAATAACAGCCGTACATTCCACAAGTGGAGATTCCCAAATCCCGATTGACACCCCCTGCCGTGCGGCGTACCTTGTCATCCCATGAACACGCCTAACAAGCTCACCCTCCTGAGAATAATCATCGCTCCCATCTTCATGTACTTTTTCATCCTCGACAACTTTTACACGCGGCTGATATCCCTGGCGCTGTTTATTGTCGCCGCCCTGACTGATCTGGCCGACGGCTACTATGCCCGCAAGTACGGCGTCGTCACCGGCTTCGGCAAGTTCATGGATCCTCTGGCCGACAAGGTGCTTGTGTCATCGGCACTGATATCGTTCATTGCTCTTAGGTATGTGTCGCCGTTGCCGGTCATGCTGATTGTGGGACGTGAGTTTTTTATCACTGGAATTCGTCTGCTGGCAGCGTACCGGGGAGTGGTTATCATGCCAAGCTGGTGGGCGAAAGTTAAGACGTTTTTACAATTGAGCGTTGTGGGAATTGTGCTGGCATACATCAATCTCATCAAGGTGTTGGAACACTTCCAGAGTCCGGCCCTGCCACTCTTTGAGTTCGACTACCCGTTTTACTTCAACCTATTGTTATGGATAACGGCCGTCATTACGGTCTGGACGGGAATAAATTACGTGGTTAAGTACTTTTACATGATTAAAACAGTGTTGAAGTAATAGGTACGTCATTCCTGCGAAAGCAGGAATCCAAAGGAATGATGAAAGATAGACTTGTCAGATTTATCGCAACGGGTTTTTACTCAGGATATTCGCCGCTGGTGCCAGGAACGGTCGGATCGGTTCCCGCCTGGCTTATTGCCTTTTTCGTTATTGGAGATAACACCCCCGTCCTCGCGGTGGTGACGGTTGTCACTTTCTGCATCTCGATCTGGTCGGCAGGCAAGGCCGAGCAAACGCTGGGGCGCGATGCCAAAAAGATTGTTATTGACGAGTGGGCGGGGATGTTTCTGGCGTTGCTGTTTGTCCCGTATTCTTTTAGCAACTATCTGATTGCTTTTTTTGCCTTCAGAGCTTTTGATGTGATAAAGCTTCCCCCCGCCGCGCAGGCGGAGAAACTCCCCGGCGGGTGGGGGGTGACAATGGATGACGTGGTGGCGGGAGTGCAAGCGAATGTCTTGACACGGTTGGTAATATTCGCCTTCGCTTGGCTGACTATAGGCTGAGGGTACTGTTGCCGACAGAGGAAGTGTGAAATGGACATAGAAATCATAACCATTGGCGACGAAATAATAACCGGACATACCATCGATACGAATTCCGCTTTCATTGCTCAGCAGTTGACCGCCATCGGCTTTGACGTAAAGTATCTCAGCGCCGTGGGCGACTCGGTCGATGAGATGGTGGACGCCTTCCGACTGGCTATAAAACGCGCTCAGGTGGTCATTACCACGGGCGGGTTGGGTCCGACCGACGATGATATTACCAAAAAGGCTATCGTTAAACTGTTCAAACGGAATTTGATTTTCCACGAGGACGTCCTGGAAGATATCCGCGCCCGCTATGCCAAACGCGGCATCGACATGCCGGCAATAAATCAAAACCAGGCGCTACTACCTCAGGGAGCAACCTTTTTCACGAACAAGATCGGCTCGGCGATGGGCATCTGCATTACCGAAAATGACCGGGTGTTTATCTCTTTGCCCGGAGTCCCCGCCGAGATGAAGCAAATCCTCACCGAGAGTGTTGTTCCTTACCTGGAAGGAATTAAAACTGAACCGGAGCTCAAAGTGCTCAAACTTCGCACCACCGGCATCATTGAATCAAAGCTGGCCGAGATGATTGCTGCCAAACTGAAATTGGAATCCGGAGTCAAGCTGGCTTATTTGCCCAGCTACGGGGGGATTGACCTGCGCGTCATGGCCACCGGTGAAAACAAGGATGAAGCAACCGAAAAGGCACAAAAGCTCGTGCACTATCTGGAGTCAGTCTGTGGCCGCTATATCTACGGAAGCGATGATGACACGCTCGAAGGCGTCGTCGGGCAGCTTCTCAAAGACAACGACAAGACCCTCGCCGTGGCGGAATCGTGCACGGCAGGACAGTTGGGGATGCTGATTACATCTGTTCCCGGATCGTCGGTGTGCTTCCTGGGTGGGATTGTTGCTTATGCCAATGACGTCAAGGAAAAACAGCTCTCGGTGCATCACGATATCATAGAGCAGCACGGCGCCGTCTCCGAGCAATGCGCCAAAGCGATGGCAGAGGGATGCCGCAAGGCGCTGGACAGCGATTATGCTCTTTCTATTACAGGCATCGCCGGGCCGGAAGGCGGCACCGAACAAAAACCGGTCGGCACTACGTTTATCGGTCTGTCCTCGATGCACGGCACGTATGCCAGGGAATTCAACTTCGGTGCCCACCGTGAGAGTAACCGCGCCCGGGCAAGTTATGCTGCCCTGGAGCTTTTACGAAGGGAGATACTGGACATAACATGATACGTTTGTTTATTGCCTTCCCGCTTCAGAAGGAAGTCGCGGAAAAGCTGGGTGAGATCATCGCCCTGCTGAAGAACCAGGGCGGCCGCGTCAAGTGGGTCGCGCCGCAAAACATTCACCTGACGGCCAGGTTTCTCGGCGACACCGACGAACGTCTGGTCGAGCGGCTCACCGCTCTTATTGACGACACGGCCACGAAGTACGATGCCGTAGACTCGTTGATTGATAGACTGGGCGCTTTTCCCAACCTTGTCCGTCCGCGAGTGATCTGGGCCGGTCTGCGAGACAACACCGACCTCCTTGCAAAGATAGCACGGGAGCTGGAGCTGTCTGTCCGCAAACTCCGGTTCAAGCCGGAAAAGAGGGGGTTCAAGGCGCACCTGACACTGGGCCGTGTAAAAGATCCCTCCGGAGTGGGAGACCTTACCGCATACATGCAGGATTTCAACCTCGAAGAAATCCCGCTGACATTCGACCGCTTGACATTGTTCAAATCCACCCTCACCCCGCAGGGCCCCATCTACGACCGCCTGCACGAGGTGATGCTGGCGAGCAAGTAAGTCAAGTAGGATAAAAGCCCTGTGCTTTTGACAACTCACTCGATAGAGACGGGGCAGATGTGGACATCTGCCGCCCACAGAACATGACGTGAGAACAATTGTCGAAACCGCAGGGGTTTCGACCTACACTACTTTAGACGACCCCGGTGGTCAGGCCAAAATGGGTTTGTTTCGCAAAATTTAGTTTTTGTCGATAGGCGAATTCTCAGAAAGTTGGTGGTTGTTGCGCTGGCGGCGGTTTTGGAGGCGCTCCAGTTGATTGACGGCGCGGTGAAGCTGGCGGTCGATGGCGGTCTCGTAGCGCATGATTTTGTAGATGTCACCCTTTGATGGGAGGACGAGTGTGCCGGGGTGGGTTTCCCAGCGATAACGGCGCCAGTCGCTCACGTTATCAGTGATTTCTCCAGCTTCGGCGCGGAGGGCGCGGCGCCGTCGCCAGTAGGCGACGGCGATCTGCTCGACCAGCATTTCCTCAATCATACCGACCGATTGCAGCTCCTCGCGGAGCTGCTCCAGGAGAGCCTTGAACTGGCGGCGGTTTTCCGGGCCGCCTTTGAGCGGCACAACAACGGACCGGGCTAAGAGGCCGTGTTTGAGCGCGTTCCATTTGACGCGCGCTTTACCCTCGGGGGGGTACGAGGGCCTGTGGAGCGCGTCGCATTGCGGCGATTGGCCGCAAGCTGCTTGTCGCTTATTTCGGGTGCCATATATGGTCTTTCTTAAATAGAGGGGGAGGTGGAGTGATTTGCGGAAGGATTGTAGAAAAAGTGAGAGGTCAAATTTCGATATGATCCCGCAGCAGAGCTGTGGGTTACCGGTTTGAGATAACACAGGATTTGCAAGAAAAATGGACGGTTGATGCTGCGGTGTGGATGCGAGCGTAACGCTCCCAGATTCCTCTGCAAACAAGTTTGGAGGGGCCACCCGCCGTTAACATCTTCTTCAAATTCCGTCTCGAATGCTTGACAATCCGGGCAACTGGAGATATCATAATTAAATACTCAGGCGGTTCATTCCAGGAAAGTGGAGATTTTGTGTAGAATAACAAGTTCGACGGAGGATCAAATGACAGAAGACGCCATGATACGATCAGCGGTTGATGACTACTGGCGTAGCGCCCCGGAAGTGATCAGGACGTTCCTCCAGCAACGCGAGCAATACCAGCAGCTTTGCAACGAGGTTGAGTATATCATGCGAAAACACATCGCCCAAAAGGGAATCGAGATTGCTTACACTACGTTGCGCGCCAAAACCTTGAACAGCTTCTTGGACAAACTCAGTCGGAAGTCCTACGAGAATCCGTTCGAGGAAGTTACCGACTTGGCGGGCGTTCGCGTGGTGTGCCTTTATCGGTCTGACCTTGCCCAGTTAGAGGAGATAGTGAGCAATGAATTCCGAGTGGTTGAGAAGTTTGACAAGCTACGGAATATGTCTCCAAACGAGTTTGGCTATGGAGCCATTCATTACGTTGTACAATTGGGCAAGAGGGCTCGCGGCGCGAGATATGATGATTTGAAGGATCTTCTGTGTGAGATCCAGCTCAGGACAGTGCTTCAGGATGCATGGGCGATAATCGACCACCATTTGGTATATAAGCAGGAATCAGACGTTCCGTCCGTCCTGCTGCGAAAACTCAATGGCCTATCAGGTCTGTTTGAAACGGCGGACGACTCTTTCGATAGTATCCGAAACGAGAGAGAACGCTACCTTCAAGAAATCAAGGAATCTATTGACAGTGACGATACGTTCTTGAAGAACGAGCTCAACAAAGACACTTACCTCTCCTTCCTGGAGTGGAAATTTCCTGATCTCCCACCTTACTCCGAAGACGTCCCAAATCAACTCGACTTTGCTCTGGGCTCTTTTCGCCTTATAGAAGGAGTACAGATCAAGACACTCGGTGATCTCAACTCCGAGTATGAGAAGGTTAGAAACAGATCAGATGGGCTCTTTAAGCTTCTATCGGCGGATTCCAGCAATGCAAGAAACGGGTGCATTCGTCTCAAGTACTCCTTGGCATTGCTTCATGATGAAATACTTGCCGGTAGAGGAACCGTTGGCGTATGGGCAAAGATCGTGCGCGAGTACAAAAGTAAGAGCGCGTCGAACAAACGGCTCCAACGGAAGGCCAAGGGCCGCCGCTGAACCGCTGCGTTATACAAAAATGCTTTCAACGACAGTGGCTCACAGTCAGAGTAGGGCAGGTGTCTCTGACACCGACGGGTGGCCCATAGCTCTGCTGTGGGAAGTCTGAACCATGGGATAGTATTTCAATTACGCCAGCGGGTACCCCTCTCAGCGAGTGGGTTTATGTGGATGCGAGCGTAACGCGTCCAGATTCCCCTCCAAACAAGTTTGTAGGGGCCACCCGTCGAAGCGATTCTGCCAACTCAACTGCTCTTGATTCCAAATCTCTAATCAGGTATACTCTCCTAAACGAAATCCGGTTCAAAAAACACTAAACCGGGAGGATACAATGTTTGCCGTTCGTTCAATTAAATCAACCGCCGTTCTGATAGTCTTGTGTTTGCTCATCGTTGCCTTAGGATGCGGTGATGAACCGCCCAGCGCGTCAGATCCTCACGCGCCGTGGCCGCCGACCCATCCTTTTCCCGCAGACAGGGCTGAAGAACAGCCGTTGACTTTAACCCTGCGGTGGTCGTGCTCTGACCCTGACGAGGACTCCCTGACCTATAGCCTCTATCTGGGCACACAGATCCCGCCTCCCCTGGTGGATAGTTCCATTACTGACACCACTTATGGTCCGGGCCAGTTGTCGCTTAATCGGGTCTATTATTGGTATGTTGTGGCCCGCGACCCCGAGGGCCGTTCGACGAGTTCTTGCCTCTGGGTGTTTTCGACACGAGCGGGTTTCTTTTACCCGTTGGCTGTGGGAAGCCGATGGGAGTATGCGGGCTGGTTGATCTTGTTCAACTTCCAACCCGCTGGTTTGGCAAACTATAGGTACCCAGACACCATGTACAAGAGCTCTATTGTAGAAATAACTGGACTGGAGAGACTGCTGGGTTCAGTCCCAATACACGTGTTCCACGAGACGGTTGTTGTAGAAGATTTGACACCGGACAATGATACGTTTCACACCGATCACTATTTCGCCGGAACGGAAGATGGCCTTTATTATTACGGAAGTTCGGGTACGGTTGGCACAGGGGCAGTGCCGTTGAAAATAAGGCCTGGAGAGTTTATCTCTTTCAAGGGGCGGCGCTTTGACACGGTTAAGGAAATCCTCGACTTGCTGAGCGCAAGCGTTCAAGCCTTTGAAAAGATCGAGCCGTCTGCCGACAATGAGTACCCGCTCAAGAGCTTACAGTACCCCTTAGAGGTCGGTTCACAGTGGGTTTACCGAGGACCGCGAGACCTCTGGTTAATCCACAAACGTGTCACTGACTGGCAAAGCATCGACGTCCCAGCAGGGGACTTCGACTGTTTTGAGATACAATGGATTTATGACATGGACGAAGACAGCCAATGGGATGACGACATCGAGTTTTTTGACTACATTTCTGGCATTGGTCTGGTGAAGCGCTCAATCACTATCCGCGGTCTGGTGATGTTTGATTATAATCTTGATACCCTCGGCACGTTTGACATAACTGACGAGTTTCTTATGACAGGTTATCAAGTGGAGTGAATCCGACCGACTTCCGTAAATGAAGTCAGAGCCAAGTAGGTCAAAAGCCCTGCCTGTCCTGAGCTTGACTAAGGGTGCTTTTGACGTTTCACTCGATCTAAGGCGGGGCAGATGTGGACTCGCCTTTGGCGAGCCGCCCACAGGCATTGTCGAAACCACAGGGGTTTCGACTTACACATAGAGCGGCATAGAGTGGCACGACGACACGCCTCTACGCCGGGAACTCCACAGCGGCGAACCAGTCGATCTCGAGTTCGTCAAACAAACGGTCGCGCTTTTTGCAATCCTCAAAGAGCTGCCATTCCCCGCTTTCAATGGTCTCGCCCTTGATCTTCTTGTCAGCCATTGAGGCCAGCCGTTTGAAGTCTTCGTAGTGCTCGCTCAGGCGCAGTTCGGCATAGTCACGCGCCGCCCAGGTGGAGATAAGAAACTGCCAGTCCGAAGCGGACATCAGCATCAACTCACGCGCCAGTTGTTTGAGGATGTCCTCCAGTTCGTGGTCTCTTTTGTCGGCGTTGTCTCGCCAGAAGCGGGCCAGCTCACACATCCTGGCTTCCGATTCGTAGATGTGTTTCCAGGTCCATTCGTTTTCCTGGTTGAGCCAGATGTAGTGGTGGTTGCCCTTGCCCCAGCTTCCCTCCGGAATTGAGACCACCGTAGTTGGCTGACATCGGTCGAGATGCTCAGCAAGAAAAGTCGGTTCGATATTCTCGCTTTTGCACACGTTGCGAAGCACCTGCTTAAGGAAAAGAGGCCCCTCAAACCACCAGTGTCCAAACAGTTCGGCATCATACGGCGCGACCAGAATCCCGGCCTCACCGGTGGCATTGTAGTGACCTGTCAAGATTTCCTCGGCCTTGCCGGAAAAGTGGCCGGCGTTCTCCGGCACGCGACCCATCGCAGACTCGTGGTGGTACTCTACCTTGTCGGCCAAGTCCGACTTGGCCGAGGTTACCGCCCAGTAGCGGTGTCCGCCCGGGAAGCGCTTTTTGTGAAAATCAAGGTAGTGGCCGTCGCCGGGGTAGCCGTGCTCGCCTGACCAGACAAGAAGCCCGGTTTCCGGATCGCGGGTGAAGATGGCGGTTGGTTTTTTCCCTTCGGGAGAAGAAGAAACGAGGTAGACCTCGCGTGGGGTTTTATCCTTCTCTTCCTCACGAGGGTGGTACTGCTTTTCGAACTGCCCCCAGAGGCGTTTCAGAGCCTCGAAGCGGTCGATATAGACGCCGACGGATTTGCCGCCTTTGAGCAGGACAGAATCAATGATAAAGAAATCAAGCCCGTTTTCGGTGAGGAACTCCTCAACCCCTTTGCGCGGATAGGCTTCCTGGTGACCGTTGATCGGCACCGGCGGTGCCCAGTCGTATCGGGGCCGGTAGCCGGCCTCCGGCAGCCAGATACCGCGCGGCTTGTGACCGAAGTGCTTCTCGTAGTTTTTGACAGCGGCTTTGGTCTGAGCCTGAAGGGACTCGTCGCGGGACAAGAGCGGGTAATACCCGTGAGTGGCGCCGCAAGTGATGATTTCCAGATACCCGTTATCCTGGAGCCTCTTGAACTCAAAAAGGATATCCTGCCCGATGTTGTTAAAATGCTCCAGCGTCAGGCCGTAGAACTTCTCCCAGAAATGGGAATTGGCCAGCATATTCTGCTGGCCGTACTTGTAGAATTCCTCGCTGTCGTGCTGGGCCGCTTTGATCTTCTGATTGAGGTACTGTACAAACTCGTCCTTGAAAGAGTTGTCAGCCAATTGCTCGCATAAGACCGGCGTTATTCCGATGGTCAGTTTTGGACGGCAACCCTCGTCGACCAGTTCATTCATCATTCTCAGAGTGGGCAGATAGGTTTCAGCCGTCGCCTCGTTCAGCCAGTCCGTGCCGTGCGGCCAGCGCCCGTGGGAAAGGACGTACGGAAGATGGCCGTGCAGCACGAAAGCAAAGTAGCCTTTTGTCATTTGCTTTCTTCTGTCCGGCTGGTAGTACTTGACTCAAAACCGATATTCTTGGCAGCTTGATGAGGTCCGCCGTGGATTTTGATCTCGCCGAACTGTCCCTCAAACTTCTTGATGTTGTCGGTCAGGGCCTGCATCAGCAGTTTGGCATGCATCGGCGTCATGATGATGCGGGAAAGCACCTTTGCTTTTGGCAGACGCGGCATGATGCGGGCGAAATCAATGATTATCTCGGTCGGCGAGTGCATAATCATGGCCAGATTGGCATAGATGCCCTCGGCTTCTTTTTCCGGCAGCTCTACATTAATCTGTTGTTGTTGTGGCCCTTGTGGCATTTCTTGGTCCCTTCAAACTGGGTGTGACAAAATCTCTACTTGTATAATTCAACCGATGGTAATATATTCAGCAGTTAAGTCAACCTATTTTGCATTAGGATTGTTCCTTTTGTTTGAGTTGGAGTAAGTGTAGCATTGAAAGCGGAAAGAATACGAGCAATCACGGAGGGCATCGGGCGCGCCAGGATCCTCATCCTGGGCGACATCATGCTCGATGAGTACCTGTTTGGCGCCGTGAGCCGCATTTCGCCGGAGGCGCCGGTGCCGGTGGTGGAAATCACTTCCAGCAGGCGCCAGTTGGGTGGGGCGGCTAATGTGGCGGCCAATATACGCTCCCTTGGCGACGAGCCGATGCTTCTTGGCACCGTGGGTGAAGATGAAGCGGCGGTGATGCTGACACAGTTGTTGAAGCAGAGAAACATATCGTCGGAGTACTTAGTAAATGATAAGTCCCGCCAGACCACAATCAAAACCCGCGTTATCGCGCACAGCCAGCAGGTAGTGCGCACCGACCGCGAAGATCGGCACGAACTTGACGACGACACCAGAAGCCGCGTATTCAAGAGGTTTATGGCGGTGGCGGACAGTATCCAGGCCGTGATTATCTCTGATTACGGTAAAGGCGTCATTACCAAGTCGCTGTTGGAGCAAGTTATCGAAGTCTGCCTGCAGAAGGACATCTTTATTGCAGTTGATCCTCAGGACACACATTTCCACAACTACCGACAGGTTTCGGTTATTACGCCAAACCACCTTGAAGCCGGTTTTGCCTATGGTCGAAGGATCGTATCCGAGGCCGATCTGATGGAAGTCGGCACCGGCCTGTTGAAAAGACTTCAGGCCAAATCAATTCTTATCACCCGTGGCCCGGATGGGATGTCACTGTTTCAGGAGGGGGGGGAGCCGACCCATATTCCCACTTTTGCCCGCAAGGTATTTGACGTCACCGGCGCCGGTGATACTGTTATCAGCAGCTTTGTTTCGGCGGTCTGTGCGGGGGCGGACCTGGTCGAGGCGTCGATTGTCGCTAACGTAGGAGCGGGTATCACTATAGGCGAGGTTGGCACAGCGACCGTAACCGTGCCCCAACTCAAACAGGAGCTGGAGCGCAATATCAAAAACGGCAACCTGGCGGCGGCGACCACACGAATCGCCCATGGGTAAACTG